>ERZ773267.1521-NODE-1521-length-12788-cov-4.939763_pt1 | contig 12788 bp, 9 predicted proteins | sample MGYA00511959_ERZ773267 | MGnify/ENA primary metagenome ERZ773267 (study PRJEB29015, sample SAMEA2738165) | human oral metagenome | biome: human oral; feature: human-associated habitat; material: saliva | place: China | collected 2240 ... | reverse complement strand
TCCGACACCGAATACGAGATCGCCCTGCGCGACGGCGCCAAGTTCTCCGACGGCAGCGACGTGACCGTCGAAGACGTCGTCTTCTCCTTCGAGCGCGTTCTCGACCCGGCGAACAACTCGCTCTACAGCCAGTTCCTCACCTTCCTGGAGTCGGTGACGGCCAAGGACGACACCACGGTCACCATCAAGACCAAGCATCCCTACTCCCTGGTCGCCGAGCGGCTCAGCACCGTCAAGATCGTTCCCAAGGCGGTGGTCGAGGCCGACCCCAAGGCCTTCGACATGAACCCGATCGGATCCGGTCCGTACAAGATGACGGACAACAGCGCTGCGTCTCAGACCGTTGTCTTCGAGCGCAATGACAACTACAACGGTTCCCACCCGGCGCTCGCCAAGAAGATGACGTGGCAGGTCCTGCCCGACGACACCACGCGCACCAACGCGATCACCTCCAGCACGGTTCAGGCCATCGACACCGTGCCGGCGACGAACCTCAGCGCGATGACGGATCCGGTCGTGGTCTCCGCGGACAAGGGGTTCAGCCTCGTGTTCGTCATGTTCAACCACCAGGGCGCATTCGCCGACGTCAAGGCGCGTCAGGCCATCATGTACGCCCTTGACTACGAGAAGATCTGCACCACGGGCATGGGGACGCTGGCCACTGCGGCCACGTGCTTCGTGCAGGAGGAGCACCCCGCGTACAAGAAGGCCAAGACGGTCTACTCCAAGGACCTCGACAAGGCCAAGGCGCTCCTGGCTGAGGCTGGGATCACCAGTATCAGGATGCTGTGCTCGGACCACGGCTGGTTCTCGGGGGTGCGTCCCGTCATCCGGGAGAACCTCGAGGCCCTCGGGGTGACGGTCAGCTATGACGAGAAGAAGTCGTCCGATTTGTACACCTTCATTGAGTCCCAGGATGGGGCGAAGGCGTGGGATGTCGTCATCGCGCCCGGTGATCCCTCGGTCTTCGGTGAAGATGGGGACCTGCTCATGCGCTGGTGGTATGACACGCCTACGTGGATCGAGAATCGCATGCACTGGAAGGGCTCGGAGGGGCAGAAGGCGATCTATGCGCTGCTCGAGGAGGGGGCCAAGCTCGAGGGTGATAAGCAGATCGCCAAGTGGCAGGAGGCCTTCGACAAGATCTCGGAGGAGGTTCCCCTCTACCCGATCTTCCACCGCAAGAGCCCGATTGCCTACAACTCCTCGACCCTGAAGGACTTCCAGCCGATCAAGCTGACCGCGCTGTCCTTCCTTGGGACGGGGTCGACCAAGTCCTGAGAATCATGCGCGGGCGGTGTGTCACTCTCTGGAGGGTGCTGCGCCGCCCGCGCTGCGCTTGTGGCGTCGGTGTGTCCGAGGCGAAAGTAACGGACTTGCGATCTGACGTCAGACATCAGACAATTGGGGTGATGGCCGACCTTGCGGCCGCCATGTCACCCAGCCGCCCGCTTAAGGCGGCAGGACGCTAACGCAAAGGAGCATTTCAGTGTCCAACCTCTTCCGCCTGATCGGACGGCGCCTGGTCGCGCTGCCGGTCATGGTGCTGGGCGTGACGCTGCTCGTCTTCGTCGTCATGTCGTTCTCCTCGGCAGACCCGGCGCGTCTCGCGCTGGGTGAGTCGGCCACGCCAGACGCCCTCGAGCAGTACCGAGTCGCCCACCACCTCAACGATCCCCTCCTTCAGCGGTACTGGGACTACCTCCTGGGCCTGGTCCACGGAGACCTCGGCACCTCCTTCACCGGAGTCGATACTTCCCAGCGGGTTGCCGAGGCCTTCCCCATCACGCTCCAGCTGACCTTCATCGGAATCTTCGCAGCCGTCATCGTGTCCACGGTCCTGGGCATCACTGCGGCCCTCTACCGCGACAAGTGGCAGGACCAGGTCATCCGCGTCATCTCCATCGCCTGCCTGGCCACCCCGTCCTTCTGGCTCGCCCTGCTGCTCATTCAGTGGTTCTCCACTGTCCCGGGCGGAAGCGGAACCTTCCCGGCGGTGGTTGCCGAATGGATTTCTCTTGACGAGGATCCTGCTGCCTATGTCAATCAGATCTTCCTGCCGGCCCTGGCCATCGCGGTGCCCAATGCTGGCTCACTGACCCGTGTGGTCCGTACCGCCATGGTCGAGGAGCTCGACCGCGACTACGTGCGCACCGCCATCGGCGGCGGTGTCCCCAGGAACGTCGTCGTGGCTCGCAACGTGCTGCGCAACGCGCTCATCACGCCGCTGACCGTGCTGGGCCTGCGCTTCGGCTACGCCATGGGGGGCGCTGTTGTCATCGAGATGATCTTCAATATCCAGGGGATGGGCAAGCTCATCTTCGAGGGAATTACCCGTAATGACGTGAACGTCGTTCAGGGAGTCTCCATCACGGTGGCACTGGCCTTCATCATCATCAACATTGTTGTTGACATGCTCTACGTCCTCGTCAACCCACGAATCAGGAGCATCTGATGCTGCACCGCTCCACACTGGATAAGGCCTCCAAGCCCGGGACGCGCTTTCAGGGCTGGAAGGCGCTTCCCCTGGGTTCCAAGATCGCTGTCGTCGTACTCGGCCTCATCGCTCTCATCGCCATCCTGGCTCCCGTCGTCGCCCCCTACTCTCCCAATGCGACAGGGCTCGCGGTGGCCAAGTCGACCGCCCACATTGAGGGAATTGAGGGCGCCGGCAATCTGACCACCAGTGACCTCTCCGTGGCCCCCTCGATGTCGCACCTGTTCGGCACCGATGCCACAGGCCGTGACATCTTCTCCCGCGCCGTCTACGGCTCTAGGATCTCACTGGTCGTGGGCCTGACGGCCACTGGACTTGCGCTTGTGGTGGCCTCGGTCCTCGGCGCCGTCGCCGCCACCTCCCGCAAGTGGATCGCTGAGACCCTCATGCGCGTGCTCGACGTCGTCATGTCCTTCCCCGGCATCGCTCTGGCGGCCGTCCTCGTCTCGGCGATGTCGACCCGCCTGCCGATGCTGCCGGTCATCATCGTCTCCATCGGCATCCTCTACATCCCCCAGCTCACCCGCGTGGTGCGTGCCAACATCATCTCTCAGTTCGGGGAGGACTATGTGGCTGCCTCCAAGGTGATGGGTGCCCCGGTGCCGTGGATCCTCCTCAAGCACGTGGCCCGCAACTGCATCGCCCCCATCATGGTCTTCGCGACCGTCCTGGTGGCTGACGCGATCGTCTTCGAGGCCTCACTGTCCTTCATCGGTGCGGGCATCAAGTCCGTCAACACCCCGACCTGGGGCAACATGCTGTCAGAGGGCAAGGAGCTGCTCCTGTCGGGCCACTGGTGGCCGACCTTCTTCCCTGGCCTGCTCATCCTTATCACCACCCTGTGCCTCAACGTCCTGTCCGAGGGGCTCACCGATGCGATGGCCTCGCCGCGTATCAAGGCCAAGCCCGATGTCCAGGCCGATGAGGAGGCCATGGACGCCCAGGAGACCCTGGAGGCCTGGGACGACGCGGCCGAGGCGGTGGTCACCAACGCCTCCGTCGCTGACGGGGATGACGCCACGAACGGGCTGAGCTCGCTGACCGGCGTCGTCGCTCCGGCGGCTGAGGATGTTCCTCTGTCCGAGCGGCTCAGCTCCCTGCGGGTGGCCGAGCTCGCCCGGCGAGACCGCCTGGTCTACGAGGACACCGGTGAGGACCCGGTCCTGGAGGTCAAGAACCTCTCGATCGCCTTCCCCGAGCAGCACGGTGAGGTCAACATCGTCGATGGCGTCTCCTTCTCCGTGCGTCCCGGCGAGACCATGGGCCTGGTGGGGGAGTCCGGCTGCGGCAAGTCCATCAGCTCGATGGCCGTCATGGGGCTGCTGCCGCCCTCGGCCCGCCTCTCCGGCGAAATCCTCTTCAAGGGGCGCAACATCCTTGAGATGACGCCGTCCGAGCACAACGCGCTGCGCGGTCACGAGATGAGCATGGTCTACCAGGACGCCCTGTCCTCGCTGAACCCCTCGATGCTCATCCGCACCCAGATGGCCCAGCTGAGCGCACGCGGAGGCACTCGTAGTGCCTCCGAGCTCCTCGAGCTGGTGGGGCTCGACCCCAAGCGCACGCTGCGCAGCTACCCGCACGAGCTCTCCGGCGGTCAGCGCCAGCGCGTCCTCATTGCCATGGCGCTGACCCGCGACCCCGCCCTGGTTCTGGCCGACGAGCCGACGACCGCCCTGGACGTGACCGTTCAGAAGCAGGTCATCGACCTGCTCAATGAGCTTCGTGAGAAGCTCGGCTTCGCGATGGTCTTCGTCTCGCACGACCTGGCTCTCGTGGCCAAGCTGGCTCACCGAATCACCGTGATGTACGCGGGCCAGGTGGTCGAGCAGGCGCCCACCAGCGAGCTGCTGTCCAACCCTGTTCACGAGTACACCCAGGGCCTTCTTGGTGCTGTGCTCTCCATCGAGGCCGGCTCCAAACGACTCCACCAGGTGCGAGGGGTCGTCCCCTCACCCAGCGAGTTCGTCAAGGGAGACCGGTTCGCCCCGAGATCGTCCCACCCGACGGTCGGCCTTGAGACCCGTCCGGTGCTCAAGCCGGTGCCGGGCACGACGGAGCACAGCTACGCCATCACCCCCGAGCTCGAGGCTCTGCTCGCGAAGGAGAAGCACTGATGTCCCCCAACACGTCTGCATCGTCCTCATGGAGCGAGGACCAGCCGGTCGTCGAGCTCAGGGACGTCAATGTCATCCACAAGTCCCGCACCGGTGGCCTGTTCAACCCGGACACGGTTCACGCGGTCAACAACGTCTCGCTGTCCGTCAAGCGCGGAGAGACGCTGGGACTCGTGGGGGAGTCGGGCTGTGGCAAGTCCACCACCGCCCGGGTCATGGTGGGGCTGCAGCCGATCACCTCCGGTGAGGTCATCTTCAAGGGCCGTCCGCTGGGGCGCTCGGCCGCGGACCGTCGCGAGCTGGGACGCAGCATCTCGGTGGTCTTCCAGGACCCGGCCACGGCCCTCAACCCGCGCATGATCGTGCACGACGCGCTCATCGACCCGCTCAACGTCCACGGAATCGGTTCTCCCAAGGAGCGAGAGGCCCGGGTGCGCGACCTCCTCCACCTGGTCGGGCTGCCGCCCAGCGCACTCAACGTGCTGCCTCGGCAGATCTCCGGTGGTCAGCGCCAGCGCGTGGCCATTGCCCGAGCACTCGCTCTCGACCCCGACATCATCGTGGCCGACGAACCCACCTCGGCCCTGGACGTCTCGGTGCGCGCCCAGGTGCTCAACCTCCTCCAGGACCTCAAGGCCTCCTTGGGACTGGGGCTGGTGTTCATCAGTCACGACATCAACACGGTGCGCTACGTCTCGGACCGGATCGCCGTCATGTACTTCGGCAAGATCCTCGAGATCAACACCACTGAGGAGATCTTCAACAATCCTCAGGAGGAGTACACGCGCACTCTCCTGTCAGCAGTGCCCTCACTGCTCGATGTCTGAGTAGACGGCCCCCGGCTGCGGCCGGCGGCGTCAGCATCTCCAGGTGAGGGGCGGACCCACTCGGGCCCGCCCCTCACCTGTCTATCGGTTCCGTTGAAGAGGGTATCTCCTTCCCCAGACCGCTGATGCTGGAGCAGAGGCATCGGTGTGATAATTGCGAGAAATCGGTCCGTCAATCTCGTATGAGCTCTGAGTGCCCAAGCATTGACTTTCTGGTCACGTGTCGTGTAGATTACTTTTATCAGTTCAGAGAGGAGCTGATAGCGGCACACACGGCCGCCAACAAAGGTGTTGATTGTGAAGGAGGGTCTCCTATGTATGTCACAGCGCCATGGCGTGTGACCACGACGGCACGTCGCCAGTCCGTCGTGCGTGAGGGTCGGGGCCCGTCCTTGATTCGCCTCTGACCAGCTGGTGGGAAAACCTGGGTTGTGTCGGGGAGGAGTGGGCTGCGGCGTGCGCCCCTCCGTTGCTGTCTCATCGCTGTGAAGTATGAGGCGATGAGAATTTCGAGGCGCGCTTGAGTCGCTGAGGTCAAGCGCGCCTGCGATCAGACGCATTCTTGATGAGTCCAGCTCGCGATGCTGAGTGTGGAATTCCGAGATTTGCGATCCATGTAGTGATCGATGGGGACTTCTGTGCCCTTTTTGAGAAACAGGTGACAAGTGATTGAGTCAGTATGTGCCGCATTGCGGCTTGATGAAGAAATTCTCGACTCTGAAACAGGAAGCATCTCCTGTGAGTTCCGGTCGAGGTCTGACGGTAACCTCTTTGCTCTACGAGGAGCCGACGGGTCCGGTCTCGAGCTACGCATCGTCGGATCGTCACTCGTGTACGAGGCGACGGTTCCAGACAGGTGGAGCAAGCTGGAGGCTGAGGATGTGCGCTCACTCGACGATGGGCGCTGGCACAGCGCCGTCGTCACCGTCAATTCTGCCGGTACCCGTCTCTACCTCGACGGCTACCAGGTGTTCTGCGGTACCACCACGGCCTTCCTCAAGGACCTTCCCGGTCTGACGCAGGCCGTCGTGGGGCAGGGGGACAGCCCTGAGGTCGCTGCCTTCACAGTGCACCCCAGGGTGCTGACGGCCAGAGAGGTCCTGGCCCTGTCGAGGCGGGCTGAGCCACTGGTCGAGGTCGCTGCGAACCGTCTGAGCCCTCATGACGTCGCCCGCTTCGCCGACGCTCGGCACGGCTCCTTATGGTTGCGCTTCCGGGTGCGGGGGCGGATGCAGCAAGGAGCCCTCCTTGCCGCCGGTGGACTTGGGCGCGAGCAGCTCACTGTGACCGTGGGACCCGAGGGGATCACCTACACCGGAGTGAGCAGGGCGGGAGAGCGCAGGGAGGTCAAGGCCACAGGCGCCTGGAGCGACGGTGGCTGGCACGAGGTCGTGGTCGCTGTGGGGCACGGTGCGGTCGACCTCTACGTCGACGGCTTCCGTGAGACGCACGCTCCTGGCGAGTTCTTCCTCGGAGGGGTTGAGGGGCTCGATGAGATCGTCGTCGGCCAGGACTGCGAGGGGGTGCGTCTGTCCGGAGAGGTCCAGCGAGCGGGGCTCTACGACTACGCGCTCAGCGACGCACAGATCAAGCGTCTGTCCGAGGTGGAGCCGATTGAGACCGACGCTCTGTTCGACCGCGGCTACTGCGGATCCGCCTCCTACCGGATCCCCTCCCTCCTCACGCTGTCCTCCGGCACCGTCCTGGCAGGGGCTGACCAGCGGGTCTCCAACGCCAACGACTCTCCCAACGACATCAACTTCGTCGTGCGCCGATCCCTGGACGCAGGACGAAGCTGGGAACCGGCGAGCACCGTCATCGACTGTCCGGGGAGCGGGGAGGACGCTTCGTCAGTCATCGACTCCTGCATGGTCCAGGATCCGCACACAGGACGGGTCCATGTCCTCATCGACCACTTCCCGGGAGGGATCGGGCAGCCCAACTGCTGGGCGTCGACAGGATTCGACGAGCGGGGAAGGAGGCTGCTCAGAGACCTTGACGGTGGCCGCTACGTCGTCGAGCCCGATGGCACGGTCGCAACGGTCGAGGGTCAGGACACCGAGTTCCGGGTGCTGGATGACGGCACGGTGCTCCGTAACGGCACCCCGGCGGGCAACATCGAGCTGGCCCCCGGGGCGGACCCGGCCGAGAGCCTCCTGGCCATCCCCACCAGCTACCTGCAGATCGCTCACTCCGACGACGACGGCGTCACGTGGAGCACGCCACGGGACCTCAATCCCCAGGTGAAACAGCCGTGGATGAGGTTCCTGGGCACCTGCCCGGGCAACGGCATCGCCCTGAGGAACGGTCCTCACGCCGGACGCCTCATCGTTCCCCTCTACTTCAACAACGAACGGAACTGGCTGGCGATGTGCGCGACCGTCGCCTACTCCGACGACCACGGCGAGACCTGGCAGCTCGGTCACGGCCCCAATGAAGGGCGGCAGACCCCCGAGGGGGCGCTCGACCCGCAGACATTCGTCGATGAGACCTGGTCACTGCACGAGGCCGCCGTGGTGGAACGACAAGACGGGGTCCTTCTGCTGTTCATGCGCAACCAGCACCCTCGTGGGCGTGTCGCCGTCAGCGAGTCCCACGACGCGGGGCAGACCTGGGGGCCGATCCGCTTCGATGAGGAGCTTCCCGAGATCTGGTGCCAGCCCAATGCGATCAGTCTGCCCTCCCCCGAGGGAGAGGACCGCATTGTCTTCGCCAACGCCTCGCTCATGCTCCCGTTCCGTGGCTGCGGGGTCATTCGACTCAGCCTCGACGGCGGACGCACGTGGAAGCACTCGCGGACCTTCAACCCCGGTCACTACGTCTACCAGTGCATGTGCGTCCTGCCCGACGGCAGGATCGGGATCCTCTGGGAGAACGAGTGCCAGGGTCTCTACTTCTCACGCCTGCCCCTGAGCTGGTTCTCCGACGGCATCGAGACCGTCGAGCCCCGTCAGGCAGAGGAGCAGGACTGACTCTCATGACGATGAATCACCCGTCAGCCACACCTCACTTCACCCCCAACCGTCATTTCCCGTTCAAAGGAGAACTGTCATGACTCCCCCCACCTCAGTCTCGTCTCACTCGGCCTCCGCACTCAGTCGTCGCGGTTTCATGGTCCTGGGCGGCATCGGCATGTGCGGCGCGCTGGCCGCATGCGGCGGCAAGGACTCCGCCGATGACGAGGGGACCGGGCCCCTGCGCGGCACGGTCACCATGTGGTCCTCCTTCACCCAGGGGCCTCGTGCAGACTGGATGAAGAAGATGGCCGAGGAGTTCCACAAGAAGAATCCCGACGTCACCGTCAAGATCGAGCAGTTCTCCTGGTCCGAGTTCAAGACGAAGTGGACCACCGGACTGACCTCAGGGCAGGTTCCGGATATCTCCACGGCACTGCCCAACGACGTCGTGGAGATGATCAACTCCGAGGCCCTGGTGCCGTTGGACAAGGTCATCGACTCCATCGGTCGGGACCGGTTCCCCAAGCAGGCACTGGCCGAGGGGCAGCTGGACGGAAAGTCCTACTCCGTGCCCATCTACTCCCACGCGCAGGTGATGTGGTACCGCAAGGACGTGCTGAGCTCCAAGGGACTGTCTGTTCCGACGACCTGGGAGGAGCTGGCCAAGGCGGCGAAAGCCGTCGGAAAGTCGGATAGCCTCTACGGACTCTCCGTGCCCCTGGGGACGGGGGACATGCTGGGGGCGCGCTACCTCAACTTCTACGTTCGCTCCGCCGGCCAGAGGCTGCTCAAGGATGACGGAACGGCCAACCTCACCTCCGAGGCGGCCCTGGGCGGTATCAAGTACTGGACCGACCTGTACAAGTCGGTCTCTCCGGAGGGCTCACTGGACTACGCGGTCCTCGATCAGGCGACGCTCTTCTACCAGGGCAAGACCGCCTTCGACTTCAACTCCGGATTCCACATCGCCGGGGTGACGAAGGACAGCCCCAACCTGGTCGACTCCATCGCCGCGGCGCCTCTTCCCCGTATGAAGGCCTCGGACCCGGCGAACTACCCGGCCGAGGTGTCCAACGTTCCCCTGGTGGTGTGGGAGGCATCCAAGGTCAAGCGGGAGGCCAAGGCATTCCTTCAGTTCCTGTTCACCAAGGACAAGTACATCGAGTTCCTGCACTCGGTCCCCGGCGGCATGCTGCCGGTCCTCAGTGACATCTCGAAGGAGCCGAGCTACACGAACAACGAGACCATCAAGAAATACTCCGACTCCATCAAGGTGATCCAGGACCAGGTCAACGTCGGCAGTGCGATCGGCATGGAGAAGGGGCCACTCGCCCAGGCGGGAGTCCTCACCAGCCAGGGGCTGATCGAGAAGATGTACCACTCGATCATCATTGACAAGACCGATGTCGAGACCGCTGCCAAGGACTGCGAGAAGAAGCTCAACGAGGCCTTCAAGGCCGCTGGAGCCAGTATCAAGTGACTCGGTGATGCGGTGGGGAGAGGCGTCTCCCCACCGCCCAGTCCGAAAGGTGAGCTCATGACACGAATCAAGCGAATGAACTGGACGGGCGTCGTCTTTGTGTCGCCGTCAGTCATCATTGTTCTTGCCCTTCTGATATACCCGGTCTTCTCAAGCATCTGGTACTCCTTCACTGACAAGCACCTCTTGCGCCACAGCTACCACGTAGTGGGCATATCCAACTACACCGACCTCCTCGCATCTCCCGGTTTTTGGAATGCTTTCGGGGTGTCGATCAAGTGGACCGCGGCGTCGATCATCGGCCAGCTCGCAGTGGGAATGGTTCTGGCACTGGCGTTGGACCGGGTGCCCCGCGGGTCGGGACTGTTCCGTACGCTCCTCATCGTTCCCTGGGCGTTCCCGGCGATCATCACTGCGTTCGCCTGGAAGTGGATCCTTAATGATGTCTACGGGTTTCTGCCCAATCTTCTGACCACTCTTGGGCTCAGCGATAAGAATATGGCATTGCTGGGCAATCCCTCGACGACCTTCTGGGTGGCGCTGCTCATCAATATCTGGTTCGGCGCGCCGATGTTCATGGTGAACATCCTCTCTGCTCTGAAGACCATCCCTCAGGAGCAGTACGAGGCGGCAATGGTGGATGGCGCCTCCGGATGGCAGAGGTTCAGGTTCATTACGCTGACCCATATTCGAGAGGTCATCGGTCTGCTGGTCATCCTGCGCACCATCTGGGTCTTCAACAACTTTGACATGCTCTTCCTCCTGACGGGCGGAGGTCCGGGGGAGAGGACGACGACACTGCCGATCTTCGCCTACCAGGAGGGTTGGAGCCTGCGGCAGCTCGGGGTTGCCTCCACTGTGACGATCCTGCTGCTCATCTTCCTGCTGGTGCTGGCTTACGGTGCCTTCGTGATGCTCAACCGCTGGGAAAAGGAAAGGGGCTGAATCATGCGACGTGCTGGTCGTGGTCCGTGGGGTACGGTGTGCGTGTACCTCATTCTCATCGTGGCTGCTTTTGTTGCAGTGTTCCCGCTCGTGTGGGTGGTCTCCTCATCCTTCAAGACCTCTCACGAGCTCGCACAGAATCCGTTGCAGCTGTTCTCGAGCTCGCCGACGCTCGAGCACTACCGCAAGGTGGTCGAGGAGATCGGGTTCTTGACGAATCTCAAGAACTCATTGCTGATCGCAGGCTGCTCAACCGTCATCGCGGTCCTGGTCTCGTTGCTGGGTGCTTATGGGATCGTGCGATTCTTCCCCCGTGTTGGCAAGCAGCTGACCAAGCTTCTCATCGGCACCTACATGTTCCCGCCGATCCTGCTCGCCATCCCGTACACCATCACGATGGTGAAGCTCGGCCTCATGAACAGCTACTTCGGACTGATCATCGCCTATCTCTCGTTCTCGATCCCCTATGCGATCTGGATGCTCATCGGTTTCTTCCAGACGGTCCCTATCGGGGTGGAGGAGGCGGCCGCCGTGGACGGTGCCAGTCGGTTCCGGGTGTTCTGGCAGATCTCGGTCCCGATCATCCTTCCGGGGATCGTGGCCACCGCCGTCTACACCTTCATCAACACTTTCAATGAGTTCCTCTACGCGCTCCTGTTCATCACCGAGTCGGACAGGATGCCCGTCGCAGTCGGCCTCTACTCTCTCCAGGGGTCGGAGGTTCTTGACTGGGGAGCCATGATGGCTGCTTCCGTGATCGTGATCGTCCCATCGGTCGTCTTCTTCATGGTCATTCAGAAGCACATCTCCGGAGGGCTCTCGGAGGGCTCCGTCAAGTAGCGCCTCCTGGAGCCGGTCCCCGGTCCGCCTCCTGTCGCTCCGGTGTCTGTGACGCGAGTGATCGCACGCTCACAGACACCGGGGTGGCGCCAACCGGGAGCATCTGCAACAATACCTCGTGACGTCAGATGTCAGACGTCCGATAACCTTTCAATGAAGAGAGTCACCACAATGGACAACCGTTTCACCGGCGTCATCCCGCCGGTCGTCACCCCTTTCACCACCGAGGGCGAGGTTGACTTCGACAGCCTGGACAAGGTCGTCGAGCACCTCATCGCCGGTGGCGTCAATGGCCTGTTCACCCTGGGGTCCTCCGGAGAGGTTGCCTACCTCACCGACGCCCAGCGTGACGCCGTCATCGAACGAGTCGTCAAGACCGCCGCAGGGCGCGTCCCGGTGCTTGCCGGTGCCATCGATACCACCGCCCACCGGGTCATCGACCAGGCCCGTCGGGCGGCCGCCCTCGGCGCCGAGGCGATCGTGGCCACCTGCCCGTTCTACGCGCTCAACGACGCCGAGGAGATCAAGGCTCACTTCCGCGCCATCGCCGCGGCCATCGATGTCCCCGTCTTCGCCTACGACGTCCCCGTGCGCCTCGGCGGCGCCAAGCTCGGTTGCGACCTGCTCGTCGAGCTGGGCAAGGAGGGAGTCCTGGCCGGCGTCAAGGACTCCTCCGGCAATGACGTGGCCTTCCGCAGACTGGTCGCCGCCAATGAGGCCGCGGGCCACCCCCTGGCCCTTCTGACCGGCCACGAGTGCGTCGTCGACGGCATGCTGCTGCTGGGTGCCGACGGCCTCGTCCCCGGATACGGCAACGTGGACCCGGTCCGCTACGCCGAGATGTGGAAGGCCTCCCGCGAGGGCGCGTGGGACGAGGTGCGTCGCCTCCAGGACGAGGTCTGCGCCGGCTTCGAGATCGTCTTCGTGCCCCAGGGGCGCTCGGCCGACGCCACCGGTATCGGCGCCTTCAAGACCGCCATGGAGGCGATCGGAGTCATCGCCACCAACGAGATGGCCTTCCCCGTCAAGGCTCTCGAGGGCGAGACCAAGGAGCGGGTCCTGGAGATCGTCAGGGCCCAGGGCCTTATCTGATGTCCCGACGGCTGCATGCCCGCCCGGCCGCGA
>ERZ773267.1519-NODE-1519-length-12794-cov-10.666065_pt1 | contig 12794 bp, 13 predicted proteins | sample MGYA00511959_ERZ773267 | MGnify/ENA primary metagenome ERZ773267 (study PRJEB29015, sample SAMEA2738165) | human oral metagenome | biome: human oral; feature: human-associated habitat; material: saliva | place: China | collected 2240 ... | reverse complement strand
GAAAAAAGAGCATAGCAGAATATCTGCTTTATATGTGGCAGATAGAAGATACTATCCGTGCATACGGCTGTTCATTGACACGAATCCGTAAAGAATATATCGACCAATTCCAATATTCTGACGAGCAAAAGGAGGAAGAGGAAGACTGGTTTGGCGACCTTGTTCGTATGATGAACCAAGAGGGTTGCCGTGAAGGTGGACACCTGCAGATTAATAAGGTACTCATGCAGGACCTGACAGAGCTACACGCACAGTTACTGCAATCGTCTAAGTTTCCTTTCTATTCCGCTGAGTACTATCGTGTTCTGCCTTTCATTGTTGAACTGAGAGGTAAGACTAAGCGCACAGCAGACAAGATGGCTCGTACTAATGACGAACGCCTGAAAACTGTTGCTGCACAGTTAGGAAAGAGCGAGATAGAGACTTGTTTCGACCTTCTCTATGGTGTGATGATGCTTCGACTGCAGAAGAAAGAAATTACACCAGAGACAACTCGTGCACTTAACGAGATAACAACCTTCATTGGTATGTTATCAGACTATTACATAAAAGATAAGACTGAAGGATTAGACTTCGGCGAAGAATAAAGGAGATAGCGTATGAATATTTTAGTTACAGGAGCTAACGGACAGCTTGGCAACGAGATACAGCTTGTTTCTAAGCAGAGTAAAGACCACTATATCTTCACTGATGTATGTGATGGATATACTAAGTTGGATATTACTAATTTGGAGGATATCCGCAAGATGGTACATGACAATAAGGTTGAATGTATCATCAACTGCGCTGCATGGACCAATGTAGACAAAGCTGAGACTGCTGGCGAGATTGTTGAACTACTCAACGCCGTTGCCCCAGAGAACCTCGCAAAGGCAATGAAAGAGGTGGGTGGCTTGCTCGTCCATGTCAGCACTGACTATGTCTTCGGTGGCGACCCTTACAACACTCCTTGCAAAGAGGACATGAAGGGTACTCCTACTGGTGTTTATGGCCTTACAAAACTACATGGAGAAGAGAAGATTCAGGCTACTGGCGTCAACCATATTATTCTTCGTACGGCATGGCTTTACAGTGAGTTCGGCCATAACTTTGTGAAAACAATGATGAATCTCACTGCTACTAAACCACAGTTGAAGGTTGTCTTCGACCAGTGTGGTACTCCTACCTACGCTGGCGACTTAGCAGAGGCTATCTTCGATATCGTTGAGAACCGCAAGTATGAGGGGAATAATGGCATCTATCATTTCTCTAACGAAGGTGTATGTAGCTGGTATGACTTCACCATTAAGATTGCAGAACTTGCTGGAAACACAGCATGTGACATCCTACCTTGCCACAGCGACGAGTTCCCTTCTCCTGTTAAACGTCCTGCTTACTCGGTCCTCGACAAGACTAAGATTAAAGAGACCTTCGGCATAAAGATTCCATATTGGGTTGACTCTCTTAAGAAGTGCATGAAAGGCTTACAGGAACAAGATAAACAATAGGAGTGAAGAAATAAGTTGGATAAGATAAAGTTAAGCCGTCATCTTCCTTGGAAACATAAAGGGGAAATAGTCGGCTTTGGCTTAACCAACTGTAGACAAGACTTTTACTCCCAAAGAACATAATACAGATGAATGAAATAGAACGCAGGCGAACGTTCGCCATAATCTCTCACCCAGATGCCGGTAAGACTACTTTGACTGAGAAATTCCTTCTCTTCGGTGGTCAGATTCAGGTTGCTGGTGCGGTGAAGAGCAATAAGATACGTAAGACGGCTACGTCTGACTGGATGGATATCGAGAAGCAACGTGGTATCTCTGTATCGACCTCTGTGATGGAGTTCGACTACAAAGATTATAAGGTGAATATCCTCGATACGCCTGGTCACCAGGACTTTGCCGAAGATACTTATCGCACTCTGACAGCTGTTGACTCGGCTATCATCGTTGTCGACTCGGCCAAGGGTGTGGAAGCACAGACACGTAAGTTGATGGAGGTGTGCCGTATGCGTAACACACCTGTTATCATCTTTATCAATAAGATGGACCGTGAAGGTCGCGACCCATTCGAGGTGTTAGACGAATTGGAGGAAGAACTCAAGATTAGTGTACGCCCGCTTTCATGGCCTATCGGTCAAGGTCAGCGTTTCAAGGGTGTGTATAACATCTACGAGCAACAGCTGAACCTCTTCACACCGAACAAACAGCGTGTGACCGAGAAGGTTGAGGTAGACATCAACTCGAATGACTTGGACGAACAAGTAGGTGCTGAGTTTGCTGAACAGCTACGCAACGACCTCGAGTTAGTCAATGGTGTTTACCCAGATTTCGACGTCGAGGCTTATCGTCGTGCGGAGGTTGCACCCGTGTTCTTCGGCTCTGCATTGAATAACTTTGGTGTACAAGAATTACTCGATTGCTTCGTTGAAATAGCCCCAAGTCCACGTCCTACTAAGGCTGAAGAACGTGTTGTTGAACCTACTGAACCAAAGTTTACTGGCTTCATCTTTAAGATTACAGCCAATATCGACCCTAATCATCGCAGTTGTATTGCCTTCTGTAAGGTGTGTTCGGGTAAGTTCCAACGCAACCAACCTTACCTCCATGTGCGTAATGGGAAGACGATGCGCTTCTCCTCCCCTACTCAGTTTATGGCACAACGTAAGAGTACTGTAGAAGAGGCTTACCCAGGTGACATCGTTGGTCTGCCTGATAGTGGTGGTGTCTTTAAGATTGGTGACACACTAACTGAGGGAGAAAACATCCACTTCCGTGGTCTGCCAAGTTTCTCTCCAGAACTTTTCAAATATATTGAAAACGATGACCCTATGAAGTCTAAGCAGTTCCAAAAAGGTATCGAACAGCTGATGAATGAAGGTGTCGCACAGTCTTTCGTCAATCAATTCAACAATCGTCGTATCGTGGGAACCGTTGGACAACTTCAGTTTGAGGTTATTCAGTATCGATTGGAGCATGAATACAATGCGAAATGTCGTTGGGAACCAGTACACCTCTACAAAGCTTGTTGGATTGAGGCTGATGATGAGACAGAGTTAGAGAACTTTAAGAAGCGTAAATACCAGTATATGGCTAAGGATATTGAGGGACGTGATGTCTTCCTCGCAGACTCTGGTTACGTGCTAAGTATGGCACAACAAGACTTTGAACATATCCGTTTCCACTTTACAAGTGAGTTCTAAACTTAGGATAAGATAAGATTAAAGCGCCAAAGAGTATGTCTATTCTTTGGCGCTTTTTATATGATAGAGCGAGTTAAAGAGGGTCTTTGTTATTCGCTTATACTAAAGAGATTACGCTGCTGGACTGATTTTTACTTAGCACACGCACCTGAGGTTTCTCTTTATGAGTAATCAATATCATCTTAGCATAGAAAAGGTAAAAACCTTTCCTAACCATTTACAGCTCCTACCCTACCATTATATTACATGGCATTTTAGGTAGACTAACCCTACTCACCCAACTTCTCGAGTGATGTTTCAGACGCTCCTCTCACATCTCGATGGTAGCATTATCGCCATAAAAAACCATTACACATCATCGAGTTTGTCTCCTTCAAAATAGGAAAGACATATCTCACTAAAACGAGCTTATAACATCCAATAAATCAGACTATTACACACAGCCTTCAAGAAGACGCCCTTCTTGCCCCAAGAAGGGCGTCTTCTATAGGCAAGAAGGGCATGTTCTTGAATAAAGAAGAGCCTCTTCTTCGCTCCCCTCTATCCTCTCTCCAAACAGTGATGATAGTGATTACCGAAATAAAGCAATCTTTTCTTCCTACACGTTTAGCGTCCTATCTCCTTTTATCAGCCACCTTATTAGGGCGACTTCACATTTTCCTCCTCCCAACAATCGACGAGAAATTAGAGGTGAGGCTACCTTCATTGAGCTAACCTCACTAATCATATCTCTCCTTTCGGTGAAGGGAAAGGAGTGGGATAAGTTCTCCTATTATTTCTATAACCTCTATCAATCAACATATCGGAACAACAAAATAGTTGGTGTTCAACATGTACACTATATGTATCAAGCAGCAACACCACCTGCGCAATCCCTTAATCTATCAATTAGAGATTAGGAGAGGTATTCATAGATGGTATCCTCCCTATCGACAGATGTCAAGGTCGACTTTATACAGAAGATAATTACCCAACAGTACGATAGTCTATCTATTTCCTAACAAACTTCTTACCGTTCTGTATAACTACACCTTTGTAATCCTTGCTTACACGCTGACCAGCAAGATTATAGATAGGTGCTTTATCATTTACCTCTATCGTCTGAACGTTCTTAATACCAGCGGCGGAGACTGTCGTTATTGTAACACTTCTGAGAAAAGCCTTTTTTACATTGAGAACTACTTTCTTTGAGACTCCAGTCCAATTGTAGAACTTAAAAACCTTCGTCCCTTCTTTCTCCGAAGTCATCTCAAGATTCTTATTATCAACATTGTTACTTTCATCCCAATTATCGAAAAATACAGCATAAACAACCTTAACAATATTGTCATTAGCACTTTCAACAGTAAGTGTTCCACCATACATTCTCAACGAACCTTTCCACATTCGGTTTGCAGTCTTTCCCCCACTTGTAGAGACGGTGAGTTTTACATCACCCGAAGTTACAGACTTATCCTCTGTAAAATCACCATCTTTGGATGTTTGAGATGACTGACCTGCTAATCCGAACTGCTTATAGCTTTCAGCCGACGAAAGCTCAAAAGTCACAGTATTCTGGGCAAATGATAAAGAACTAACAGCAGCGAATGCTGCAACAAGAGCAAAGCGTAAAATTCGATTCATAATAAATTGGTTTAATTAATATAAAGATTTAAATACAATGCAAATATAGGTAATAATTATGATATATGCAATTATTAATCAAAGTATAGGTATTTATTTATCCTCTTCGACATGTATAAGCAAAGTTTACATAAACACGTGTGTGCGCTTACAATGTTAAAAACATCTTTTTTTATTGGTAAAATTTGCTTTATTACATTATTTGCCCTATATTTGCGATGTGTTTTTCATTGATTTAGATATTCTGCTAAATCATGTTCGAGGTTGGTAGCTTCCTGCACCAACCTCTTTTTTCTATCATCTTAAATAAAATCCTTAGCGAATGTTCCTCATATTCTGTATAGACGAAAAAAGTAGAAACAAAGTTTCCTGTCATATCTGTCATCACTTTCAAAGAGCTAAATAACTTATTTACAATGCCATACGAGTAAATGTTAAAATGACAGCAACTAACATTAAAACTAAATTCGTATATATTGATACTTTTCCTTCTCTATTTTAGTTTCTCATCCTTTCATAGCTTCTAACTCATATTTGCCGCCACTCTTATTCGAATAGTTAGATTAATTCGTAGTTCACTTCTACAGTCTTCGAGGGATTAGAGTCACCTGTAGCACAGACTACTCTTCCATCAGAAAAATACTGATTTACTTGACAAGTAACAAATGATTACTTATCTTTGTACCAGTTTTTAAACCTAAGTCTATGAAACTGAATAAGCTTTTCATCTTACTATTAGCCGTAATCTACCTATCAGGTTGTGGCAAAACAATTCTGCCCTCCGAGAATGATCAGGAAGAAGAAACAGAGAAAGAAACACCTTCTTCAACGCCCGTCGACGACGAGACGGTCTATAGTGTGGAGGAGTTCATCGAAGGAAACTTTGGAGACAAAGCTGTCTGGGTACAGGGTTATATCGTTGGCGCATGTAAACGAAGTATCAAACAAGCCGAATGGGAACCTCCCTTCTCGTATAATACGGCTATCTTGTTGGCTGATAGCCCAGAAGAATCAGACCCCGACAAGGTTATATCCATTCAGATGGTTAACAAACAAATGAAAGAAAACATTGCCTTAGATAGTAATCCACAAAACTATGGGAGGCAGATAGCTTTTTTAGGCATTAAACAGAAATACTTAGGAATACCTGGTATAAAAAAGCACATATTGGCCATTGAATGGCTTGACGAATGACTTTTTTATATGAAACATTTGCTCTAAAAGAGAAAAATGATTATATTTGCAACACCAAATAATTGTAAAAGTTAGAAAAGCCTATCGACATACTTCTACTTCATAAGAAAGAGAATTAAAATGAAGAAACTGAATGAAATGACCGACGAGCAGTTGGCATTGTCATACATTGAAGGAAGCAACGATGCGTTCGACCTGTTGCTGTTGCGCAATCAGTCGAAACTCTTCTCGTATATTCTATTCGTTGTGCATGATAGGGATGCTGCTGATGACTTGTTTCAAGAGACTTTCGTAAAGATTATCACGAAGTTGCAACAGGGAAGATACTCACCAACAGGTAAGTTCTCTGCATGGGTTATGCGTATCGCTCATAACGTTATCATGGATTGGTATCGTGCACAACGTGCTGACAAGGTGATTGATGCACCCAAAGACAACGACCTATCCAATGTTGGTGGTGACGATACTGTCATCGACAACATTGAGTGTCAGTTCATTAACAGCCAGACACTCTCTGACGTAAAGCGCATGATGAATCTTCTTCCTGCTACACAGCGTGAAGTTGTGTTTATGCGTTTCTATCAAGAGATGTCGTTTAAGGAGATTGCTGAGACTACAGGTGTTAGCATTAATACCAGCCTTGGGCGGATGCGTTATGCCATCTTCAATCTAAGAAGAATGGTTCGCGAACACAAGGTAAACCTACAGTTAGCATAAAGATTTACACCTCTTTGAATTAATTATAAAATGGTCCTCGCTTGTTTTTCTACAATGTAGTTGAAACAAGCGAGGGTCGCCTTATACCTTATAATTATCTATGCAACTGCTTGAGATAGTGGATTGTTGCTTTTGGGTCAGCTGCCTTAAAGACATAACTACCACTAACGAGAATGTCGACACCTGCCTCTACTAAACGAGGGGCTGTGTCAGCTTGCACTCCGCCATCTACCTCTATCAAGGCTTTACTACCTTCACGCTCTATCAGTTGACGAAGACGTTGAACTTTCTTAATACTGCTTTCAATGAATTTCTGTCCTCCGAAACCAGGATTAACACTCATGAGCTGAACGATATCTACGTCGCCAATGATGTCCTCAAGTACATTGACAGGTGTTGAAGGATTAAGGGTTACACCCGCCTTCATCCCTGCATCGTGAATAGCCTGTATCGTTCGATGTAAATGAACACATGCCTCATAGTGGACATTTATGATTGCAGCACCCGACTTGGCGGTCTGTTGGATATAATTCTCTGGATGAACAATCATCAAATGAACATCCATAGGCTTCTTACAAACCTTTCCGACAGCATCGAGTATAGGGAATCCAAAAGAGATATTAGGGACGAAGACACCATCCATAACATCCATGTGGAGCCAATCGGCCTCACTTTCGTTAATCATTTCAATCTCCTTATCCAAATGAAGGAAGTTAGCAGAGAGTAAAGAAGGTGATACTATTGTTTCCATATAAGATTTAGTTCAAGCAAAAGGTTTGCATTTTTCCATTAACTTTAATCACCCGATAGGTATAAGCTATCTGTCGGATGAGGTTAAGCGTCTTCTCAGACGGCTTAAGTTCTTCTGAAGTAAATATTCTTACCATAGGCTGGAAATGTATTATTGAGAGTTATTATATCTTCTAAACGATATAAATTAGATATTATTATATCTCTTTACAAGAATATTTCTTCTTTATATGTATTAATTCTATCAGAATACTCTTGCATCGCTCCTTTTTACCCATCTTTCCCTTGAAGATACAAGCTTTTCTCTATTCCACAGGCTCATAATTCGATAATTTTATGTAAGTTTGTAGCGTAAAAGTATTTGAGAATTTTATATCTATATGATTATAAAGGTATGTGGCATGCGTGATGCCCGCAATATTCACGAGGTTTCTCAACTTGGCATAGACTGGATAGGATTGGATTTCATTCCTAACAGCGAACGTTATGTGAGTCAAATAGCATCATGTGCGGGGATAATTCCTGACTATAGTAGCCTTTCTGACCTGTCTTCAGACAAACTATCCCAACAGAAAAAAGGTCCTGTTCTTTGTGGAGTCTTTGCTGATGACATGCCACAGAATATTGTTACACGTGTTGTTAATTTCAATCTTGATGTTGTTCAGCTCAATGGAGACGAGAGTAGCGTGATGATTGACAATCTTCGTCGTACTCTTGACCCAGACATTCATGCGGGAATTAAGATAATGAAGGGTCTTGTCATCACAAAACGTGAGGACATAGAGAAATACAAGGAATATGCTGAGGGAGTGGATTATTTCCTCTTCGAACTCCAAGAACATCTAAAGGATTGGAGCTTTCTGGAAACGTACAACGGAAAAGTTCCTTTCCTTGTAAGTGGAAATATTGGTGCTGAAGATATTGAGAATATCAAAAAGCTCTCCCACCCTCTATTCTATGGTATCAGTGTGAACGAGATGTTTGAGAGCGCACCAGCAATAAAGGACGTTGCATTACTGAAGGACTTTCTTGAAAAGATAAAGTAAGGTTCGTCGATTAAAAGGTTGAGACACGAATGAAAACAAATTGTGTTATCATTGACAACTACGATTCTTTCACCTATAATCTTGTTCATCTCATTAAGGAGTTGGGAGTTGACGTGGCAGTAGTTCGTAACAATCAGTTCTCCCTTGAAGACTTGAATGCTTACGACCGTATCGTTTTGAGTCCAGGCCCTGGGATTCCTTCAGAAGCAGGCCTACTATTGGATGTTATTCATCGGTATGCTGGCGTAAAACCTATCTTGGGCGTTTGCTTGGGCCATCAAGCTATTGGAGAGGTGTTCGGAGCAAAGTTGAAGAATTTGTCTGACGTCTTTCATGGTGTGACAACAAAAACAACACAAGTCGTTGATACCCCTTTGTTTGACGGTCTTCCTAAACATTTCCTTGTGGGAAGATATCATAGCTGGGTCGTAGAAAGGACCAACTTTCCTGATTGCTTGGAGGTTATCGCTGAAAGCAAGGAAGGATTAATCATGGCTTTGCGTCATAAGACGCATAATATATATGGTATACAGTTCCACCCAGAAAGTGTTTTAACTCCTGACGGGAAGAAGATTATGGCGAATTGGTTACGCATCTAACAAATAATAAATCTTGTACTTTACTATGACAAAAGCGACAAGCTATACAGACGAAGTCATTGACGACGGAGCACCGTGGTATGCTGTGAAACTATTCACACTGAAACTTGAAGAGGTCAGAACCTATTTTAAAAGTCATAACTTGGAATCTTTCGTTCCTGAACAGTATGTTGACATTGAGGGACGAGACGGTAAACCACACACTGTTCTTCGTCCTGTTGTTCGCAATCTTATCTTCGTAAAAAAACCAGATGAAGACACCTCGTTCTTGAAGATAGTACAAGAAGCCAACTATAAGATTAGCGTTGTAAAGAAAGCTAAGGATTCAAGAGAGTATGCGCTTATCCCTCATAACCAGATGTTTGAGTTCCGCTTGATGTGTAATCCAGAGATAACGATGCGTAAGTTCCTATCTTCAGACGAGGCACAAATGAAAGCTGGAGACGAGGTTCTTGTTAAGTTCGGACCATTAAAAGGTATGACAGGCCGACTGGTGCGCTCAAGTAAGAAGTATTATCTCCTAAAAGAAATACCAGGTATAGGTGTGATGCTCAAAGTCTCCCGCTGGTGCTGTGTACCAATGGAGGGGAAATAGCAGCCCCCTTACCCTCCCTCACAGGAAGCCCTCCATGCATCCCAAACACATGTGAATAGGAATCTGATTATCTATGAAAACTGTAAGAAAAAACTTGCCCCTTAACACCAAGGATGGTGACAGGGGCAAGAAACGAAAATTAAATTACCGATGTATCGTCATTGATATCACATCAATGCCTTCCCGCTGGAAACATAATTAAAACTAAATTAATCAATTCAGTATTATTAAAACCGAACTTTTTCTTTCTTGAATATTGGCCCTATTAGCCTTAAGCCCTATTAGTCCTATTATCCTTATTGGCCCTATTAGTCCCATTAGCCTTATTAGCCCAATATTATCCCTCACTCTTGCCCTGCTACTGGGCCTCCTCCTTCATTCTTTTTCTTGTCGTCCTTTTTCTTATCCGTGCCTGTTTCCTCCTTCTTTTTCACTGTTTCGTAGGAGTTGTCACGCAAGGTAGCTTTCAACTCTACACCTGGTGTAAATGTTATTCGAGGTTTGATAGTCTCAGTCTTAAATGCTTTCTCGGTTAAAGCCCCTTCACTCGATAAAGTCAGACGCATCGTACCAAACTCGCCCAATTGCACACTGAAACCATCACGTAGATAACTGGGAAGGCGGTCTATAAAGTTGAATAGCACATTCTCAATGTCACCACGTGTCAATGACGAACGCCCTGCGATATCCTTCGTAATGTCACGCAATGTTTTCTTTCCTGCGTTAACAGGACTTGCATAATACTTCACTTCTGTCTTCTTTTGCGGATTCTTCCGCGGGACCATTTTGATTTTCATTTGGTTATAAGATTTAAATTATTAATTACTATCATACTGCACTTTGCAGCACTTCTTTGTTTTTCAAAATATAGAGGCAGCGTCAATTCTCTTAATTTATGTCTTTGGATAGAGGAATGACACTGTCTCTAATAACGTTATAATACAGTCTTTACCTTCGTTCTCTTATATCCTTTTCACTCATCAAAAACACACTTTCAAGCTAAAGGTTCGGAACTCAAAGGTCAAAAAACAAATTATATACGGTTAGCCAGAATTTTTTATTTGATATAAATTTATTCCTAACCGCTTCCCCGTAAATTTCTAACCATATATAAATTTACGGGGAACCGTATATAGATTTTCTTCTAATTGCTATCCCAATCAGTCCTCCCAGAGATTAGTGCCAGATGTACCGTTCGTATCTTCGTTTACGTCTTCATTCATGAAAGGGTTCTGCTTAGCCTGACCGCCACCACCAGGACCTGCACCGGATCCAATTGGTATTGACAGACAGATGAATTTCTCTACATTCAGGCACATTTGAGTACATTCCGGGGTAATGTATATTTTCTTTTCCATTGTTTATTGTTTTATTGGACAATGGAATTAAATGTCAACCACTGCAAACTTCTACAACAGAATAACGGCTTAGACATTTACTCCATCTAATTCCTTAACTTTTAAACTATATCTTATAAAATTTCTTTCCGTTCACGATATAAATCTGACCACTCTCGAGCGCATTATAATCGTTGCCCATCAACTTGCCGTCAACAGAATAGAAAGGATATTTACCACTCTTGATATCCTCGTTTGTTTTGTTTTCGAGTGATTTAATACCCGTTGTATTGTTATCCTCTTCGTCAAGCACCATTAAGAAACTCTTGGCTGGCACAGCACCTGTCGGACTACTGATAAAGCAACGGAATGGAGCAATATAGTCGTTCGTTACGCCGTTCTGCACTGCCCACCACTTGTTACCATTCAAGTAATAAGCTTTCTTAGCATACGCCTTGTCATTCTTGATTCTCAAAGTCGTACCGTAGAATTTCCAATCACCATCATCACTTGCTTGAACGGCCGATGTCTCAATATCAGGCGTTGCAGGAACAGTAACGTTGTGCATTGTCGGCAGCGTATGACTTGCACCATCAGTTATCTGCACTAAGTAAGGCTTATAAGCCTCCAATCGCGTACCTACTGGCACAGGAGAAAACATGAAAGCCTTGTCTCCATTCTCATCCAGTCCCTTACTTGTCAGCGTGTAGGCACGCATGCCTGTAGGAAGATCGGTTGGATAAGGCAAGTAAAGGGTGCTAACTGCTTTGCCTGCAACATTATCAAATGTGCGCTTATAGTCAGCCTTTGTCGCTGTAAAGCTATAGGGCGATTCGAAGTCTTCGCCATCAAATACTTGTAAATCATCACAGACACCTCCGTGAACAAAATTGAATTTTGCACCATAAATCATTGTACCTGCATATATAGCGCCATGTACAAAAAAAGAAAGGTCTTTAATAGGATTAATTGAAGCCGCATTAAAGAAGTATAATTCATTTGCAGCTCCTCCATAGAAGCCGTAAGGTTCAGAACCGGTTATCGTAGCTGCTGTAAAGTCACAATAGAGAGGAGTTCTATTATCGTACCATTCATTAGGATTAATATAGACAAAACGACCAGTTTTAGTTAGTTGGCTACCTGCCTCTAAAACAATTCTACGTGGGGAAATATGGGCTAAATAATCTGCTCCCACTACCGTAGCTGGAATAACCAACTTTTCTGCATAAAGATGAAATAAACCAGATAACTCTGTTACGGTGTAGGTGTTGGTTCCATCACTAACTGTTGATGGGATATGAAGAACATCTCCATTATAGTTCTTAGTGTCTCCAGTGCATTCAGGATATACGTCAGAGCCTACTATTGAGAACATTGGTGAAGCTGCTGCATCAACACCTTCTATCGCAGCAGTCGTAGCATTAATAACTCGGCATTTCCATACAGTGCCTTCCGCATCCGTAGAATTAAAATAAGTTATTTGTGCAAATATGCTTTCCGGCAACAAGCCTAAGAGAAGCAATAAAAGCGAATAAATCTTTGTTTTCATTTTGGTTATTATTGAATTAAACTTGTTATTAATTTATTCATTATTTCTATAATAATTATTTTTATTTTGTTCTTTTTCCTCCCGATGATAGGCACAAAAAAAAGAACAAAGGAAACTTCTGAAAGTCCTTTGTTTACAGGGGTTTCACGGCACGCCTCGCGCGCGTATGCGTGAAGAAAAAAGTGGGGAGGTTAGGCCTG
>ERZ773267.1515-NODE-1515-length-12822-cov-2.977050_pt1 | contig 12822 bp, 9 predicted proteins | sample MGYA00511959_ERZ773267 | MGnify/ENA primary metagenome ERZ773267 (study PRJEB29015, sample SAMEA2738165) | human oral metagenome | biome: human oral; feature: human-associated habitat; material: saliva | place: China | collected 2240 ... | reverse complement strand
CGGTAGAACATTCCGTCACAGGTTGCACAGTAGGAAATGCCCTTTCCCACCAGTTCCTCTTCCTTTTCCACGCCAAGGCTTCTGTTCTTGGCACCGGTAGCAAGTATTACGGTTTTTCCTTCGTAGCTCTTATCCTTAGTCTTTACTTCCTTGAACTGTCCCTTGTCTTCAATTCCCTCAACCTTCTCAAAAGCAAACTCTGCGCCCAGATTTTTTGCCTGATTATAAAGATTGGTAGCAAACTCAAAACCGGAAATCTTCTGGATGGCCGGATAGTTTTCAATTTCCGGAGTGTTGATAATCTGTCCGCCGTAAGAAGCCTGCTCTAAAACCAATACGCTTTTTCCGGCCCTCAGTCCGTAAATAGCAGCGGATAATCCTGCTGTTCCCGCTCCTACAATGATAATATCATGCATTGTTTTTCTTTCCTTTCTATGACTCTGCTTTTCTACAAGAAAAGGGCGACCGCAGTCACCCTCTTCTTCCCCTCCTTATAGAGGATATATCTTATGACCCAAACTACTCATCTTCCCTAAAGAATAGACTGCTTTCCTTCTTTAAAGAAAATATGCTCCGTTAAATTACTTTAAAAGATCTAAAACCTGTTCCTTCTGAATAAATCCTGTATTCTGCTTGTAGACCTGGCCATCCTTAAATACGATTAAGGTTGGGATAGCACGAACACCGTAGCGAGCCATCAAGTCCTGCTCTTCATCGGCATTAACCGCGTATACCTTAAAGCCCTGTGCCTCAGCTGCAATCTCTCCGATAATTGGAGAAAGCATCTTACAAGGTCCACACCAGTCTGCCCAGAAATCCACTAATACCGGCTCCTTGGACTGTAGTACCTTCTCTTCAAACTCTGCTGCAGTAATATTTGGTGCTGACATATTCATTCCTCCTTAAACAATTATAAAAGTAATTATTGATTTTCTTTACAGGTTTGATTGTACGCAATTAAATAGGATATGTCAAGTTCTCATTTCTAAAGAGTTTATAAAGTACAGAGTATCCTCCTGTATAGCATTAAATTTGTAAGTCTGCATTATTTAGCATTCCTTTAAACAGGTCATGATACATATCTCTTAAAGACTCTTCTATTTTGGATATTGTAGATATTTTATTTCCTGCATCTTTCGAAGATGATCCGCAAAGATAAAAGGCTTCATAATCTGTTCCATAATCAATAGCAAGATATCTATCATGATACATTGTTCCTGCGTTTTTTATTTTCAATTGGATGTTGGGATAATCTTGTTTAAAGTCATTTAAAATACTCTGCGTGAGCATATCCTTGTTTTTCAAATTTTCACTAAAGACTATAATTTCAACATTATCTTTAGCAGCCCTCAATAATTCCAGTGTTTTTAGACCTATGTAGTTATCAATTAAGAAAATGCTTTTCTTTGCAGACTTATATACTGTAGTATAGGCAAGATCAGCTTCAATCTTCTCTCCGTTCATCAGCAGAAAATGTTTATAGCTATTCGGATCTATAAAGTTATCCATTACTTTTTTAAAGTCTTCCTTTGATGCCAAAGTGCTTATCTTATTATTAAGTGTTGCTATATCTCTGGTATTCTGTGTCGTCTGTGCTGCTACTTGTATAAACGCTTTGGCATCGATAAACTCACTGTTTTCAACAAGGAAATCCTTCATCTGCTTAAACATTCGTATCAATGCCTTGCTTTGTTTTGTGGCAAGTTCCCCTTTTAATACAGTCATTAGCATATAAATTCCTTGTTCTGTAAAAGCGTAGGGGAGATATCTTCTACCGCCGGATCCCTGCTCTGAATTTGAGGTCGAATTTTTCGACCTCAAAATTTCCCACTCATCCTTTGATAGTTGAAACATAAAATCTTCATCAAACTTGTCAGCATTGTTTTTCACTTGTTCATTAAATCTCTTTGTAGAATAACCATATATTTCAGCCAGTTCAAAATCAAGCATAACCTTTTGATGTCTAATATTGAAAACCTTTTCTTTAATTGTATTTTTATCTATTACAATATTTTTTTCTTTTGATTCCTCCATAAACTTCCCCTTCCGATATACTTTATCTGTATTACCCAAGTGATAACTTCTCACTTGGGTTTGGAAAATATATCCTCTATTGTTTATAGTTTTCTACTCCTCCTGCTGCAAATATTCCTGAATCATACTGTAAGAAAATCCTTTTCGAAGCAGGGAGGCTGTAAGCTTCTGCCTCTCCTTCCAATCTGACAAATCTATATTTCTGCTTTTCTTCTCCAGCCAACGCTTTAGAGCAATTCTTTCCGGCTCATTCTCTTTCTGTTCTTCAAAGGAGCTTTCCTTCCTCTCTTCTCTATGCTTTCTTTGAAAATCCTCTAAAGCTTCCCGGATTACAGCTCCCTCAACCCCTCTGCCATAGAGCTTACTCTGCATATCCTTTGCGGAACGGCGATGGGCATTTTCCTCCAAATATTGCATACAATAGCGGTAGTCATTGATGTAGTCGTATTCTTTTAGAAAGGAAAGGGTTCTCTCTATAATTTCTTCTGTATAATGCTCGGATTTTTGCAGTTTTTCTCGAAGTCTTCGTTCGGTCTTTGCCGCCCCTGTTAAGAGATAAAGGCTTCTTTCTTTGCATCGGTTATAGAGCCTTTCCTCTTCGGATAGACTTTCTCTTCGTAAAGGATTTAAAGGAGCTGCAAGCTCTTTTTCCAAATCCATCGATTTCTTTTCTTCCTCTATATTCCTCTTTCTCTCTGCCTGTTCCCGAAGAAATTCCTCCGGATTCCATTCCTTCAAGCTGTTCCTCCCTTTATCTATTCTTTACTCCTCCGGCTTTCACGCACTCTTCATTCTTCTTTTTTCTAAAGAGGCTCCCATGCATCTCTTGATAAAGCTTTAGGAAAAAAAGAGGGAGTCCGCACTCCCTCTTCAAACAAATCTTATTCCTCTGCGTCCTCAGCCAGGCTAACCGTAAGATCCATATCCTCATCCTCCGGAACAAAGGCCAAAACCTCTTCCAAATAGGGGTCTTCCTTCAAACCGAATTCCTTACGAAGCTGAATCTCCAGATCCGCCATGATTCTGGGATGACTCTTTAAGAAGGCCTTGGCATTCTCACGGCCCTGACCGATCTTATCTCCATTGTAGGCAAACCAGGCACCGCTTTTCTCAATCATCTTCTTTTCTACCGCAAGATCCAGGATTTCTCCTTCCTTGGAAATACCGGAACCGAAGCTGATGTCAAACTCCGCATTCTTAAAGGGAGGGGCAATCTTATTCTTGGAAATCTTCACCTTGGTACGGGCTCCACTGAAATCTCCGTCACCGGTCTTAATGCTTTCTCCCTTTCGGATGTCCACACGAACAGAGGCATAGAACTTTAAAGCGCGTCCACCGGTGGTAGTCTCCGGATTACCAAACATCACGCCGACCTTTTCTCTTAACTGATTGATGAAAATAAGGATACAGTTGGACTTGGCGATAATAGCGGTAAGCTTTCTTAAAGCCATAGACATCAAACGAGCCTGTAAGCCCACATGGCTGTCTCCCATCTCTCCGTCAATCTCCGCCTTAGGCACCAATGCCGCCACGGAGTCCACAACCAAGATGTCCATCGCACCGGAACGAACCATGGTCTCTACAATATCCAAGGCCTGCTCTCCGGAATCCGGCTGTGCCACATAGAGGTTATCAATGTCCACACCGATAGCCTGCGCATAACGGGGATCCAAAGCATGCTCCGCATCAATAAAGGCCGCGATTCCTCCACGCTTTTGTACCTCTGCCACTGCATGAAGGGCAAGGGTAGTCTTACCGGAGGATTCCGGACCGTAAATCTCAATAATACGCCCTCTTGGGAAACCGCCTGCCCCAAGAGCAATATCCACGGATAAGGAACCGGTGGGCACTACGGAGATGTCCTTATTCACTCCGGAATCTCCCAGCTTCATTACGGAGCCCTTTCCGCAATCCTTTTCAATCTTGCTGAGAGCCGCATCCAGCGCCTTTAACTTTTCATCCCGATCTTCCAATGCTACTACAGGAGCCTTGCTTACTTTGTTTGCCATGATTTTCTTCCTTTACTTTTTGTATTGTTACTTGTACCGGTTTTAGCTTCTTACCGGACTACTGTTCTTTCCCTTTATTTCTTCATTTTTTGCTTGCCGAGAGATTATATCATAGAACATACATTCTGGCTATTGGAATTTTTCTTCAGCTTCTTCCGTTATAACACAAAACACTCCAATCTCCTATACTCCACATTCGGATAAGCTTTTCTTAAAAAATACGCTTCGAATTCCCTGTTCGGAATGCCTGTTTATCATAAGGCTTATCGTAAGACTTTCTATAATGCTTTCCATAAAATCCTTATGCGTATGTCCAATGAGATACCCCACACTACCCGTGAGATACTCCTTAAGAAAAAAAAGAGAGGGATTACTCCCCTGTGGAAAGTATCCCTCTCTCTACCGCTTCTTCATATTGGAAGACCGCCTGATTATAATCCAGTTTTGCCTGAGCTGCTGCATTTTCCTTGGATAAGGCTTCTAAGGATAAGCCTTGGAAATCTGCCCTTCCCAAAAGTCCCAGAGCATTCATCCGCTCTGCTTTTTCCTTCTGCAAACGAGAAAGCTCTGAAACGGATTCCGCCGCATTTAATGCCGCTTCCGCTTCGCTAATATTCCGTCTGAGCTCCTCCATGGAAACTCGAATCTGCTGCTCTTTTTCCTTCTGACTCTGCTTCTTCTCCGTCCAGCCGGTGATATTTCTGTCCTTTGTGCGAAGAATGCTTCCCAATTCACTGTTATGACTTAAAGCGGAATCAATGTCCTTTCCCCAGTCTCTTGTTGCCAGATAGTTTCTCGGGTAGTCGGGAATGGCTTCGAACTGAATATTAGAATAGGTATTCATGCTCCAACCAAGGCTCAGTCCCATATTTCTCTTCATGCTTTCCAGGCCGTCCTTGGCCTTTTGCAAATCCGACTGAGCACTTTCCAGAGCAAGTCTTGCCGCGCTCACATCATTTGCCGTAGCCTGCCCAAGGCGCGCCTGTCTTTCCGTCTTCTCTAAGCCTGCCTGTAGCATCGCCACTCTTTTTTCCAGCATGGTCTTGTTGTTTTCCAGAGAAATCGCACTGAAATAAAGGTTTTGCATACCGTCACTCAAAAGCTTTTTTCCGGTATAGAAGCCGGATTTCACCGCTTTTTCCGTCTTGGCTTCCGCCTTCTTCATACTTTTTTCCGTCTCGGAAAGCTGCACCAAACCTTGATTTACCTCAGCCAGACTGCTGTCTATATCCGGTAAAATCTTCTTGCTGTTCTTTACCTTTTCTAACTGATTGATCTGACTTTGCAAAAAAGCCTTGGTCGTAGGGTCTGTAGTATCCTGCTTCTGCTCCTTTAAGCTGTCAATGCTCTCCTGCAAATTCGCAAGAATATCCGCCTTTTCGTCCTTTACCGCCTTCTGTACGGAAGCCATTCCGCCGGTACTTTGCGCCAAAGCATCCTGTTCCATCCTGGCTACAGTACTGAATTGGTCTACAAGATCCGGAATTTCTCTGAAGGAAATGATGTTGTCATTTACATCCCAAGGCTTCTCCTCTGCAAAAGCAGGGAAGCTTTGACAGAGAAGTCCAAGGCTCAAAGCCAGAGCAAATGCGGACTTTATCTTATTCTTTTTCTTCTCCATAAAAGATTCAATGTATCCTTTCTCTTACTCTGCCGTCGCCAAACCGTTCTTTCCGGCCTGATAATCCAAATATTCTTCATAAAGCTTCAAATCCGCCTGCTGCTTTTGAAGGCTTGCAGTATCGGAAGCATTTTTCGCCTTTTCAAAATCCACACGGCTTACGCTTCCCAGCTTATAGCCTCGTTCCGCTTTTTGATAAGCCTGCTGTGCATTGGACGCCTGCAGTTCCGCCTGTCTTTTCGCCTCTTCTGCCTGCTTTAAGCTTTGGTAGCGAGAAAGCATATCGGACTGAATCTTCTCCTTTGCTGTGGAAATGCTTCTTGTCAGATTCTGTCGGTTGGCATCTCCTGTGGAAAGATTCAACTTTCTTTCTGAAGTTATTCTGTAAAGCTGTCTTACTGTCTTCCTCTAAATTCACTGCCGTAAGCTGCTCTGCACTAAGGCTTGGAATTACGGGCATCTCCGGAGTATCACTTGCCTTCCAGCCCAGATTCACCCGTAAAAGCTCCGTCATCTTGTCAAAGGCGGAATTGTTCTTCGTAAGACTTAGATTCGCCTGGTCATAGGCTTCCTTAGCAGTCAGCACATCAATCTGGGTAGCCTTTCCGATAGCTTTCTTTCTCTCGGTGCTTTCCTGTGCGCTTTTCGCATCCGCTAAAGATAAGGCATCGATTTGCTTTTGAAGGCCTGTACTTTCTCTGCTAATGAAGGACTTTTTAATGGTCTCAATAGTATTCTGCTCCGTTTGTTCCACGGAAAGCTTGGCAATCTCCCGGTCTGCATTCTGTGCCACGGTATCTGCAGAAAAATTGCTGCTGTTGCTCTGATACTGCATTTCTGCCAAAGCCTCCGCCACACTGTTTCCGTCTGCAGCGGACAATGCCTTTTCATAGGCTTCTTCCACCTGATTTCTGGCATCCTCTACATTGACATTGTAGCTGCCCTTGCTGTCACTTTCCCGGAAGTTTCTCCAAAGACTGGATACTGTAGGGTTGTACTCATGGACCAAGTCCCCGATTTCCTCCCAGGAAATCACATTGTCCCGAAGCTTTGCCCACTCCTCCTCGGAACGCTGCCGTTCAAAGGAAGTCTGCATCTGATCCACGGAAACATTATCAGAAAAGCCCGGTACCTTCTGTGCCATGGCAGGCATGGTAAAGGAAAAGCTCGCTAAAACAATTGCTAAACTAATAGGATATCCCTTTTTTCTCATCTTCTTCTCCTAAAAAAAAATCTCTGATTCTCTAAGCATGGGGCTGTAAAGCACAGTTGACTGTCCTTACAGCCCCTACTAAGAGAAAAGGAGTCTTCTCTACTATAACATAATATTCCTCGGAATTTCTTAACGAAAATCGTCAATCCTGTGAACTTTTGGTGTTCTTTCTCCTAAATAAGTTTCAACTATCCTGCCAAATATCGCCTTACGCTATGCACCAAAGCCGCGCTGCCGGCTTTAAACTTTTATCATATGTTTTTTCCTGCCATAGATAATCATGTAGTACACCGGAAGCAAAAGTAGTGCCAGTAAAGTAGACGCCACCAAGCCTCCCACGTTTACCAAGGCCAGTCCCTGCATCAGGGCACCGTTGTCTCCGAAGCCCATAGCCATGGGAATCATAGACAGTACTGTAGTCAGGGTGGTCATCAAAATCGGCCGAAGTCTGGTGGCACCGGACTCTGTCAAAGCCTTCTCCAAAGGCATTTCCTGACGGTACTGATTTACCGTATCCACATAGAGAATTCCGTTGTTTACCACCGTTCCCACCAGCATCAAAAATCCCAAAAGGGAGGTCATGGACAGAGTTGCGTCAAAGAGCCACAAGAGTCCGAAGGAACCGATTAAGGAGAAGGGGATGGTGGTCATCACCATAAAGCTGAAGCGTGTAGACTCAAACTGCGCCGCCATGACTACAAAGACCAGGAAGACCGCAATGGCGATGGCACGGAACAAATCCGCAAACTCCTCATTCATACTTTGAGTCTGAGAATTAGCCACAACGGAAATATTCTCTCCCAGATTCTTGCTGACCAAGTCGTCAATTTCCGCTTTGGTATTGTTGTTGGCCTGCTCCGTATAATTTGCCGTAATCGTAGCCTGATACTTTTTATCTTCTCGTTCAATGCTGGCAGGAGAATCCGCATACTTTACAGTAGCCAAACTTTCCAGAGAAACCTGCACCCCTGTAGGCGTGGTAAAACGAATGGACTTTACCTTTTCCAAGTTATCAAATTGATCCTTGGGATATTTCACCCACACATCCACCTTTTGCCCCTCCACCGTCATTTTCATTGCTTTTTTTCCGGAAAGATCGGTATTTAGGGACTGGGCAATCTGGATAGGACTTAAACCTTCCGCCGCCGCCTTAATGGGATCAACTTTAACCTGCAAAAGAGGGGCTGCATTTTCCAGGCTGGAATGAATGCCGGTGAGGCTGCTCTGCTTTTGTAATAAGGAAAGAAGTTCATTACTCTTTCTTTGCAGTTCTTCCAAATCCGATCCCTGAATAATAATTTCATAGTTATTGCCGGAGCTGTAATCGCCACCGCTCATACTGGTATCACTTACGGACTTTATGCTTAAAACCTCTTGAGAACGGTTCTCCAAGGCCTTCTTCCATGCCTTTACCTTTTCCTTGGTTTTCATGGAACGATCCTTTTTCAGATATACCGTAATCGTAGGATCAGTGCTTCCTCCGTACAGGGCGGAAAGAGCGGAGCCTCCCGCCGTTGCAGTATAACGGTCTGTATCCAGATCCTTTGCCACCAACTCCTCCAACTCTTGAATGACTCTTTCTTTTTCTTCTATGGAAAGACCGGGCTTTTGGGTAATGCCGATTTCAACGGTTCCTGTATCAATATCCGCCATTAACTCGGTTCGTAGCTGTGTCGCCAGGAAGAGAGAAAGAACCAAAATACCGGCTGTAGCCACCAGCACTACTTTTTTATGCCGTAAAAACTTACTGATGGTGCTTCTATAGGCATCCTGTAAAAGCCGAACTCCACGGTAAGCTACCGCCTTACTGTTTTCCTTGGGCTTATAAAGGGTAAAGCATAGGGGCACAATGGTAACCGCGGAAATCAAAGAGGCTACCATACAGAAGACAATGGTAAAGCCAAGGGGCTTAAAGTATTGTCCGGAAATTCCCTGTAAAAATCCCAAGGGAAGGAATACTACACAGGTGGTAAGCGTACCTCCGAAAACTGAGGCTCCCACTACCCTTACCGAGTCGATAGCCGCTTCTGTAAGGCTTCTTTGCCGCTCTCCGTAATCGTCCATGGCTCGGAAGCAGGCTTCCAACACAACGATGGAGTTGTCCACCATCATACCCACTCCTAAAACCAAGGCGGAAAGGGTCAGCATATTCAGGCTATAGCCCATAGCCCCCATAAAGACAATGGCCCCTAAAATCGCCAAAGGAATGGAGGAACCTACGATAAGGGAGGCCTTAATATCTCCGAAGAAAAGGAAGATAATCAGCATGGAAATCACGATAGCCATAATCATGGTCTGAAATACGCTGGACAGGGAGCTCTTAATGCTGTCCGCAGAATCGGAAATCACATGAATTTCCAGATTGGGATTTTTCCCTTCCAGCTTCTTGATTAAGGCATTCACATCCTTACTCATGGCAATGTCCGACTTACTCTGCAGCTTATTTAAGCTTAAGGTAATGGTCTCTTCGCCGTTATATCGTCCTATACTGCTTTTATCCGACAGGGCGGAACCCACTGTAGCCAAATCCGAAAGAGTCAGAGTATTTCCCGTTCCGGTGGTAATGGGGAGCTTTCGCAATTCCTCAATGGTGGAATAGTCCTGGGAGGTACTGATGGATAATTCCTGGTCTCCCACCTTCGTACTTCCTGCAGGATAGGTAAACTTTGCAGCCTGCATCATTCCCACCACCTGTTCCATGGTCAAATGATACTGTTGCAGTTTTTCCGGGGAAAGCTCCACTCTTACATAGCTTTCCTGTCCTCCGGAAAGAGAAAGGGAAGCCACGGTGGATAATTTTTCAAACTCCGGCCTAATATTGTTTTCTACATAATTATAAAGCTGACTCTCATTTTTATTGTTGATGGAGAGAACCATACCCGGTCTGGCATTAATGTCCACTTCCATTATGCTGATATCCTTGGCGTCCTCCGGCAGAGAGGATTTGATGGCATCCATCTTTTTCTTCAGGCTGTCATAGGCCTTGCTCATGTTCGTACCGTAATTGTAACGAACAATAACCATGGAAAAGTTCTCATTGGACTGAGATCTGACCTGCTTCACGTCGGAAAGCAGGGAAACTTCCTCCTCAACGGGCTTGGTTACCAGCTCGTCCACATCCTCCGGAGAGGCTCCGGGATAGGTGGTGGTCACGATAAGGTAAGGAAAGTTCATATTGGGGAGCAGCTCCATTTTCATGGTGGTGAATGTAACGAAACCAAAGAAAATAAGGGTGATTACCACAAGAAAGGTGGTAACCGGTCGTCTTAAGACGAATTTCGTCATGGAAAGCATCCTTAGCCCTCCTTTCCGGTTTCCGTAGCGATAGAACTAAGCGCCGCAGTACTGCTATCTTCTTCTCCTGCCGTCTTTTCATCAGAAGAAGCCTCTGTTTCCGAGCTGTTCAGTCTTACCTTTGCGCCGTCATACATCTCGTTATTCCATGAACTGACAACTAAATCCTTCTCCGAAAGACCGGAAAGTATCTCCACCTTTTCTTCTCCCTGCAGGCCAAGCTCTATGAACTGCTTTTTGATGGTTCCGTTCTCTCCCTCACCCTTTTCCAAAAGGTAAACATAGGGAGAGCCGTTGTCATAGTAAATCACGGATAGGGGAAGAAGATTTACCCCGGTTCTGCTATCCTTCGTTACGGTTAATTTCACCCGGCTTCCCTCCGGAAGAGAGGAATTCTCTAAATTAGCCTTCACGGTGAAAAGGCCGGTCTGGGCATTCATCACCCCGGAAATCTCGGTAATGGAGCCGGTATACTGTTCCTGTCCCTTCTCCACCTTTACTTCCTGGCCTAAAGACAGGTTCTTCATCAGTTCCTCTGTTACGGAAAAGACAAGCTGCTGTTTTCCGTTCCCCATAAGGCTGGCAATCTGGGTGCCCTGGGGAATCATGGCATCCTTCACCAAAATGCTGTTTTGCAAAACCCCGTCTGCAGGAGCGGTAATGGTGGCAAACTCCACCTGGGTATCATAGTTCAGCTTTGCCGCCTTTACCTGGGCTTCCGCAGCCTTCGCCTGAGCATCCGCCGATTCAAAATCCTGGGCGGAAATATCTCCGGAGGCTTGGAGGCTTGCCAAACGGTTTCTGGCGTCGCTTGCCGCCTTCGCCTGGGCCTGTGCCTGCTCCAAAGTATATTTTGCCGCATCAATCTGCTTTTGATTGTCTAAACGGGCAATCTTATCTCCTTTTTTCAGCTCCGCACCATTTTCCGCATAGATTTCCAAAACCTCTCCGGAAACCTTGGAAGCCAAAGCATACTGCTCACTGGCCTCAATGGTCCCCACCAAAGACTCTGTAATGGACAGGTCTCCCTTTTCCACGGAAATGCCGGTAGCCAAAGGAAGCTGCGTATGTTCCACTTCCTCTTTAGGCTTTAACACACGCCTTCCTACCAAAAATGCCACTCCTAAAAGGATAAGCAACACGATTACAATTTTTACCCCTTTTTTCATCTCTACTCTATTCCTCCTAACGCTTTTTCCAAGAGTTGAATCTGCTTTTGAAACACATAAAGAATCTTTTGCAGAAAAACTTCCCGCTCTTTAGTATCCTCCTCCGGCGATCCCTCTTTTCGCCCTTCGATGGAAAATGCCTGTAAAAGGCTGAGGGAAGCCAGTGAAAATGCGGTTTGAATCCCGATGCCCTTTTCCTCCTCCGATAGTGTCTTCGGAAAATAATCTTTGGGTATCGCCTCTAACACCACATCAATGTTGTCTCGTCTTCCCCTGTCCATGTGACTTCTCATACTGGCCAAGGAAAGATTTTTTAAAAATCCGGAGCGATAAAACATGGCAAAGCTGTCCTGCACAATCTGTTTTTTTCGAACCTTCACGATTTCTATTACCCATTCCTGAATACTTTGAAAAAAATCTCCCTGATTTCGCTGCATGATTTCCATGAAATACCGCACCGCCTTATCCTCTTCCGCCTCGAAGAGGTGAACCAGCAAATCATCCTTATCCAAGAAGTAGGTATAAAAAGCCCCTCTGGAAATATCACTTTCTTGAATAATCCGATTAATGGATACTTTGTCATAATCATAGGAAGAAAATTCTTTTTTTGCCGCTTCCAAAATCCGTCTTTTCTTCTCTTCTTCCAATTTTAGAAATCTCTGTGTGGGCATGCCCCCTCCTCCGCCAAAGTAGATGATAGTGAAAAATCATCTCTGTTTGTATCTCCGGTATAGTGATATCACTATTGGTATCTCCAGTATAGTGATATCACTATTTGTATCTCCGGTGTGGTGACAAGTTGTCACCAGTTGTACCGACTCAGTATAGTGACAGCTTGTCACCCTGTCAAGAAGTTTTTTATTTTTATCTACTTTAGTAACACAAAGGATTGCACTTGCAAAAATGCAATTTAACCTTTACAATAAAGTGGCGTTTGTATACAGGATTTTTTTAAAAAGGAAGAAGCATGGAAGAACAGCGAATTCAGGCTTACGGAAAGATTAATCTTTCCCTGGATGTGCGAAGAAAAAGACCGGATGGCTATCATGATGTGTGCATGGTCATGCATACCGTGAAGCTTTGCGATGAAATTTCTCTGAAAAGGGAGAAGACTCCCGGCATTCACTTAAGCAGTAATTTGGACTTTCTCCCCAGGGGAGAGGATAATCTGATGGTAAAGGCCGCAAAGCTTTTGGCTGACGAGTTCTCTATCCGGGAAGGCTTATCCTTTCACTTGGAAAAACGTATTCCAGTTTCCGGGGGAATGGCGGGAGGCTCCACAGATGCTGCTGCCGTACTACATTTGATGAATCGGATATATGCTCTGGGTCTTAGTATAGAGGACTTGGAGAAAAGAGGAGTAAAATTGGGAGCGGATGTTCCCTTCTGTCTGCACAGGGGCTGCTATCTTTCGGAAGGTATAGGAGAAATTCTTACGCCCCTTCCCAACTTACCGGCTTGTATTCTTCTCTTGGCTAAACC
>ERZ773267.1510-NODE-1510-length-12831-cov-14.858015_pt1 | contig 12831 bp, 8 predicted proteins | sample MGYA00511959_ERZ773267 | MGnify/ENA primary metagenome ERZ773267 (study PRJEB29015, sample SAMEA2738165) | human oral metagenome | biome: human oral; feature: human-associated habitat; material: saliva | place: China | collected 2240 ... | reverse complement strand
TTACTCGTCGCCGGCGTGATCGTTTCCGGAGATCGAGTAGTTGAACAGCTGGTAGCGATCGATTGCCTCTTGGACGAGGGAGCGATCAATCTGCCCACGGTCAGCAAGAGCCTTGAGGACTCGAACAGTCATTGACTCAGCATCAATATGGAACCAACGGCGCGCAGCGCGGCGAGTATCCGAGAAGCCAAAACCATCCGCGCCCAGCACGTGATAGTCGCCGGGGACCCACTGACGGATCTGGTCAGGGAGCATGCGATCGAAGTCAGAAGAAGCAACGAAGGGGCCTTCGCTTCCCTGCAACTGAGAGGAAATGAAGGGGGTGCGTGCCGCTTCACTCGGGTGGAGGAAGTTGAACTCTTCCGCCTCCAAGGCCTCGCGACGCAGCTCTGTCCACGAGGTGACCGACCATACCGCAGCGTCAACGCCCCAATCGCGGGCGAGCAGTTCGCGGGCCTCGCGTGCCCAGGGGACCCCGACGCCGGAAGCAAGGAGCTGAGCCTTAGGACCACCGAAGTTCTGGTGGTCATCCAAGCGGTAGATTCCCTTGATCAGACCGTTAACGTCCAGGTTCTCCGGCTCTGCAGGCTGGTGGATCGGCTCGTTGTAGACCGTCAGGTAGTACATGACATTCGGGTCGCGTCCACCTGCATCGCCGTACATGCGCTCCAAACCGTCGCTCATGATGTGGCGCAATTCGTAGGCATAAGCGGGGTCGTAACACACGAAAGCGTGATTCGTCGCCGCAAGCACCTGAGAATTTCCATCCATGTGCTGGAGGCCTTCACCCGTCAAAGTCGTACGACCCGCAGTCGCGCCGATGACGAAGCCCTTCGAAAGCTGGTCCCCGGCAGCCCAGAACTGATCGCCTGTGCGTTGGAAACCAAACATCGAATAGAAGATGTAGAAGGGAACCATGGGGAGGTTGTGGGTCGCGTATGCGGTACCGACTACCTGGAACGCTGCAGCACTTCCAGCCTCGGTGATACCGGTGTGCAGAACCTGGCCCTGCTCGGATTCGCGGTAAGAGAGCATCATATCCGCATCAACCGGAGTGTATGCCTGCCCCGTTGTATTAAAGATCTTCGCCGAGGGGAAGATCGCATCCAGACCGAAAGTGCGAGCCTCATCGGGAATAATCGGCACGAAATACTTACCGACATTCTTATCCTTGATGAGATCCTTAATGAGGCGGACCAAAGCCATGGTGGTTGCGACCTCAAGCTTGCCTGAGCCCTTGGAAAGAGCCTCGAAAGGCTTGGTGGGAAGCTCAGGGAGCTTAGGCTGGTGGTCTCGGCGCTCGGGGACCCAGCCGCCCAGCTTTTCACGAAGTTCCTTCATGTAGAGCAGAGCAGGGTGATCTGCCGGCGGCATGTAGTAGGGAGGCATGTAGGGATCGCGCTCGAGTTCCTCATCGGTGATGGGGATCTGCAGGCGATCACGAAGCTGCTTTGCATCTTCCAAGGTCAGCTTCTTCATCTGGTGCGTCGAATTGCGACCAGCGAAGTGACTGCCAAGGGCGTAGCCCTTAATGGTGTGTGCGAGGATGACGGTGGGCTGTCCGGTGTGTTCCATCGCAGCCTCGTATGCAGCGTAGACCTTACGGTAGTCATGACCGCCGCGCTGCAGTGCCCAAATCTGGTCGTCGGTCCAGTTTTGAACCATAGCCTTGGTACGCGGGTCACGTCCGAAGAAGTGCTCACGAATGTAGGCGCCATCATTAGCCTTGAAGGTCTGATAGTCGCCATCAAGGGTTTCATTCATCAGATGAACAAGGGCATCGTCCTTGTCGGAAGCTAGCAGCTGATCCCATCCGCGGCCCCAAATCACCTTGATGACGTTCCAGCCGGCGCCCTTGAAGAAGGCTTCCAGTTCCTGAATGATCTTGCCATTACCACGAACCGGGCCGTCCAGACGCTGCAGGTTGCAGTTGATGACGAAGGTCAGGTTGTCCAAGCCCTGCTGGGCTGCCAGCTGGAGCATGCCACGGGACTCGGGTTCGTCCATTTCGCCATCGCCGATGAAAGCCCAGGTGTGTTGGAGTGAGGTGTCCTTGATGCCGCGCAGGTGAAGGTACTTGTCGAACCATGCCTGGTAGATGGCCTCGGCAGGGCCAAGACCCAGCGACACCGTCGGGAATTCCCAGAACTCGGGGAGCTGACGCGGGTGCGGGTAGGAGGGCAGGCCGTGCGCGGTGGAAACTTGCTGGCGGAAACCGTCCATCTGTTCTTCGGAGAGACGTCCCTCGATGAAGGCGCGGGCGTAGGGGCCGGGGGAGGCGTGGCCTTGGAAGAACACGTGGTCGCCGCCGCCGGGGTGGTCCTTTCCGCGGAAGAAGTGGTTCAAGCCGACTTCATAAAGAGTGGAGACCGAGGCGTAGGAGGAGATGTGTCCGCCAACCTTGACGCCGGGGCGCTGTGCGCGCGTCACTTGAACGGCTGCATTCCAACGGATCCAGCGGCGGTACTGGCGCTCCATGGCCTCGTCGCCGGGGAAGTAAGGTTCCTGGTCAACGGGGATGGTGTTGACGTAGGGAGTCGTGTATTCCTGGGGGAGCTGAATGCCCTGGCGCCTTGCCTCATCCAGCATGTGCAGCAGGATGTAGCGTGCGCGCGGACCGCCCTTTTCCTCGATGAGACCACTTAGGGATTCGACCCATTCGGAGGTTTCAGCAGGGTCGTTATCGGGAACCTGGCTCAATAGGCCGTTGACAACGGGATGGTTCTCGCTCACTTGATCTCGAACTCCTCTGGTTGGTTAATGGAAGCGTTTTATCGGACACGCCCTCGTGGTTACGGGTCTATTTTCGTCCCTCGGGACAGAAAAAGCGAGCGAGAATAGGACTTCTGGCCCATGATTCTTGCCTCATTTGTTGCGGTGATAATTTCCGTGACACTGGGAAAATGACCGGAAAATGGAGAAAGAGAAAATTATTGCTCTGAGTGCATTACGATAAGACCCGTGATAAGCGAAGAAACACTGACAATGTCGTGGCTCAAAGGGGAACTCCGGTGAGTGTCAAACTAGGGTTCACAAAGGGCCAGATTATTCAAGAGTTTTATCTCGACGATGATGCGGATCAGAGCTTGCGCCAACTCGCTGAGGAGGAATGCGGCAACGAGCTAGTTGATCCCGACTATGAAGATGTCGTTGACGGAACAATCGTGTGGTGGCGCGCGGAAGACGCTGAAGAAGAAGATCTTGCCGATCTCCTGGTCGATGCCATGTCGAATCTTGATGACGGTGGCTTGATTTGGGTGCTTATTCCCAAGCCGGGCCGTCCTGGTGCAGTTCCTGTTTCCGATGTTGAAGAGGCTGCACATACAGCTGGTCTTCACGCGACTTCTGCAAGTGCGCTTGCGCCGGAATGGGCAGGGATTCGTCTCACTGCTCGTTCAAGGACCCGCTGAGGATTTCGCGCGATACTGTCTCGGCAAGGCAGCGCGTGCCGCATGTTTTACATGCGCGCAATGAATCTCACAGCATCTGATTCCAAGTAATAGCTGCTTGTACTCTATGCTGTACTGGTGCGTTCAACACTGGGCGCGCTTTGGGCCTTTAGCTCAGTTGGCTAGAGCATCTGGTTTACACCCAGAAGGTCATCGGTTCGAGCCCGGTAGGGCCCACTCAATGAGAAGGACCGGAAGCGAATGCTTCCGGTCCTTTCATGTATTGCAATGCAAGAGAACTTCTTGCGCGCAGAGCTAGGATTGCGGCTCAGATTCGCTGTGCTCATCTTGTGCAGAATGAACCAGTTCCTCCACGACGTCCTCACCGGCCACCAGCTTTCCGGATACGCCACTTCCGAGCTGTTCCATTGCGAGACGCGCGACGAGCTGTTGGTTTGTTGTGGTCCTTTGCGAGCGAGCTCCCGAGAGGAAACTGAAGAACCAATTGACCAGGGTTCCTACTTGAGACTTGAATCCGACGATGTAGAGCAGGTGGAGGAAACACCATGAAACCCATGCGGTAAAACCGGTCAGACTGACCTTGCCCATTTGGACGACTGCTTTGAAACGTGCGATCGTCGCCATTGACCCCTTGTCGAAATAGGAGAACTCTGTGCGCTTCGGAGTACGACCGGCTAGGCGTGCGCGTACGGTGTCCGCAGCGAAACGCGCCGATTGAATGGCGCCCTGGGCGACTCCCGGAACACCCGGGAAAGCCATCATGTCACCGAGTACAAAGATCTCGGGGTGGTTGGGAAGAGTGAGGTCCTTGTTGACTTCGACGCGTCCTGAGCGATCAACTTGGGCACCTGTCGCCTTGGCAAGTTGAGCTCCCAAGGGGCTCGCGGACACACCTGCCGCCCAGACCTTGCAGACGGATTCGATCGTTTCTTCTTCCCCGGACTTGTATTTCAAGGTGACGCCGTCTGCATCGACATTCGTCACAAAGGCATCCATCTTCATTTCGACGCCGAGCTTCTCAAGCTCGCTTCGAGTCTTCTGCCCGAGTTTCTCTCCAAAGGGCGGCAGGGGATAGGGGGCTCCGTCGACGAGGATCACACGAGCCTTCGTGGGATCAATTTGGCGGAATTCGCCCTTGAGAGTCTTCGATGCAAGTTCGCGGATTTGGCCGGCCATTTCAACGCCGGTAGGACCAGCGCCAACGACAACGAAAGTGAGCAGTCGTTGAATTTCTGCAGGATCTGTGGCGATTTCGGCCTGTTCAAAAGCACTAAAGATGCGCGCACGCAATTCAAGCGCATCATCGATGGTCTTCATTCCTGGCGCGAACACGGCAAAGTGATCATTACCGAAGTAGGACTGGCCAGCACCCGCAGCGACAAGAAGCGTGTCGTAGGAGGTTTCGTTGTATTCGTTGTGGTTGCGCCACCGAACGATTTGGTTCTCGACGTCAATATCTTCGACCAGGGCCTGTAGTACGCGAACATTCTTCTGCTTGCGTAAGATTTCGCGAGTCGTGGGAGCGATATCTCCTTCTGACAAGATTCCTGTTGCAACCTGGTAGAGGAGTGGTTGGAACAGGTGGTGGGAGGTTCGCGCTAAAAGCGTGATATCCGCATCTGCATGCTTAAGGCGACGTGCGGCGGTGAGCCCAGCGAAACCGGAACCGATAATGACGATGTGATGACGAGACATTGACCTTCCTTAATTAGGTAAGGTCAATCTTACTAAAATGCGAAATGCTGTGCTAGAGACGGACGCGTGGTGCTTCTTATACTCTCTGGTCTTCTCGCGCTTCTAGTTGTGAGAAGACAGGGTTGATGCTCGCGCGACCAACTGAGGGTCTTGATCAGAGACTGTCCGAGCTTCTTCGCCCCGCAGCTGTTCCAACAGAAGCTGGGCGCCCGCATATCCCATCGTCGCCGGGTTTCGTGAAATTGCGGTAACTGCGGGAGAAAACATGCTGAGCATCGGGGAGTCTTCGCAGGAACAGATTTTAATGTCCTCTCCGATCTTCAGTCCGCTCTGAGCGATGGCTTGAAAACCTCCCAGCGTGAGGATTTCATTCGCGAAAATAATTCCTTCGGGCACAAGGGGAGCTTCAAGGAGCGCTCGCGTTGCTTCCAATGCCGAGGCCTCGGAAAACTCGTTATCCGCCGCGATAGTAATTGAGATTCCGCGCTCCTGACCAAAATTGTGCAGCGTGGCGATGCGCTGTTGGATGTGAGAAAAAGAGGTAGACCCGCACACGAAGGCAATGTGCCGGCATCCCTGCTCAAAGAGGTGTTCGGCAAGGAGTCGAATCATTTGTTCATCGTCACCAATGACCGCGCCGCATCGGTCAAATTTTTGGCCAATGACAACGGTGGGCAGAGAATATTCGTTGAGTTTTTGGGGGCGCGGGTCGCTATCTCGAGGATCAACAACGATGACGCCATCCACGCGGCCCTGTGCCCACCACTCCTGATAGGCCCGGAGTTCTTCCTCCATAGAGTGTGAGAGGTGGAGAAGCAGGTCGATACCGGTGCTATCTAATCCGTCTTGGACTCCGGTGATGAAGTCGAAGAAGAACCTTTCGGATGAGTTATTGACGCGTGGTCTTTGAAGGACGAGACCGATGGCATTTGATCGCGAGGATGATAGTGCACGCGCAGTTGCGTTTGGTCGCCATCCCATTCGGGCTGCGATTTCAAGAATTTTTGCTCGGGTACTCGGCGATACGCCGGGGCGATTGTTGAGGGCAAAGGAGACTGCTGCTCGAGAAACCCCTGCTTCGCGGGCGATATCACGGATTGTTAAACGCGCCATTGCGAAACTCCCTTAAGGTGTGATCGGATTGTTATGAGTTTAGCAGGAACTAAACCGAATTAGTTGTTAATCTGTGATCAGAGCCGCAAAGCAGCGGTCAGGCAGAAACGGAGTCGTGATGCACGACAATAAAGAAATCCTGATGCAGCGTGTCACTCGTACGCTCAAGGAACGCATCCTTCCTTTCGAGTACACAACACTTTCTTCGCTTGAGGTCAGTCAATGGCGTCAACCCTTAGAAGACGGGGTGATTTCTGAACCAGTTCGCTTTAAGGAAGCCCTTCAAGCAAACTTTGTTCCCTTCGAGCTCGGACAGACATGGGGTGGAGCGTGGCAGACCACCTGGTTCAAGCTTCACGGACAAGTTCCGGCCGACCTCAGCCTCACCGAAGAACAGCGTCTTGAAGTACGCGTTGATCTCGGCTTCGAAGAACACTCCGTCGGTTTCCACGCCGAAGCACTTGTGCGCGATGTGAATGGAAAGACCATTAAGGCCTTGAATCCGCGTAGCCGTTGGCTTCCGGTAGCTCAAACTCCTGGATCAGCGATCGACTTTGTCGTGGAAGCTGCTGCAAATCCCTTGATCCTTGGTGTTCCTCCCTTCCAACCGACCCTGAACGGCGACAAACTCACCGCTTCTCTTGAGGAGCTCTACCACTTCCGTCAGGCAGACCTCGTCATTGTGAATAAGGACGTCTACGGACTTGCCCTTGACATTCAAGTACTCCACGAGATGATCGAGGCTGCGCCTCACTTTGGCGATTACGAGTGGAACGTTCTATTTGGATTGAACCGCGCTCTGGACTGCCTCGACCTGGACGACGTTGTTTCAACTGCAGGTGCAGCGCGCGAAGTCCTCAAGCCTTTCATGGAGGCACCAGCACTGCCCGGTGCACACCGAATCAGTGCCGTTGGGCACGCACACATCGACTCCGCATGGTTGTGGCCACTGCGCGAAACCCGTCGCAAGGTGAATCGCACTCTTGCCAACGTTGTTCGTCTCATCGAGGACGGCTCATCCCTGATCTTTGCTCTTCCTGCTGCCCAACATGCTGCCTGGCTCAAGGAAGACGACCCGGAACTCTTCGAACGAGTTCGTGACCTTGTTGCACAGGGGCGAATCGTTCCTGTCGGTGGAATGTGGGTCGAACCCGATGCCGTTCTTCCCGGTGGCGAGGCCATGTGCCGCCAGCTCGTAGAAGGCTTGGACTTCTTTGAAAAAGAACTCGGCGCATCTTGCCAGGAAATCTGGCTGCCTGACTCCTTCGGGTATTCCGCAGCCCTCCCACAGATCGCGCGTGAAGCTGGAATCGAGCGCTTCCTGACTCAGAAGATCTCGTGGAACCAAGTCAACACTTTCCCGCACCACACTTTGCTGTGGGAAGGCATAGACGGTTCACGAATCTTCACGCACTTCCCGCCTATGGACACTTACGGTGCAGAAGTGACAGGGCAGAACTTGACCCACGCTGTCGAGAATTTCAAGGACAAGGGTCACGCAAGCGTCTCGCTCATGCCCTTCGGCTACGGTGATGGCGGCGGCGGCCCCACCCGTGAAATGCTTGAGCGCATCGATCGTTTTAGTTCTCTTCGCGGGGCTCCCGAAGTTGTCATGGAAACTCCGAAACAGTTCTTTGACCGTGCACGTGAAGATGCTGATCAAATCCCCGTGTGGGTGGGTGAACTGTACTTGGAACTCCACCGAGGAACCTTCACCTCTCAGATCGATATTAAGCAGGGCAACCGCCGCGGTGAATCCATCTTGCGTGAAACCGAATTGTGGTGCTCCTATGCAGCCGTTAAGGGGCTCATGGACTACCCCTACGAAGAGCTGCGTTCCTACTGGCGCACACTCTTGCTGTGCCAGTTCCACGACATTCTTCCCGGAACGTCGATCGCATGGGTCTACCGCGAAGTTCGCGAACTTCACCAGAAGATCCAGGACGGATGTGAAGCCCTCATTCAGCGGGCCCTCGCAGCGCTCACGGGTGCCCAGGAAACTGGCCAGGCGCGCGCTTTGCTCGCCAACGCCTCGTCCTTCCCGCTCCACGGCGTCTCCCCGCTGTCTGCGGGCGTTGCATGCGAAGAAAAGGACACCGCGGGAGTACACCTCCTCCAAGTAGAGGACGGCTACGAGGTTACGAACTCCTTCTACAAGGCTCGCATCTCAAGCAGCGGTGAGCTGACGTCGCTGCGCGAAAACACTAGCGGTCGCGAGTGGATCCCCGCAGGGCAAAAAGCTGGCGAATTCCACATTCATCAGGACTTCCCGAATATGTGGGATGCCTGGGATCTAGATCCCTTCTACCGTAATTCCCTGCGCGTTGTTTCTGATCGCTCAGTGAGCAACGTTGTTGTGGAGCATGATCGAATTGAAATCCACACACACGCTCGTGTTGATTCCTCCACGATGGAACTCGTGTGGATCTTCCGATCTGGGGCCGTGGGAATCGACGTTCACGTTGAAGCTGACTGGCACGAGCATGAGAAGCTGCTCAAGCTAGCTATCCCGGTAGAGATCCACACGGACCACGCTCAGTACGAAACTCAGATGGGCTACATCACGCGTGCAACCCATGAGAACACGTCCTGGGATGCCTACCGTTTCGAGGTATCGGCACACCGCTGGGTGCGCTTGGAAAATGCATCGCGTTCGTGGGCAATCGCGAATGATTCAACCTACGGATGGGACGTTACACGCCACCAGAGCGATCGTCGTGGTACCTGGTCGCAGGTCCGTGCAACCCTCGTGAAGTCGGCGCGTTTCCCGGATCCCCAGCAGGATCAAGGACACCACGAGTGGAACTTCCGAATTGTTCCTGACGCCTCAGTTCTTGATGCCGTCGCAGCTGGTCAACAGCTCAACCTGCGTGAGCGTGAGGTCAGCGGTCTTCCCTTCGAAGCCCCCTTCACCATTAGCGGCGCAGTGGTTGAGTCCGTTGCGATGGCTCCTGATCGCTCCGGAGACCTGGTCCTTCGCGTGTATGAGGCCCAGGGTGGTCCTTCACAGGTTACCTTGACTGCGCCCGAGGCAACCTCAGTGACCGCCTGCGATCTGCGCTACCGCCCCAGCGAGGACGAACCGCATCTTCGCGGTGGCGATGGGCAGTGGTCCTTCGATTTGTCCGCTTTCCAGATCACGACGCTTCGACTTTCCTTCACCAAGTGAAGAGAAAGAAACGATGAAGTTTGGTGTGAATTACACCCCGCGGCGGGGATGGTTCCATTCGTGGCTGGATTTTGATGCCGAGGCCGTGCGTGATGACTTCCATGCCATCCGCGCGATCGGTGCCGACCACGTTCGGATCTTCCCGCTGTGGCCGCTTCTGCAGCCCAATCGCACCCTTATCCGACATCGGGCAATTGGCGATGTTGTGAGAACGGTTGAAATCGCAGGGGAGTGCGGACTCGAAGTGACGGTCGATGTTCTTCAAGGACATTTGTCGTCTTTCGATTTCCTTCCCTCGTGGGTCACCTCGTGGCATCGCCGCAACCTCTTCATCGATCCCGATGTCGTCTCAGCACAGCGGAATCTGGTCGCTGAAATGGCACGGGCATTACGTGGGATTCCTGCGGCAGCTGGGCTATCTGTGGGCAACGAGTTCTTCCAATTTGCTGCATCGCGTCATCCTTTCGCGCATGAGGTGAGCGAAGATGACGCGATGCAGTGGCTTAGGGGAATTCTTGAAACGGCAAAACAGGAGTGGCCGCACGGGATTCACACTCACAGTCATGATGATGACCTGTGGTTTGAAGACGATCAGCCTTTTACTCCTGAGTGCGCAACTACCGTAGGTGACCTCACCACTGTGCACTCATGGATCTTCGGGCGCATCGGACCACGGCTTGGAAAACAAGCTCCACAGCTTGTCTGGTTTGCCAGATATTTGTGTGAGCTTGCCGCCGCGTGGAGTGGGGACTCGGGCAGAGGAGTATGGCTTCAAGAAATCGGTACTCCTGAGAACTATGTGGACCAAGACCAGGCTCCGCAGTTCCTCATGGAGACCCTTGAAATTCTCATGGGAGAGCGAGGCGGGGGAGTATCCCCTGGCCTTGAAGCAGTCACTTGGTGGTGCTCTCACGATGTCTCCCGTGAACTATCGGACTTTCCGGCCATCGAGTATTCCTTGGGGCTGCTGGGACAAGACGGCAATCCGAAACCAATCGGAGAGGCCTTCCATCGTGCTGCTCAGCGTTGGGCGGATCTGCGAGTTCAGGGTGAGCAGCGTTCGTCCCTCCTACTAACTGCACAGGAATGGACGCGCGTCGATACCGATGCTCGGCACGAGTATTTCGACCGATGGATGGAGCTTGCCTTGGCAGGAGACGTTCGCTGCGTCGAATTGGACCGTTCTCGTTATTTTCCACATGGTGATCACGGGAATAGAAGAAAAGAAGCTTTCCTCTCTACGGGGGACTCTTAAAACCTACGCGTTCTCAAAGTAGTTTCTTCGAAGGAGAAGACTATGCGTCAGTCGCATACTTTCCTGACTGCCATCGCCTTGAATTCGGCATTCAGCTTGGCTGCTTGCGCCGGCGGTTCCGGCGCAAGCTCCTCTTCGCAAGTGCTTAGAAGTTCTTCTTCAAGGGCTAAGAAAGTCTTTCTTGCGATGTGTTTGCCGCGGGGTGTGGGCCTACAAAGCCCACACCCCGCTTCTCTATGCAAATAGGGCTTGAGCCTGGGAAAAATCGACTTTCCCTGTCGTTGTCTTCGGGAGAGTCTCAACCCAGCGGATACGGCGAGGGTGCTGCCACGGGGCCAAGGAATCTTTGACCAGATTCCGCACGTTTTCGGTGGAGAGTTCCTCATGCGTCGCCGGAACGAGCGCCGCTGCAACGATTTGTCCCCATCGTTCATCATCGAGGCCGACAACGCAGGCATCAGCCACACAGTCCAATGCGCGAAGAGCTTCTTCAACGTGCGCGGGGGAGACGAGCTCTCCACCCGTATTGATAACCCGTGAGGAACGGCCGATCATATGCATGCAATGATCCTCATCGAAAACGGCGATGTCTGAGGAGGAAAACCACTCACTCTTGCGTTCTTCTTCACCCCAATAACGCGAGGCAACTCCCGGGCCGCGTACTTCAATGATCCCGGCCTGCCCGGCCTCGGTAATGAGGTGACCCTGCACGTCGCGCAGACGGCACTGGATGTATGGGAAGGGGAAACCAATCGCACCCGGGTGAGCAGGCCAGCGCTCGGGACTCAAGAATGTTCCGGCGCCTCCTAGCTCAGTCATTCCCCACACATGAATGGGGGACAGGCCCATGCGTGACATTTCGTCAAAAAGTGATGCCCCCATGGCATCTCCGCCGACCAAGGGGTGCGTCCACGAGGAGAGATCGATTGTGGCCTCGCGTGCGGCCTGCACGAGCATATGGCACATAGCGGGTACCGCAAACATGATCGAGATACGCCATTTCTCGATGCCGCGAGCCACTTCAAGTGGGTCGAAAGAGGCGAAGACGACGAGGGTTCCTCCGTGAGTAAAGATATCCATCGAGGTGCCGTTGAAACCGCCGATATGAGATAGCGGTGCGACTACCCCACAAACCGCTGATCCGGGACAGTATTCGAACCCATCCCTAAAGCACTGAGAAGCCCACCACAGGTTCGCATGAGTGAGCTGAGCTGCTCGCATCTTTCCTGAGGTGCCGGAGGTGAAAACTAAAGCGGCGGTTTCATCGTGGCAGGGGAGAGGGGAGAAATCCGCTGGGCACTTGTTACTGGTTTCACGCGCGAGCATGTTGAGATCCTCAAAAGACAAACATGCCAGCAAATTGCTTGTGTGAGGCGTGAAGTGCTCTTCTCCAATGATGAGCGCAGGTGCGACTTCGTCATACAGGCGCCTGCGCACTGCCTCGGGGAGGAGGGGTGAAATTGGAACAGAGACTGCATGAATCCACGAAGCGGCGGCGTGAATCAGGAAATGCCACACGCTATTGGGAGCACATACAACGATGCGGTCCCCCGCACTCAGCCCCAAAGTCGTGAAATACCAAGCAAGCCTGCGAACGCAGCCGGCGCTCTGTGCAAGAGTAAAAGTGCGTTCGCTCTCAGCATCGATCAGGCTGAGTCGGTCTGGATGCTGATGGGCTGCAGACAGCAGCGCGTGGGCAGGCGAGAGATCGGGCAAAACTTCCGCCTGACACCCGGTGTTCATCGAGCGCCGGCCATCTGACGGTGAAGCTCTTGGCGTTTCTTCAGACGCTCAAGGACCGATCCAGCTTCCTGCAAGGTCGAACCGGAGTTCTCGATGTGTGCGAGTTCTTCCGGAATCTCGAAGCCTCGGGCGCGCATTCCCTTTGCCCACAGCAATCCCGCGCGATAGGAAGAACGGACGAGGGGGCCGGCCATGACCCCGGCGAAGCCCATGGCCTCGGCCTCGGCAGAAAGTTCGATGAACTCTTCGGGGTGCACCCAACGGTCAATTGGATGGTGCAGGGGAGAAGGGCGCAGATACTGCGTGAGAGTCAGCAGATCACAGCCGGACTCGTGCAGGGCGCGCATGGCTTCAAGAATTTCCTCGCGGGTTTCGCCCATGCCCAAAATCAGGTTTGATTTCGTGACCATTCCACCGTCGTGTGCGCGTTTAATCATTGCGAGTGA
>ERZ773267.1508-NODE-1508-length-12840-cov-134.804380_pt1 | contig 12840 bp, 20 predicted proteins | sample MGYA00511959_ERZ773267 | MGnify/ENA primary metagenome ERZ773267 (study PRJEB29015, sample SAMEA2738165) | human oral metagenome | biome: human oral; feature: human-associated habitat; material: saliva | place: China | collected 2240 ... | reverse complement strand
AAAATATGATCAATCGAGATCCGCGTACTTCGCCGCGAACGACGCCGACTCATCGTCCATCACGACATAGAGTTCCTTAACATACGCCGAGATGCCCTTCTGTCCACGGATGTCGTACACCGACGGGTGAATGACAACGTCCGCGGTCTTGATCGTGATGTTATCAAGAGTGCCGACAGTCTCCTCGTTGAGGAGCTGCTTGCGCCCGCCGGTGATGAGCCAGATCGCAGGAGCCCGGAACTTGTACGAGACCTTGACGCCCAGGTATGGACGCTCGAGGTCGAACTCGCCGTCCCGGTTCTTACGGTACTTGACGTTCCACCCGTCTCGCTCGAGATCCTCGACTAGGTTGAGCGGAATAGAAACCGAGAATTCTCGCTTCCCGCCCTCCTGGTTGAAACGAGTCGGAGAGCCCGCAAAATTCGTGAAGAGGATCTTGGCGTCCTCAATGACCAGGTCAGACGGAGTGTTGTTGAATGCCATGGTAATGTTTCCTTTCTCAGTGGCAGAGAGTTTCCAGGTCGACATATTGTTCGATCTGAGCGCGCGCCTCATCGGCGAGCATTTCGGCGTAAGATGTATCGACATCCTGCTCAAGGTGTAGGTATTTGACTACCTCGGCTTCCTTCCAGAGGTAACCTTTCGTACCTACAACGGCGTCTTTGATCTCACCTTTCGCATTCTCCCTAAGGAGTTCACCGCCACCCCTGTCAGGCTTGATCGGCACGAATGCACCGACCTTACCGACAAAGTGAGGCTTCCCATCGGGGAAGCGCAGGTACATGGCGGTCTGTACCTGCTTAGTCTGGACATAGTCCTCGAATTCAATAGGCTCGTTGGTGAAGAGCTTCTTGAATACGTAGGGCTCCTGGAATTGCTTGCCAGTAGCGGTCCACTCACCTTCGTGAGGGAACGAATACTTGGCAATATAGACGGCCTTGTTCACAAGCACCATCTTGGCGTAGGTGGCCTCGTGTTCGAAGGTGTACCCGTATCGCTTCCCGAACTCCATCACCTTCTGAATATCATCAGGTGTGGCCCCCGGGATCTTGATGGAGTCCGTCTTAATATGCGCTACAGTCAGACCGAGCTCGTCCTGCACATAGTGCTTGAGATCGATCATGAAAAGCGCCCCTCGCTTCGCGACGATATTATCGACGTTGCGAGGATCGTATGCAGGGTTGTCGAACTTGGCGCTCGTCAATCCATACATCGAGTTGATCGGCAGCTTCAGAGCCTTACCAAGATTGTCCAGATCATACTGTTTTGCGATAGCTAGAAGCTTACCGTCAAACAGCTTACCAAGAGCATCCAGGTCCTTATGCTTAATCGCGATGCGAGCTTGCTTAAGTTCACTGTATGTCTTGGTGTAGGGTCCGAAGAGATTCAACTCCTCGATAGACGTCGGGTGCATAGACGCGACATCTAGGAGCGCGACATCTTCGTAGTAACCAGGTTCTGAATATACGTAGCCGCCCTCCCCCGGATTTTCTCCACGGTAGGATGACCCTTTGAACTTGTCAAAGGTGTATCCTGGGAAGATCGTGGACAGATCTGTGTAAACGAACTTGCTCTTGTCGGGCCGTCGATCTACACCAAACACGAGTGCACATGTGTGCTGGTTGGTCGTGTCGTTGACAGATAGACCAGAAAGACTAGCCAGAATCTGTCGAGCACCCCAGTCGTCAGCAAGGTGATTGAACACAGCTTCAGTCGCTTTGACGTCGTTAGCACAATATTCAGTCGCGCTATCCCACAGCTCCTCAGGAACAGGCTTGTCCCAAGGGAGACCCAGTTCCTGGTGATGAATCCCGAGCTCAATCTCCCACTTCTTCAGAGACTGCTTCTTCGTGGAGAAATCGTAAATATCCGTATAGGACAGAGAATACGCTTCTCGAAAAGTAGCGTTAGCCTTGTTCTCGATGATACGCTGAGACTGTTCGAATAGTTCCTCGTTAGAGTATCCGAGTGACGCAGCATACATGATGTGGTTGTCGTACTTGCGGTTGTTGAATCCGATCAGGCGAAGCTGCATTAGCTTCTTTACGTCTTCCGCGGACGGATTGACGAATTTCCTGACTGGTTCACCGGGGTACTTGTAACAGATGATGAAGAGGTTTGGGAACACCTCCACGTCGAAGAACGCGATCGGTCCGTCGCCGTCTTCCTGTACCTCCGTCTTGTCTTCCGACATGAAGTGCATCTCCTGTACGACCTTCAAACACCGCTCCGCCTGGTTGGTAGACTTAGCGGCGAACGATGTCACAGCGTTCTTAGCGTCTGTCACATCGTATGTGATCCCAGACGAATACGCATCGTCCAGGATCTTCTTAATGAAGTCGACACTAGGAGCTGTCGCAGCATGCACCTCTTTCCGGAGCGCCTTCGCAATAAGAGCACGAAGATGGTTCTCATCCTTGATGTGCTGTTCGTTGATCATCTTAGGCGCCTTTTCAGGCAGTCGCTGCACGTACTCTGCGATGGGCAGGTCGTTTGCGAGAGAGAGTCGCCTGCGTAAGGCGGCTTTCCCTCGGAAGCGCTTGATCTCGATACCCGGCGAATACTCGGCAAGGGTATCACCAGTACTGGTGTATCGGTATACGAGGTGCAACCCCTTACCGCTCTTTGAGACTTCCGCAAACGTCGGAGGCCAAGTGCTAGCAGCACGCAGATTAAGATCGAGATCCTTTTCACCGTTCTCTCCTTTCAGATCGAAGTCGATGACAACATACTCTTCAGGAAGCCTGACGTAATGTTGCTTCGATGCATCGATATCTTTGAGTGTGGTCGTGACTGAGTCCCAAGGTTCTTTAGGAGTACCCTGGGTTGATGTGTATTGTGCCGGCTGATTTTCGAAAATATCATCGAAAGTGGTACGATCCATATGTTTCAGATCGAGCCACGTATCCTCTTCAGCTGGTTGAGCGACAAGATCCCCCGATTCAAAGAGCTCCGTCCTAAAACCGAAATATACATTTCTCGGACGAGCCCCTTTAATTCTGCTGCGTTCATGGAACTCATGGAAGTAATGTTTTGCTTCGGTCCTGAACTTATGCCTGGGCATAATCCAAGAAAGTCCAGAGACCTCAGCGTATTTCCGATATTCCGCATAGGCAGACGCAAGAGTGACGAATTCTCGGGTAGAGTAATCGTCATACATCTCAAGCATGAAGTTGTAGACGGGGTTCGTCTCGCCCATCATGACTGACGTCCTGTAATCCTTGTAGTAGTCCGGCCCCAGACTACGATACACGGAAATACATTGATTGGCGATAGCTCCAAGCTCCTCAGACACCCCCGACATAATTTTACGATACTCTCCAATCGGAATACGTCTATTCGATGGATAAATATCGATCAATCGACGGGGGATGCCCGAGTTTGAATCGGTGATCTTGACGGGGTTGTTTGATGCCATGATTAGCATCGTGGAGATCCGCACCGGACGAGGTTTCTTGAATTTCTCGTTAACCAGCTGGACTTCATGGGAGATGATTGAGTTAAGACGAGTGTTGGTCTCGATCTTAGACAGATCTCCATCATGCTCCACAGCGACCAGAGGATCATCGGCGAACGCAGACAACGCAAATGCGTTACTACGCTGAGCCAACGATTCGGAATCGAACGCCGTAGCGTAATCTCCGAAGAGAGACTGCATGACGTTGAGGATTGTTGATTTACCCGAACCAGGCTCACCGTAGAAAACAAGGAATTTGTCGATCTTACGGCAGTCACCAGTCAGGATAGCTCCGATACCCCATTCAATCTTCTCTCGTTCCTCAGGATCGTAAAGTGTGCCTACGAGGGTGTTCCAATTAGCAGGCTCACTATCAGACAAAGAATATGGCAGTCTAAACGACGCGTAATCCTCTTGTCTGATGGGCGTGTCAGCAAATATAGGTTTGCGATCGAGCGGGTGGTCGGTATCGACCATGTTTTTGGTCCACAGTCGGTACCTCTTCCATACGCCATCGCCATCTCGTCGACACAGTCTAGGAAGTAAGTTGGTGCGATATTTAGATGCGTCTTCGACGTAAGCGCGGACATCTGAGTCGATCAAATCAATGATCTTATGCTCTTTTTTGGTCCACAGCTCAGTACGCGGATCCCATACTGCAACGAACTCGCCCCGATTAATCATGATATCTCGAGAATATCCATTGATGAAATCTGGATACACGGCGAGCTGTCCAGCCTGACCGCGCACGGGCGAAGTTTCAATCGTGTAGAAATCCATAGTCACCTCCTTCCTAGTGGTATGGATCGTATTCATTCGACCATAAGATCATCTGATCTCGTAGGGGCATCTCACGTAGATCGGCACCGGGCACCATAAATAGGCCACCATAGCCGTTCTTCCGATATGTCCTATGCATCACCGTCTCAGCGCTGTCTATAGCCCTATCGTACACTGCAGGATCTATCAATAATGAGTCTTGTGCGTTACGCACACCTAGGTTCATCAAGATAGACTTGGTGAACGTCGCTCGATCTTGATAGATCATAGCAGTCAATGTGTCGGTAATAGAGACGAATAATTCAAGGAATGACGCCGGACCTTGCCTCGGACAGGGAAGATTAGTCTCGTATTCGTACTCGTCCCTCATTCGGAGAGCTTGTTCAGCCTTATCTCCGTCATCAGGAATATACCATACGAATTCTATTTCATCCCACACCGAAGCAAGGTCCCGGTACTCATTGAGACACCCTCGCTGAATTAGCCAGGGCAGGTATTCCATGATCAGATCTTATCCCAGATCACGCCATCGACGTTGAAGTCGACCACAACGTTAGACTGGATGCGCGTACGCTCGAAATCGGGGACGCGGTAGATAGACGCCTCGATATCACCGAACGACACGTAGCCATCACCATCGCCGTTCTTGATCCAGCCAACGATAGCACCCTCCTTCGTGCGGGAGAGTCCAAGCTGGTCGAAGACCTCGTTGAGGAATAGGTGACCCTTCTTGTGAAGACGGCGGTTAGCCCAGCCCTGAATCTCGGTGAGGTTCATGATCGTGTAGTCCTCGTTGGGGTCCCACGCATTAGAAGACGTCTCGGAAATAACCCGAGCGTACGGAGAGCACTCGCCGACCATCGCGAGAACTGCGTCTGTGATATCAGCAGCATCGTTACGGTTGTCGTCCGCGAGAATCTCTTCAGCGGTCTTACCGACGTTCGGGAGCTTCGGAGTGACGATCTTGTCGACGGTCTCCTTACCAAGGGTGTCGACCATCTTCTTCTTGTAGCCGTCGAACGAGTTCTGGAGAACCGTGTACGCAGCGCCGAGGGCCGCTAGACGCTTCTTCGAGATGCTGTTGCTGAAGTAGATCATCGCGATAGTCGCACCACCAACGATGACAGTAGGCGCGAGGTGACGAGCTGCATCGAGAGCGAAGAGAATACGGTTCTTGCGCTCGATCTTGGGCACGTCCTCATCGGGGATTTCATCGGCGTGCTTCCGACATTCGTCGACGCGGCAGTAGTTGCGATATTCGACGTCGTCCTCGAAAGTCCGACCTGCACGCCATGCAAGAGTAGAGGTAGCGACGACACCAACCGAAGCGGCGACAGAGAGAATGGTGGGGGCGTGCTTCGAAATACGGGCCATACCCGTGTGGAAGGCAGTAGTGATGGACATTTGAATGTGCTCCTTTCTGAGCAAATATGGGTTACTTGAGAGGTTCAGGACGGTCGGCGGAGACGAGCCAACCTTCACGGATTTGTCGGATTTCGAACGCATCGGTCGTGGTCCAACCCCAGCGTTCGTCGGTGTAGCGCGGCTGAATACCGACAGATGACATCAGATCTGCCACAGAGATCTGGCCATATTCTTCGATTGATTCGGCTACATACTCAATCACGTCGACGGCCTCACCGCGAGTGTCGAACACGAGGTCCTCAACATTCGTAGGCTTAGGCTGACGCTGCTCATGTCGCTGAGTGTCACGAGGACGGTAGTACGCGTTTCCACGATTGTTGCGAGACGAGCTAGAATATGACGTGTATCCCGACGTAGTACGACGTCTAGGATCGACGTCACCATAAAGCAGCTGCTGAATACCTTGTGTCACCATGTCGGTGATGGCGTTCTTGGCAGCTGGGATCGCGACGTCGATCACGAGATGTTCAGCAATCTCAGGGAGATCCTGAACGAAGAAGGTCCGAAGAGCTTCCTTGATGGCAGACTTCTTCTGAACCTTAGCCTTGGCGATAACCTTCTTCTCGGGGGAGGCCCCCTCCTTGGCTTTATCAGTGTTACCAGGGAGGGAGACCTCAGAGAGCCGAGTAGGTTCGATGGGAACCACGTCAGTCATCAATTTGCCTCAGCCATCTTGCGGAGCTCCTCGAGGGAGGCGTTCGGGTTCTCCTCGATCAGCTTCTTGGCCTTACCCATGATGTCATCGGGGAAGAGGCCTGCGAGGAAGCCGTTCGAGAACTTCGGGTCGGCCGACAGCTTGTCCAGAAGGGCATCAAATGCAGGAGAAGCCAGGAACGCCTTCGTGGCGCGGTCGTCCTTAAAGAATCGCTTACCATCCTCCGAACGCTCGCCATAAGCAGCGCCCACAAACTCACACAGGAGCTTGTATGCGTCAATGGCAGATGCTTCGCCGCCGTTCATGGCCGCGATCTTCGCCGAGAGAGGCGTACGCTGGAGCTCCATGTTCATGAGCTCGCTCTTGGACAGGTGGAAGTGGAGCTTCTCCTCAACCTCTTCGCCGAAGAAGTTGACGTACTTAACGGTAACTGTCTGCATGGTTCAGTTGTCCTTTCTAGAGACAGAGTAGATACCAGCGCCGAATAGCACCAGCATGATTGCAAAGGTACCAGCAATGAGTGCTGAATACCCGGTTTTAGCGAGCTTATGCTTCTCGCTAGTCTGAGGAGTCTGGGTGGGAACGGTCCGCTTGGTAGGCTGAGCAGATGTAGTCGGCTTAGGAGCCGGCGTAGTCACACCAGACTGAGGGGCAGGAGTAGAGGCAGTCGGATTCGGAACGGGAACCGGAGTAGTGGTAGTTGGATTCGGAATCGGGGTTGTCGTAGTTGGAGTGGGCCGAGGTGTAGGAGCCGGGGTTGTACCGTCTCCGCTAGTCCCACCATCGACCTTGACATCGATCGTACGCTCGAGCTTGAGTCCGTTGACTGTAGCGATATTTGTCGCGGTCTTAGAGCCTGCCGGCGTCTTCATCGGCTCAGGGGTGTACGTGACACACGTCTTCACACCCTCGGGGGCAGTGAATTCGATGGTGCTGTCGTCAATCTGAATAGCCGAAATATGGGTCGTGGTCTTCGGATCCCAGGTCTCGCCACGAGCACACTTGACGTCAGTGCTCAGCTTGGTGTAGCCATCGTTGATGGTGTACTTGACGCCAGGCTCGGCGATCCAGGTGATCATCCACGAAGTTGTACCATCAGGATTGACCCAGCCCCACTTCGAGTTCTCAGGCTTAGCGTCCTCGTAGTGACCGCCACCGCAGTCGTTGTCGCAGGCGCTATCCCAATCCTTGTCACCGAACGCAAATGCGTACGCACGGTTACCAATAAGGATCTCACCGAACCGCTTGCCGACCACAGTCTCCTGAAGACGTGCCGTGGTCCACCAAGTGCCCGAAATATCCGTCTTGTTGACAAACGACTCAGGGACGTTGGTCACGGTGCACGTGAGGGTGCCTTTATTGGCCTTGCAGTCGCCGATCTTCTCACCGCTATCGACAGTGAACGGGAAGTCGTACGCCCAGTTGATGTACGTAGACTCGACCGTGAAAGACTCGCCGGCCACGAGTTTCTCCGTCTTCCAAGTGCCCTTCACCGTAACTGGCGAAGACACCTGGGAGCTGCCTGAGGAGATGTCGGTAATCTTGGCGACGATCGGCGAGCCTCCTGCGTAGGTAGGCGTCATATATCCGCAGATGATGGCGATCGCGATGACGATAGACGCGAAGAATCGCTTCATGATTCTATTCCTTCCAAATATGCGAAAGCCTATAACCCGTGTTAGGGGTTATAGGGGTTGGGAGAGAGTTAGACAAGAGGTCCGTCAGTGACGTTGATGACAGCCTTCAAGTTGTCGCCGTCCATCCCGCTGTCTACACAGATATCCAGAACCTTGTTGATACGTTCGCGGTAAGAGGTTGCGAAGGACTCGCGGGTCTGCTGAATAGCAGCCTTGTGAGCCTTTTGCATCCCTTCCACGATACCTACAAAGTAGAGGTAGCGGTAAAACAGCGCGACAGATGCAGTCGACACAGCAATGAGGGCGATGTCACGGGTTTTGGGAGACATGAGGGGGTCCTTTCTTGAGGGTTAGTTCTCATTATCTCCCGCGCTTTTTTTCGAAAGCCCTATAACCCGTGTTAGGGGTTATAGGGGGAGAGGGGTCTCAATTCTTGGAGTTCTTGTATGCCTTCTTACGAGCACGGTTGGGATCGAGGGCGGAGCAAACGCCAAAGAAGCCAATCATGAAGCCGAAAGTGAACATGGGAGGGGTCCTTTCTTGAGGGTTAGTTCTCATTATCGGGCCCGTAGTTTGTGTTCGGCCACTCTTTTGGTGGCTTTCCACATTCAATTGGTTCGTCGGTAAAAATGACCGTATTATTCTTGGTCACAGCTCTTCAACCGATTTTGAACCAGTTCGGCTGAGGTGCGGGCGTCAGAACGACCTCGACAGCCGGCGATCCGGAGGGAAGAAGGACCGGACGGAACTCGGGCTTGACGACAGTGCCGCCATCCCATCCGAGTTCGTCGCCGATACCAACCTCAGAGAGGTGAATCTGGGCGTAGAAGTCGTTCAGAGGGCAGGGTCCGCAGTTCAGCAGGTCCTCAGAGATGTTGTTGCAGTAGTGGCGAAGCTTCTCAGCGGTGGAACGGAAGGTACGGCCAGTGATGGCGTCCTTGCAGAGGATCTCCTCGTCGCCGAAGACGACAATCGAACCCTTGGGAAGACCCTTCTCGGCCTCCTTCTTGTCGGCAGGCTTGCCACCGTTCTTGATGACCTTGACGGTCTCCTGGACGTTCTGACGAAGCTCATTCAGGTTGAGCTGAGAGACAGAGTATGCAGCGGCCAGCGCCTGGTACTGCTTGTAAGTGACGTTGTGCAGGGCCAGGATTGAGAAAACCGCGACACCTAGAGACGCGGCTGCGGGAATGTAGGTCATCCAGTGGCGCTTGGTGAAGTCAAGCAGGTTGGTGGACGCACCGTTGTCAGCGGCGACAGCCTTTGCGTGGGCCTTACCCGAGGTGACAGCGGTAGCGACGGAGGCTGCGACACCGAGGCCAGTGAGGAGGATCTGGGGGTTGTTCTTGAGCCAGCCGAGAGCGAGCTTGATGGTGTTCTTGATGTTCATGATTGTTGCTTCCTTTCAAAGAATGGGGTTGTTGAGGTGTTTCCCAGTGGGGAGCGCTTTTACGCCCCCCATCGGGAAAATATTCAGTTTTGGGTCACTTGTTCTGGTTGTTGCGGTTGCGGTATTCCTCGATGTACTTCTCAAACTTCGGACCGAAGGCCTTGAGAAGGAGGAAGCCGACGAAGCCAGTAGCGGCGATCTTGCCGGTGCCTCCACCGAGGATCTTGGCGATCGCATTGATGACCGTCATAAAGGCGATGAAGGTGAGGATGATGATGAGCATGACGATGGTGGCGAAGGTTTCCATTGTAGTTTCCTTTCAGAGTTTGGTGATGTACTCAGTGAGATCGAGACCGAGGATTGATGAGGCAGCGATCGGAATGAAGTTCGGATCAGATCCGACTGCGAGGGAGTCGACGATGATGTACGGATCGTAAAGTTCAGTGTTGTCGACGATGATGATGTTCTTTGCGAATGCGCGTCGACGATCGGTCATGATAAACCGGAACGGGACGATTGCGTACTTCGCGTCGGGCTTATCGGCCTCGTCCCTAGAGATAAGGAGACGTTCGCCGGATCCGTCAGTGAAGTAGATGTCCTCGTAGTTGTAAGGCGCAATCCGCAAAGGTTTTACGGCACTACCTTCAAGGTGTTTACCAACGAGGACACCGAGTGCAGTAGTCTCAATGACATTCGGGCGTAAGGGGGCTGAGTGAGCGACAGAGATCGAGATGAGCGATCCTTCGGGGACGCTGAGGTCGACTTCGGAGAGGTTGAAGATCTTTCGCATGGTCATGGTTGTGCTTCCTTTCATGAAAGCCTATAACCCGTGTTAGGGGTTATAGGTTGAGAGTTCTCAGAGGAGTGTGTCACTCATCCGAGTCGGAAGAGTTCGAGGACTCTCGCAGACCGGCGATGGTCATAGCGCCAAAGAAAACAGCGATCGAGGCAAAGGCAGCAGCCTTAGCAACGGGGACGCTCTTTTCGGCGATCGACTTAACGCGATCAGAAAGAGGGGTCTTCGGGGTAGTCTCTTCGAGTTCGTTCGAGTTGGACATGGTGAGTTCCTTTCTTGAGTGGTTAGTTCTCATTAGTATTCGAGTACTTTTTGCGAAGCTCTTCGACGAGCTCGATCACAGGGTTCCTCATATACTCTGCGATGAGTGCGAGGACACCCATAATAAGTATCGGTACGCACATGATCATGATCATGATAACTGACACAAGCAGGGCTTCCATAATATACTCCTTTTCAGTCAAAGCCTATAACCCGTGTTAGGGGTTATAGGTTGAGAGGTTACTTTTCCTCGTTGTAGGGTGTGAACTTAAGGTTCAAGTTCTCGTGCACAAGGCGAGCGGCGAGCTTCTGCTTAGCATCGTCTTCAGAGGTGCTTGTGATCTTGAGGAGGTACCGGAGGTACTTCGTCTGGATCTTAGCGCCCGCAGCGAAGGCAATAGCGAAGATGGCAAATCCGCCAGTGACGACTTGAGCGAGAGGGATCTTGACAGACATGGGAGTTGTCCTTTCAAAGAGGGTTGATAGTTCTCATTATTCGCTGAGTAAAACGTGCGATCAAAGCCTATAACCCGTGTTGGGGGTTATAGGGTTGAGGTTCAGTTTTCTTCAATGTCAGGGGCAGTGAGTCGGATCTTGAAATCCTTGTTGATGACTTCCACACAGAGCTTGCGGAGCATCTCGTTCTTACCGTAGCAGGAGTAGTTGAACAGCTTGCTGTAAAAAACAGTGCGTTCCATCCGGCCGAGGTTGTAGAATACAGGTGCGGCGATAGCCAGGGTGGCGGCAGCGACGAAGGAGTAAGCGTACTTCGACATGAGAGTGGGCCTTTCAAAGAGGGTTGATAGTTCTCATTATTCGCTGAGTAAAACGTGCGATCAAAGCCTATAACCCGTGTTAGGGGTTATAGGGGTAGAGGGATCAGTCATTGAGGTCGTGATCAAGGTCACGCATGAGAGCGTCAAAGACGTCTTCCTTATCAGCTCCTTCAGCAAGGTCGCGGTATGCGTGCCAGTACGTAGCAGCCACCTTCTTGAGGTGGGTCTCGTAGCGGTCAGCGCTGTAAGCGAGCCAAAGATTGCCGAGGAAAGAGATGGCAAGGGCGGCGAGAATGACGATGGTGATGATGGTGAACATGATGGTTCCTTTCAAAGAGGGTTGATATTTCTCATTATTCGCCGCGCAAAATTTGTGCATAAAGCCTATAACCCATGTTGGGCTATAGGGTTGAGAGTCAGTATTTGAGGATGATGTCGATGTTCTCCATGAGGTTGTCGAGTGTTTCACCATCGGTCTTGCCGTCAGCGAGGTCGCGGTAGGCGTTCCAGTACGAGTGGTTCATCTGGCGTAGACGAGCTTCGCACCGGTCAGCCTTTTTCGCGATAGTAACTGCGTAGAGGCAAGTGGCGATAGTGATAACAAACATGGTGGCGAGCATCATGAAGTTGATGGTGGACATAACAGTTCCTTTCAAAGAGGGTTGATAGTTCTCACTATTCGCCGAGTAAAACTTGCCGAAAAAAACCTATAATCCCTGATTTTCAGAGATCATAGGTTTTCTTGAGTTGAGCTCTACTTGCGGAGCTTCAACATCGAAAATGCCTTCGAGGCAAGAACGTGGGTCTGCTCGTAGTTGAGGACCGCAAACAGACCGAGCAAGTACACCACGCCATTGGCAATTGTCTCGGACGAAGGCATGAGCTTCTGCTTAAGGTCAGAGTCCTTAGCAAGAGCATGCAGTCGTTCGAGGTTACCAACAGCAGTGGTGTACTCGTCAGTCGACGGGTCCTCTCCACCGAGCCAGTTAAGCACCTCGTTCTCGAGGTCCTCGGGTTCGTAGAGGCGTTCGACGTTAGACATAGCGAGTCCTTTCGTGTAGAGTGGGTAGTACTCACTATGTCGGGCGCTTTTTATGCGTCGGGCTTCGTGACCTTCAGGACGATAGTGTCACCGTCCTTGAGGTTATTCGGCTCGGACGCAAAGTCAGCATAAACGTCGTCATGCTTCGTCACCACGAGGTTCCCGTGTGTCTCGGGCTCGTAGTTCTTGGATGAGATGCCCAGGGCCGCGCCCAGGAACACGCCGAGTGCGGTGATCGTTGCGGTCACCTCGTTCGTGTGAGGGACGCCCCACACAATACCGACCGCGTTCGCGAATGTCGCGAGTGCCGGCATAATGAGAAGCGCGACATACTTGAGAATGTCGTATGTCTTGTTGGTCATGATGTCTTCCTCCCTTCGCTACCGTCTGGTAGCATCGGTAACTTTTCGATTCGCTCGAAAATATGCTGGGCTAGCCCGTTGCCGCCCATGTCCTTGTATGGCTTGTACAGCTCTTCGTAGAAGTCTGCGTATTCGCCAGACAGAATATAACCTCGCTCGAGGTATCGTTCGCCTTCCTCGATGATTCGAGCGCGAACGAGTACGAGTAGGAGTTCATCTTCTGTGGCGTTGCGATCAGTCTTGGCCTTCACGAAAGCCC
>ERZ773267.1507-NODE-1507-length-12843-cov-3.092587_pt1 | contig 12843 bp, 15 predicted proteins | sample MGYA00511959_ERZ773267 | MGnify/ENA primary metagenome ERZ773267 (study PRJEB29015, sample SAMEA2738165) | human oral metagenome | biome: human oral; feature: human-associated habitat; material: saliva | place: China | collected 2240 ... | reverse complement strand
GATTGAACCGGTGACCTTATCCTTACCAAGGATACGCTCTGCCGACTGAGCTACATCAGCAATCCGATAACGATAAGATTATACACGATAAGCACCTGATTTGCAAGAGCTTCCCCAAAATTCTTTCCACAAAAAACCGCAGCGCCTAAAAAGGCGCTGCGGCAAAAGGAAAGACTTCTTTAAAAATCATCGCCCATGCCCGTCGTATCGATACCGAAGATCAGCTTGTCGATCGTATGGATGAGCTGGTTGATCTCGGGCTTCGAGATCTGGGCACTGGCGCCGAGGTCTTCACCCTTTCTGCGCATCTCCTCGGAAATCAGCGACGAGAAGAGGATGAGCGGAACCGGGCGCAGACGATCGTCTTCGCGCACGAGCTTCAACAGGCGGTGACCATCCATCTTCGGCATTTCGACGTCGGAGATGATGATGCGCACCTTGTCGGAAACACCTTCGGGACCCGCCTTTTCCGCAACGCCCCTGAGGAAGTTCCAAGCCTCCTCGCCGTTGCCGAAGTCACGCACGAACGTATAGCCCGCGCCATGCAGCGTGTTGACGAGGAGGTCGCGCAGGAGCACCGAGTCTTCTGCCACAATGACGTGCTGCGCGGCACGCTTCTGCTTGATGTCCTCCGTCGTGTCGTCAACCGTCGTGAGTTTCTGGTTGATCTCGGGGTTGATCTCCGCCATGATCGTCTCGAAGTCGAGCAGGAGGACGATCTTGCCCTCCATCTTCACGAGACCGACGACACGCGACTGGTCGCCGACCTCCGGAGCCGGTTCCATGTTCTTCCACGAAATACGGTGGATGCGCGATACGTTGTCGACGAGGAAGCCCATATCGTAGCCGTTGATCTCCGTCACGATGATGTTTTGCGAACGTCCCGCCGTCTGTCCGCTCATCACGCCGAGAGCGCGCGGCAGATCGACGAGCGGCACCGCCCTGCCGCGCAGGGTGAAGAGTCCGTTGATGTACGGATGCGCCTGCGGCATCGTCGTCACGGGGAAGTCGGAAGCCTTGATGACCTCGCGCACCTTCGCGACGTTGATGCCGTAATTGACAGCGCCGATGTTGAACTCGATGATTTCAAATTCATTTGTGCCAGTTTCCAGCAAAATGCCCTTCTTCTCGTCTTTTCCGTCTGCCATGAAAAATCCGCCCCCTAGATTTGATACTTAATCAAAGAAACAATTCGTTAAAAAGGTTTAAAATCCTTCTTTTATTTGCAAGAATCGTCGATTATTTTCACGCGCCTTCGCCATCGGCGTCCGACGGCCTGCCCACGAGCAGCGTCCAGCCATCCTTCTCCTCGATGCGTCCTGCCTTGAGCAGATGTCCGATAGCCCGCTTGAACGCCGCCTTGCTGATCTGGAACTTCGCCTTGATGATTTCCGGCGTCGTCTTGTCACTGTAAGGCATCCTGCCCTTGTGGCTCTCCAAGTAGTCCAAGATCCGCTCGGCATCACTGACGAGCGCCTTCTCCTTCGGCTCGCGCAAGGAACCGTTGAGTCTGCCGTCAGCACGAACATAGGTGACGCGCACCGTGACTTTCGCGCCCACGCGCGGCCGCTCCTGCATCTCCTTGTGCGCGACGAACACGATGTAGCGTTCGTCCGTGAAGATGAATGCGCCGCTCTCCGTGATGTTGTAGACCGAGCCTGTGAGATGCGCACCGACGCGCACATCCGTCGCGGGCTTCGAGGCACGCCGAAGCTCATCTTCGACCTCCATCGTCACGGCGAGCCTGCCCGACTTGTCCGTGTAGAGCTTCGCCCAGACCACCTCGCCGACCTGCGGCCTGCCCCTCATGCCCGCATAGGGAAGGAATATGCCGCGCTCCGCGCCGACATCGAGGAAGGCGCCATCGCGACTCACGTTGATGACGGAAAGGCGCGCGACCTGCCCCTCCTTCATGCGCGGCACCTTCATGCTCGCCGTCAGGCGGTGCTTGGGGTCGAGGTACAGGAACACGTCGACTTCCTCGCCGACCGTCACCTCGCGCGTCTGCTGCGTCTTGTGCAGCAGGATGTCGTCCGATGTGCTGCCCGTCTCGGCATCGAGGAAGGCGCCGAACTCGCCCAGGCGCACGACGCGAAGGCGAGCGACCGTACTCGGGCCATACTTCCTGCGCTTTCTTTCCGTCATGGGCTAGTCCTCGTACCGCGTGAGAGGCGCATCGCTCCAAAGCCTTTCCAATGCGTAGAACGCGCGGCTTTCCGTCATGAACACATGCGCGACACAATCGCCGTAATCGAGGAGCACCCATTCGCCCTCGCGGTAGCCCTCCTTATGCAGATACGGCTTTTTGATCTTCTCCAGTTCTTCTTCGATGTTGTCGGCGATGGCGCGCACCTGCGTCGCCGTGTTCGCCGAGCAGACGATGAAGTAGTCCGCTGCCGTCGTAAGCTCCGTCATGCGCATGATGACGATGTCCTCTGCCTTTTTGTCGCTCGCAGCCTTGGCGATCGCCCGGCCGATTTCTTCCGGTGTGTTGCTCAAGATTCATGCCTCCTACTGCTCTTCACTTATTATCGTCATTTTCTCCCTCATGCTTCACCGATTCAGGGAATAATTCTGCAATCTTTTGCCGAATCGCGGCCTGGTCGGGCAGCCAATAGCCATCGCGCTGCGTCACGGGCAAGATGAGCGTCTTGGGCGGCTCGCTGCCGAGATTTTTCAGGACCTTCGCGAGTCGCGCCGAGTCGAAGATCTCCGCGCTCGTCGTCATGCGGTACTTGAAGATGTCCGCCACATCGGGCAGTTTCGGGATGGTGTCGACCTGCAGGAACTTTTCGTAGAGCGCTTTGGCGAAGCGCTGCTGGCGGTGCAGCCTGCCGACCTCGCCAAGCTCCGAGCTGCGGTAGCGCAGATATTTCTGCGCTGTATCGCCGTCCATGTGCTGGAATCCTTTGGGGATATGAATGGAAAGCCCGGCCTCCGGATCGTCGTAGTTCATCTCGTCCTCAACATAGAGGTCTACGCCCCCCAGGACATCGACGAGGTCGGCGAGAGCCTGCGTATCGAGCGTCACATACTGGTGGATCGAAACGCCCAAAAGATCCGAGATCGCCTGCACCATCGTCGGTGCGCCGCCATGCATGTAGAGATCGGTCGCGCGCATCTCGTCGCCCTTCTGCGGCAGATGGACGATCATGTTGGGCGGCACCGTGATCGCGCGCAGGCTTCCCGTCGCGTTTTCCATGCTGAGAAGCAGGATCGTGTCGGCATGTTTCCCTTCCGTGCCGTTCTCGTCGGCGCCGTCGTCGATGCCGAGCACGAGCACGTTCGTATAGCCGTCGAACTTCGCGTCGACATGGCGGTCGCGCACCTGCCGCCGCGCTTCATACCCTTGATAGACGGCATCGATCTCCTGATAGATGCCGTGCCCGATGCCATAGAGGAAGTAGCCTGCGACGGCGAGCACAGCGATGAATATGCTCAGGAAGAACATCAGCACGAGCAGGCGCGCGCGCGCGATGCGGCGGCGGCGCGCCTGCTCCTTGCGCTTCAGGCGAATGTTCTCCTGCGTGCGGCTCTTCACTTTCCGCGTCATGGCGCGCGCCTCTCTTTTGCACGAGCGCAGAGAAGGAGTTCGTTGCGCGCCGCCACCGTCGCCGGATGGATGAGCCGCCCTGTCTGCAGCACGAAGAGGATCGACTGGGAAAGCCCCGCCAGCGCCATCGTGTCGAGGCTTGCCGTGCGCGAAAGCTCCCGCAGGGCGTCGACCTCGGGGTAGTCGCGCTGCGGCTCGATCATGTCGGCGAAGTAGACGATCTTGTCGAGCGTGGTCATATGCTCGCCGCCGACAGTGTGCCGCCAAATCGCCTGCAAGATCTCAGGATCTGTCACGCCGTAGACCTCCTGCGCACGTCTCGCGCCCACATAAGCATGCAAAAGGAGCGGCATCGCGCGATCGACCTCGCCACAGTCGATCGAACGCCGTGCCGCTTCCGAGGCGAGATCCTCCGTCTTGTATTCGCGCGCGCAGTCATGCAAAAGCCCTGCAACGCGCGCCTTCTCCACGTCCACGCCGAAACGCTCCGCCAGCATGGCGGCGGTGTCTGCAACGCCGAGCGAATGCTCGTAACGCTTCTTTTGCAGCCGTCGGGAGAGCTCTTCTTTCATCGCCTCATAATTCATGAATACAGACCTTCCTTGTAAATGCAGGCTTCAACTTTCTCCGGCACGAGGTAGCGGATCGAACGTCCTTCCCGCAGGCGGCGGCGGATGTCCGTCGACGATATCTCAAGCTCCGGCGTATTTACAGGATGGATGCGCGCGAGCACTTCCTCGCCCAGCCGCTCGCGCACATCGTCCAGGCGAATGGGCGACCCCTTGCGCTTTGCCGCCGCGAAATGGCAGAGAGAGAAAAGTTCGGACACGCGATGCCAGGTGAAGATGGTATCGAGCTCATCCCCGCCGACAATGAAGTAGAAGTCCGTGCTCTCGCCATGCTCCTCGACGAGTGCGCGCAGCGTATCATACGAGTAGGACGGTCCCTCGCGCCTCATCTCCAGATCGAGCGCACAGAAATGGGGATTGCCCTCCACGGCGAGCTGGGTCAGGCGCAGGCGATGTTCCGCCGCCGCGACCTTCCGTCCCGTCTTGTGCGGCGGCTGCGCTGCGGGAATGAAGATCACCTGGGAGAGTCCCAACGTCTCGCGCGCTGCCTCCGCAATCACCAGATGCCCCATATGGATGGGATCGAACGTGCCGCCCATGATGCCGACACGCTTCTTCTCCTGTGCCACGACCTCACCCCGCTTCCTATGCGACAAACGAATGCGGCAGATTCAGCGAAAGCACCCTTCGTGAATCAGCCGAAAAGAAAGAACGCCAAGGCCAGCGCCGCCGCCATGCTCAAGACGACGATGAAGACGGCGCGCAGTGCATCGTAGAAATCATGTGCGCCCTTGTCCGTCGAAAGATATTGCCGCAGTGCGCGTGCGCAGCCAAGAAGTCCATTCATTCGCGCACCTGTCCTTCGCCATAGATCAGATACTTCATCGAAGTCAGCTCAAGAAGTCCCATGGGGCCTCTCGCATGAAGCTTCTGCGTGCTGATGCCGATCTCCGCGCCGAAGCCGAACTCGCCGCCGTCCGTGAAGCGCGTCGAGGCATTGACGTAGACTGCCGCCGCGTCGACCTCCGTCTGGAAGCGATGCGCATGTTTGACGTCGTTCGTGACGATCGTCTCCGAGTGTCCCGTATTGTAGCGATTGATGTGCGCGATGGCTTCCGCCAGATCGCGCACGACTTTGACAGAAAGGATGAGCTCGCCGTACTCCGTCGACCAATCCTCTTCCGTCGCCTCCTTGATCGACGTGCAGACGGCACGCGCCTTTTCACAGCCGCGCACCTCGACGCCCGCCGCTTCCATCGAAGGCACGATGCGCGGCAGGAAGTCTCCGGCGATTCCTTCATGCACGAGCAGGGTCTCCATCGCATTGCACACCGACGGGCGCGAGACCTTCGCGTTCAGGGCGATCTTCTCCGCCATGGCGAAATCCGCGCTCTCGTCGACGAAGGTATGGCAGACGCCGCAGCCCGTCTCGATGACGGGCACCGTGCTCTGCTGCGCCACGGCACGGATCAGTCCCGCCCCGCCGCGCGGAATCACGACATCCAAGAGGCCGTCGAGGTGCATCATCGATTCGACGACCTTCCTGTCCGTCGAGTCGATGAAGCCGAGCGCACCTTGCGGAACGCCCGCCTCCTGCGCCGCCTGCACGAGCAGCGACGCAATCGCCGAATTCGAGCGGATCGCTTCCGAGCCGCCGCGCAGCAGCACGGCATTTCCCGACTTCAGGCAAAGTCCCGCCGCGTCCGCCGTCACGTTGGGACGCGCCTCGTAGATGATGCCGACAACGCCCAGAGGCACGCGCACGCGACGAATCTCAAGCCCGTTCGGGCGCACGGTGGAGAAGTCGCCGCGCCCGATGGGATCGGCAAGGGCCGCCGTCTCGCGCAGGCCCTGCGCCATCGCGTGAATGCGGCTCTCATCAAGCATGAGGCGGTCGAGATAGGAACGCTTGACGTCCTTTCTCGTCCGCGCCTCTTCGAGATCTTCAGCGTTCGCGTCCAAGATGAGACGCATCCTCTTTTCGAGCATATCCGCCATGGCATAAAGCGCCCTGTTCTTGTCCTCAGGCTTCATGACCGCCAGAAGTCTCGATGCCTCCTTCGCCGCCTGTGCCTTTTCCCTGACCAACGCCTCGATGTCCATGAAGAACCCCTCCCAAAATACCGCTGCCCTAGAGCAAGAAATCAGACCATCAAGACCATGTTGTCACGATGGATGACCTCGTCGCGGATCTCGCCCTCGATGAGGCTTGCAAAATCGCGGCTCTGTCTCCCCGCGATCTTCGCGATCTGCGCCGCGCTGTAGTTGACGATGCCGCGCGCGATCTCCTGCTGACGCGCAGACAGCACGCGCACCGTCGTGCCCGCCGCGAAATCGCCCTCGACGGCGACGATGCCCGCCGCCAGCAGGCTCGATCCATGTGTGCGCATCGCCGCCTCGCAGCCCTCGTCGACGACGATGTCGCCCGCGATGCGCTTGCCGAAGGCGAGCCAGCTCTTTCGCTGCCTGAGGTGCGCTTCCTTCGCGGAAAACACCGTGCCCACAAGCTCGCCCGCGAGGACGGCGGAAATCACATCGTCCCTCGCGCTCGGCGCGATGACAAAGGTCGCGCCCGCGTTCACGGCGATCTTCGCCGCCTCGATCTTCGTCGCCATGCCGCCCGTGCCGAAGGAAGAGCCGGCGCCGCCCGCCATGCGCTCGATCGCGGGCGTGATTTCCGCGACTTCTGGAATCCATCGCGCTGTCTTGTCTTCCTGCGGGTTCGCCGTGTAAAGCCCGTCGATGTCCGAGAGGATGAGCAGCGCGTCGGCGTCGATGAGCGTCGCGACCGTCGCCGACAACGTATCGTTGTCGCCGATCTTGATTTCGTCGACCGCGACGACGTCGTTCTCGTTGATGACAGGAACGGCGCCCATGGAGAGAAGCTCCAGGAGCGCATTGCGCGAATTGGCGTACTGATGGTGACGCGCGGCGTTCTCCTTCGTCAGGAGCACCTGCGCCGCCGTCTGCCCGTACTCGGCGAAAAACTTCTTGTAGAGCGTCATGAGGCTCGACTGCCCGATGGCCGCCAAGGCTTGGCGCGCGGGAATCTCCGCCGGCTTCTGCCGAAGGCCGATGCTGTCCATGCCGATGGCGATGGCGCCCGAGCTTACCAGCACCATCTCGCGCCCCTCATTCTTGAGGTCGGCGATCTCGCGCACAAGGCGGTCCATGCGTCGGAAATCAGGCTTCCCCGACGTGCGCACGAGCGTGCTCGTGCCGACCTTGACGACGACGCGCTTCGCCTCGCGCAAGCGTTCGCGTGCATTCATTCCACGATGCCTCCCCACAAGCTCCGACTACTCGCGATACTCGAACTCCATATCGCCGATATGAACCGTCATGCCCTCCTGGATGCCGCGCTCCCTGAGACGCGCATCGATCTTCTTCATGCGCCAGATATACTGGAAGCGGCGCACCGCCTCGTCGTTGCCGAAGTTCGTCATCGCGACGAGCTTCTCCAGCGCCTTGTTCGAGACGATGAAATCCGCGCGGTCGTTGCGCGTGATCGTCACGACATCTTCAGCCGCCTCCGCTTCGAGCGAGGCATCATAGACGCGCACCTCCTCGGCTTCTTCCTGCGGCTCCTCCTTCATGTTTTCGAGCGTTTCACCCACATAGTCGATGAGCTCTCTCAATCCTTGGTGCGCCGCCGCCGAAACCGCGAAGAGGCGGATGCCCTCCTTCTCGGCGAGAGCTTCCAGACGCGGCAGGTTCTCCGCTGCCTCGGGCAGATCCATCTTGTTCGCGACGAGGATCTGCGTGCGCGCGGCGATCTTCTCGCTGTACTTCTTCAGCTCCGCGTTGATGCGGTAGTAATCCTCTACAGGGTCGCGCCCCTCGATGCCTGACGCATCGACGAGATGCAGGATGAGCCGCGTGCGCTCGACGTGCCGCAGGAAGTCGTGCCCGAGTCCCGCGCCGTCCGCCGCACCCTCGATGAGTCCCGGGATATCCGCCATGACGAAGTTCTTCTCGTAGTCCGTCTGCACGACGCCGAGCACGGGAACGAGCGTCGTGAAATGGTAGGCGGCGACCTCGGGACGCGCCGCCGAAACCGCCGTGATGAGACTCGACTTGCCGACGCTCGGATAGCCGACGAGCCCGACATCGGCGAGCAGCTTGAGCTCCAACAAAAGCTCCTTGCTCTCCCCCGGCTCGCCAAGCTCCGCAAACGTCGGCGCACGGTTCGCAGAGTTGGAAAAGCGCGCGTTGCCACGCCCGCCGCGCCCCGCCTTCGCGATGACGACCTCTTGCCCGACCTCCGTGAGATCGGCGAGCACCGCGCCCGTCTCCGCATCCTTGACGAGCGTTCCCGGCGGCACCTTGATGCGGCACGGCTCGGCGTTCGCTCCCGTCATGTTCTTGATATCCCCGTTGCCGCCGTCCTTTCCCTTGAACTTCCGATGATAGCGGAAGTCCAGCAGGGTGTTCATGTTGCGGTCGACGACGAAGACGATGTCCGCGCCGCGTCCGCCATCGCCGCCCGAAGGGCCGCCCTTGGGAATGAACTTCTCGCGGCGGAACGACGACTTTCCCTTGCCACCGTCCCCCGCCTTCACGCTGATTTTTGCACGATCGATGAACTGCATCGCTGCCTCCTTTCAAACATGACGTCCGCCTCGTCTCCCCGCCCTTGATGCACATGTCTCGTCGCCGCAGAAAACCTCCGACGATGAAGCATGAGCGCCAAGTACTCGAAAAAACCACAGATAGAAAAAGATACCTGCGTCGCAAAAGGCGCAGGTACTCTTCATCTTGCAACATATCAAAGAAGCACGGATAAATTCGGCGTCGTCATCTTGACGACTCCCATCTCATCAGTGATTCCTTAGGCCAACGGATAAACGCTGACCTGGCGGTTGTAGCGACCCTTGCGCTCGAAAGCGACCTTGCCTGCCACCTTGGCGAAAAGCGTATCGTCCTTGCCGATGCCCACATTGTGGCCCGGATGGAAGTGCGTGCCGCGCTGGCGCACGAGGATGCTGCCCGCCGTCACGAGCGTTCCCGCGTGCTCCTTGACGCCGAGACGCTTGGACTCGCTGTCGCGGCCATTGCGCGTGCTGCTCACGCCCTTCTTATGTGCGAAAAGCTGCAAATCAAACTGAAACATAGATCTCACCCCTCTTTGTATGCAATCTTCACGGCGTCGGGCTCGATCTTTTCGATCTCCTCCAACCCCAGCCGCATCGTCTCCAACACGGCTTCGGTGAAATCGTCGGGCGCTTCCTTGAGCTTCAGGAAGAAGTCCCCGCTCGCGACACGATAGCTTACCTCGCGATGCAGATGCTTCCCTATGCCGAGAAGTGCTGTCTGCACGATCGAGGAAACCCCCGCGCAGACGATGTCGACGCCATAGACGCCGTTGTGCCCCTTGACCCGGCAGCCCGATATTTTCCCATTCTGTCGCTCGATCTCGATCTCGATCATCAAGCCTCAATCTTTTCGATAACGACCTTCGTGAAAGGCTGACGATGACCCTGGCGACGACGGTAGTTCGACTTCGCCTTGTACTTGAAGACGCGGATCTTCTTGCCCTTGCCCTGCGTCTGCACCTTGCCCGTCACCTTCGCGCCCTCGACGAGCGGACGGCCGACCTTGACGGCATCGCCGTCAACAACCGTCAGAACATCATCGAACGTCACGTTCGCGCCCTCTTCCGCGTCGAGCTTCTCGATGCAGATGACATCGCCCTCGGCAACGCGGTACTGCTTGCCTCCGGTCTTGATAATAGCGTACATGAAAACACCTCCCTGCGTGTTACTCGCCGACTGCGGTACGGCAAAGCCGTTTCATCGAACCTCGTCGAGCGGTTGAAAAATGACGTGCGAAAGACGCACACATTTACCGTAAGATAATATCATAGGAGACGGGAAAAGTCAAACAGCAATGATGAACGAGTATGTGACAGGATGCTCTCACATTTTGTCACAGCCCTTTTCTTATTCATCCAATGTACTAAAAATTGTATATAGCGCACGAGCATCTCGATGTTTTTGAATATTGGGGAATGTTCCATCAAAAATTTGCTGAATAAGTTTCTTATTTGCAACCATAGCGACATCAATTAGCTTACGCTTATTGCCATTTTGAATTGCAATCACATATCCGTGATCCCATGGAACTTCTGGAAAAACTTCTTTTAAGTCATAGATGCGGATATTTTTGCGTTTCCAAAGACCATGTTCCATCGCCCATGCAATATTACCAAAAACATAGAAATTATGTTCTGCTTCTGTGGCAAGACTAGGTTCTTTTGTATAGTCCTTTTTGTTAATGTCCTTGGGCGGGAAAGCGTCAAGGACTTCGGGCATAAGAACATGTTTCCCGTCAATAAAGAAACCATGCGGACGTTGCCAATCCAGCTCTAATCGCCCACCAGATTTTGCTTCCAGCGCTTTCTTGATGCGCTCAAAACGATACCCTGTAGGCGGATGGTCGGCATTTTCGTCTTGATATCTGTCATATTCGTCATCACGAGCGAGCCACATCAATGTTCCTCCATAACTTAAAGTTTCTGTGTTACCTAGATAGCTCATCCCCCCCATATCTGCCCCAAATTCAATTTGCCTATCTTCTGCCAGAGTTGTTTCTGCTCTTACGCTATCTCGATGCTCCCAATGATACATTTCATGTCCCAATACACCAGCAAGCAAAGAACGGAAATAAACATTATAACGACCTTCATCGCGGGCATAGATAGGATAACCAACATATTTCGTCTCACCATTGATTGTTTCCATATCTTGGCTATTCATCACGGTCAATCGAAACTCATTATATCTTGCTGACGTGAAATAAATAACTCCCCCTAAACTGCTAGAAGCTCCTCCGTCTAATGCATCTCTCGAAGCCACTCCATCCACATAGTACACTGGTTTCATATATCTTGTTTTATGAGAATCCATAGTCAAACGAGAAGGGTTTGAATTTACAAGGTCTCTCTGAATTTCATTTAAAACAGCCTGATTTTGAGAAACTTTCAAAGGTCTATGCTTATTAAATTCTTCCCATCTTTTTTTCTCTCGAATATGTTGTGGTGCGCCCTTCTGTTCTTCTTTTTCTGTATATGTGATTTCCATACTGGCATTTGCTACGGGGCAATTCGAATAACCAACATGAAAAGCAAATCCTAAAGCAAGCATTGCAATAATCTTTTTCTTCATAATTATTTTCCTCCAATCAAAAGAATTTTTATTTTCTTATATAAGAATAGCACCATATCTTGTAGGCTGCGAGAAAATTATCCACTATGACAGGTAAACAAATTTCCAATGTCATGAACAAATCTGCCCGTCTCATTTTATTTCATAGATACAATCTTACGAAATAGATATGTATGTTCAAGCGTTACCCGCAGTAAACAGCAAAAGGCTGAAAATTTTTATGAAAACGGAAAAGCCGAAGCCTTTTGCGACTTCGGCTCATCTGTCAGCCTTGCTGCAGCTCGTCAGGTGCATCCGGCACTTCGATGTCGGGAAGCTGTTCCAATGTGTAAACCTCGGGTTTTTCAGGTTCAACATTATTATATTGACGAATCTTCCATTTCGTCGGACTTTCTGTTGCTTCAATATACCCTTCCATTGGTCCAGGTCCGATACTAACAGACGTATGAATCTCTGTTGTCTCTTCATTTGCAATTTGAGGCGCAAGTTCTTCCCATGTCATTGACTTCCATGACCCATAAGTGATGTATCTTTGTCCGCCGATGTATGCAACTGGGAAAATCTCTGTATGCGCGTGAAATTCGAGAACGCCGTTCTCATTTGGGCTTTCACTTGCAATCTCATAGACTTCAATAATATCACCATATCCGACGCTGTTCTCCGTCGTTCTTGCATCAAATTTTGCATGACGTGGTGCAAGAACTACATATTTAATATTTCTCGGAGATAGTGTCAGCTTATAAAGATGACTGCATACCTCATGTACGTCATCGTCAAACGGCAACGCTTCGAAATTCTCTCGGCTGAAATCGTACTGCCATGTGAAATTCTTGCCGACGTTGTAAAGACGAATCTTCCCGTCTTTTGCCAGTTTTTTGATTTCTTCGATTCTTTTCTTTGCTTCTTCCGCCTTCGCTTTTTCGCGAATAGCCTGTTTCAGTGCCTCGAACTCCTTGGCATGAGCAATATTGTAATCAAAGAGATCTTGCACGAGTTCGCGTTTCGGGCTGTTCTTGTTGTTCTTCGCCCAAATGACAGCGTACGCTTCCGGCGGATTTTTTCCCTTGAACCCCTTTGGAATATCTTGTGCTGGAAGAATTCCCTTGTTCTTTTCCAGCCAAGTCTCAACGTGTTCCCTGTCTATATCCGCAGCATCGATGATCGGGTAGAGCTTCATATTGATTTGGTCGAAAATAAACGTCCTCGTCATGAGTTTGTCTGTCCCAACGCTGAACGGAATGAAAACATCACCTATGGGGATGGATGTCTCCATTCGCATGTAATCATCCACGGAGAACAAGAGATACTTCTGCCCTGCACCCTCTTGCAAAACCTCAACCTTGTCCATGGGCATCCGCAAATAATAACCTCCATCATCATAGACGAGAGGGTCGTTGCGTCCTGCAAAACACAAGCCCATCATGAAGACGAATGTCAGCAGCAGGGTGATGGATTGGATAATTCTTTTCATCGCAAAAATACTCCTTTTACTTACAATTACTTAGTGTAAAATATTTCTCGGTGGGGGTTGCAAAAAGGCAAAGAGACCTGTACC
>ERZ773267.1505-NODE-1505-length-12859-cov-4.231022_pt1 | contig 12859 bp, 8 predicted proteins | sample MGYA00511959_ERZ773267 | MGnify/ENA primary metagenome ERZ773267 (study PRJEB29015, sample SAMEA2738165) | human oral metagenome | biome: human oral; feature: human-associated habitat; material: saliva | place: China | collected 2240 ... | reverse complement strand
GCCGCTCAAATCCTCCGTCTGCTGTACCGCCGTAAGCTGACCCTCCGCAACGCCCTCGGTCTTCTCTTTCATGAAGAGGATTTTCGGCGTCATGAAAATGAGCTTTAAATCGAGAAAGATCGAATAATTGCGAATGTAAATCAAATCGAGCTTCAGCTTGTCATAGGGCGTCGTATTGTAGACGCCGTAAATCTGCGCGTAGCCGGTGAGTCCCGCCTTTAGCTTAAGGCGGTAGTCAAATTCCGGAATCTCCTTCTTATACTCGGCCGCAATTTCCGGGCGCTCCGGCCGCGGGCCTACCATGCTCATCTCCCCTTTCAGGATATTGAGGACCTGCGGGAGCTCATCGAGTCTGGTTGCACGCAGCAAGTTGCCGACTTTCGTGATGCGGTTATCGCCCTGCGCGGCAAGCCGGGCCACACCGTCCGCCTCCGCGTTGACCCGCATGGTGCGGAACTTCAAAATGTCAAAAGTCTTTCCGCCCTTTGTCAGGCGACACTGCTTATAGAAGACCGGGCCGCCGTCCTCAAGCTTAATCGCGACTGCGATAAAGAGGAAAAAGGGCAGGCTGACGAGCAAGAGCACGCCCGCACTCACGATATCCAGCATGCGCTTACAGAAGAGCTGATCCACCTGCAGGCCGTCGTTCCGGGAGAGCAGCAGCACGGTGTCAAAGAGCTTTAGCTCATCCGAACTCCTAACCAGCACATCGCTGATCTTCGGAATCATGTAGACGCGCTTGTCCATGTCATAACAGCGTTTGAAAATCAGGTTGCGGTCATGGCTTCCGAGGTCGCCGATGATCACCCCGCCGTACTTCGGCACTTCCGCCATGATGCGGTCTACGCCCTCGCTGATATGGATGGCCGCGGTGAGCACGTATTTATCGTCCCGCGAATTCATCTTCTCAAGCACGTGCGCAACCGAGCGCTTTCCGTAGATTAAAAGGAGCTGCCGCGGCGGAAAAAGGAGGTTATAGGTCCACTGGAAGAGGGTCGCCCAGAAGAATACCAGCACCATATCCACTGCGGTCAGAATGGCAAAGGGCAGCGGCACGTACCAGTGGCGTTCCACCAGTGCGAGCAAGAGGTAGCCGAATACATTGGTCGCGAGTATCGCAAGGAACTGCGAGTAGATGATGTTGTTCTTCCGGAAGAAGCCTATCTTCAAGCCGCCATAGAGGTTGTGAAAGACAAACAGCATGATTGCGTAGAGGCCGGTCATAAACCAGTTGCCGCGGCGCCAGAAGGGCATCGTGATGATGCGGTTATAGTAGTGCGTCCAAAGGACGTAGTAGAGCCCGATTTCCACGGCGAGGATAACTGCCGCCGCCGCGAATTTAATCAGGCGTTTATATCGTTCCATCCGTTCCATACATCACTCCGCCGCTCGTCCGAGTGCAATGAGGCCCCAGAGTACCGGTGCCGCAACCGGGACATTGATGTTGACAAACGCCTGGCAGGCATAGCAGACAATGGCAACACCGATTGCATAGAGATAAGCGCTGTTCGCGCGCGGCAGGCTGCCGTCCCGCTTTTCATTCAGCGCTCGCGCCTTTTGAAAGGCTGCCTTCACGCTGAACACGAGGATGCTAAGGTGCGCGAGCAGACCGAAGGGGCCAACGGTAAAGAGATATTGAATGTACTCGTTGTGGGCCGAATCATAGTACTGTCCCGCAATGTAGTTCATCTCGTTCCAGCGGTGCGTGACCATGTAACTCACAAAGGTATCGGGCCCGCTGCCGAAGATGCGGTTTAAAATCGGGAGATGCAGGTACTCGTCGATACCTGCGCGCCACACGTAGCCGCGGAAGGTACCCCACTCGTCGCGGAATTTTAAATAGTCCGCGAGACTGCCGAACTTCTCTTTGACCGTCTCATAGGGCAGGCTGTTCGCATAGGCAAAGACCGCGATGAACGCGAGCAGCGAAAGGCAGAGCACGGCGGTATAGCCGCGAATCCAGCGTTTTGCATGTGCGCTCTCCGTGATTTCTTTGTTCCGCTCCCGGTAGAGAAGGGCAAGCGAAACAATGCAGAGCACCGCACCGAGGTAGGGCAGAAAGCGTATGCCGCCGAGCACGCGAAAGAGACCGTAGAGCGGAAGCACCTTGCCCGCCATGGACACGCTGACCCCCGCAATGTAGCAGATAGCGAGAATGAGGGTCGCGAGCAACAGGAAGTAGCGCGCTCTTCCCTTGCTGCTTCGGAAAGCTGCGAACGGCAGTGCGCCGAAAAGACCCGCAAGGCTTAGATAGGCGTTGTCCGAAGCGCCGGTAATCAGCGCGAGGGTCGATACCAAGTAGACCAGGTAGTAAAAGCCGATGCGCCCTGTCTTCTCCTCGCTCAGCGCAAAGAGGGTGCCCGAAACCGCGACCACCAACGCCACATAGACCGTGTAGGTGTTGATGTTGCCGAAGGTTGACATAAACATGCCGTACTGCTCCGGCAGCATCTCCGCCCGGAAGTTCAGGAGGTCCAGGTTGTAGAAATCGCTGTAGCCAAGCAGGCAGACCGCGAGACCCACCGCAAGAAAAACCGTCAGGTACTTTTTCGAATACTTGAGATTTCGCGCCACCAGAAAATACACCAGCGTGATTAAAACAATGTAAAGGAAGCCCACATAACGCCCGTCAATGCCGGTCAGTGCCTGGTACATGAACTTCCCGGAGAGCAGGGTCGCAAGCAGCGAAAAGCCGAAAAAGGCAAGCACCGCCCAATCGGCACGATTCACATCGCTACGATCTCCGAAAGGCTTAAACTGCCGTCCGCCGTCCAAGTACACCACTCCCATGCAGAGAATGAGGAGCAGAGACACCGTGACAAAGGTGACCAGCTTGGTCTCCAGCATATTGAAATAGCGGTCCGTAAAAATCAACGGGAAAAGCCCGAAGATGAGCATGAGCCACGCGCTCGCCAGCCAAGCCGGGCGATTGTCGCTCACTTGTGTCTGCTTTGTTGTCTTGGTCGCCGCACTCGCCTGTGTCTTCTGCGCCTCGGCGCTTCCTGTTATCTTCTTTTTCTTAGCCATGTTCCCCCTTATGCAATCAGAGTAAGGGCGTAAAGCCCCGCTCCTCCTGCTGTCCGCGGCGTTTTTCCGCAAGCTGCGCCGCTTCTGCCGCCTTGACCGCCTCTTCCGCAAAGACCTCCTGCGAGTTGAACGCAAGCTTTCCGCGGCGGTCTTCCTTCTCGTAGCTGCCGTCCGGGCAATAAATGCTTGCCTTTACATTGTCCCGGAGCTCGGTGTCAAGATAGCGCAACACCTCCGCGCGTATTTCGCTGTCCACAATCGGGAATACAATCTCGACGCGGTTGTCCAGATTTCTTGACATCCAGTCGGCGGAGCCGAGGTAGAGGCTCTCTTCGCCGTCCGCATGGAAGCGGAAAATGCGCGCGTGCTCTAAGAAGTTGCCGACAATGGAGCGCACACGGATGTTCTCCGAAACGCCCGGGATGCCGACCCGAAGGCAGCAGATGCCGCGGATGATAAGGTCTATCTGAACGCCGTCCATGCTCGCGCGGTACAGTTCCCGTATCATGCCGGGATCCGAGAGCGAATTCATCTTCGCCATGATGAAGGCGGGCTTACCGGCGCGCGCCGCCGCACGCACTTTTTCAATCTCGCGAACAAACTTATCGCGCATCCAGAGCGGTGCTACCACAAGGCGGTTCCAGAAGAGCGGCTCGGAATAACCCGAGAGCATGTTAAAGACTGCGGTCGCATCCTCGCCGAATTCACGTCTGCAGGTCAGCAGTCCCAAATCCGTATAGAGCTTTGCGGTCGAGTCATTATAGTTACCCGTGCCGAGGTGCACGTAGCGGCGTATGCCGTCCTCCTCGGAGCGCACCACGAGGGTGATCTTCGAGTGGGTCTTTAAGCCGAGCAGACCGTAAATCACGTGGCAGCCTGCTTTCTCAAGCATCTTTGCCCAGACAATGTTATTTTCCTCGTCAAAGCGCGCCTTTAGCTCGACCAGCACCGTGACCTGCTTGCCGTTATCCGCCGCCTTGGCGAGCGCCTGGACAATGGGCGAGTTGCCGCTCACGCGGTATAGGGTCTGCTTGATGGCGAGCACGTCCGGATCCTTCGCGGCTTCCTGAATGAAGTTCACGACAGGGTCAAAGGACTGGTAGGGGTGACTTAGGAGAATATCGCCCTCGCGGATGTTCGCGAATATGCTCTTCTCGTTCACAAGCGCCGGAACCGGCTGCGGCACGTGTTTCGGAAGCTTTAAGCGCTCAAAGCCGCTCACGCCGTAGAGCTTCATGAGTACGGTTAAGTCGAGCGGACCGTTGATCAGGAAGAGATCGTCCGGCTCGATTTCCAGTTCGCTCTGCAGAATCTGTAAAAGCTCTTCGTCCATGCCCTCTTCGACTTCCAGACGAATGGCCTCACCCCACTGACGGCGCTTTAACTTTTTCTGGATTTCGACCAGAAGGTCTGCCGCCTCCTCCTCATCCAGCTCAAACTCCGCGTTCCGCATGATGCGGAAGGGATGTGCCGCGAGAATATCGTAGTTTAAGAAGAGGGAGCTGATGTTTCGCTCAATAATCTCTTCGAGCAGGATAAAGCTCTTCTCCTCCACGGGGCGCCCCGTAACCTCGGGCGGAAGTTCCACGAGGCGCGGCAGCACCGAGGGCACCTGCACAATCGCAAAGTCCGGGCGCAGGCCTCCCTTTTTCTTCTTCTCTTCGATGCGGATGAGGGGCTTCACATGCTCCTTTTTCCGTATCAACGCCGCGATATTCAGCGTTTTATTCCGAATGAGCGGGAAGGGGCGCGAGGAGTCCACCGCCATCGGCGTGAGCACCGGGTAAATGGTGTCCTTGAAATAGCGGTCCACAAAGTTCCGCTCTTTTTCCGAGAGTTCCTCGTGGCTCGAAATGAGGTGTAAGCCCTCTTTTTCGAGCGCCGGAATCACGCTGCGCTTTAAGCTGCGGTACTGGAGCGAGACCATCTCGTGGGTCTCCTCCGAAATCTTCTTTAACTGCTCCGCCGCCGTTAAGCCCGCAATATCCCGCCGCGTAAAGTCCGCAAGTACCTGCTCCTTTAAGGAGGCCACGCGCACCATGAAGAATTCATCCAGATTCGAACTCACGATGCTAAGGAACTTGAGGCGCTCAAAGAGCGGAATGTTCTTATCGCGCGCTTCGTTTAAAACGCGCAGATTAAACTGGAGCCACGAGAGCTCGCGGCACACGTAATAGTCCGGATTTCCAAGGTCAAGCGCTGCCGCCGTGCCAAGCTTCTCGGCCTTTTTGTCCTGCTTCTTTTCCTGCTTTCGATTCGTTTTTGTATCCTGTTTGTTCTTCTTCTCGTTATCCTTTTTCATACAACGCCGCTCCCAAGGCTTCTTCTCTGCCGGAACTCCGGGCGAATACCGAATACATTGCCGAACGAGGGTGTGCACTGGAAGAAACTAAGGCGCTCCAATGTCATATCACCGCCGTAGGCTGTCGTAAAGAGGAGGGTTCCGTCTTCTTTGAGCCGCACGCGATACTCACCCGCCTTCTGTTTTGCCGAGCGATCCAGCGCACTCGCGAGCCGTATCACCGCCGCGAACTTGGCCGCCTTGAGCGGCACCTCTCTGCGCCCAAAGACCTCTTCCTCGTTCCTTAAAATCTGTACAATCAGGGCGTGCTCTTCCTTCGAGAGCCCCACGATCTCGGTCGCGCGTATGATGTCCGCACTCGAGCCGCTCGCGTTTCCCATGTTGAGATAGCGGCCGCAGTGGTGCAGGGTCGCGCCGATTTCGAGAAGGATGCGATCCCGCGCCGTAAAGCCCTGCGCTTTTTTGAGCGCATCGAAAATTTGAAGCGCGGTTTTTACGGTGTAGGCGCGGTGCACCGTGCCCTCGCCGTAACGCGCCGCGATTTCCTGCACGGCCGCCAGTATGTCCGCGTCAAAGTCGTGGCCGCGTCGCATGAGAGAATTCGCGACCGCATACTCCGCGGCGAGCCCGTCAATGAGCCGCGTTCCCGGGAACCAAACCTTCTCGGCCCCCACAGTCTCCGCCATGCGCTGATAGAGCACCGCAGCCGGGAGCAGAACACCGGTTGCCGCCGGGTTAATGTCTAGGGTCTCCTCAAGCTCCGCATCGGTGCGTTCCACCACATAGCGGTAGAGCTCTTCCACCCGCCGCTTGTCCGAAAAGGCCTCGGCTTCGGGCTTCCTGTTCTGCGCCCGCATGATTTTGTCATAGAGCACGCGAATCGGATCGCCGATTGCAATCATATTTTTCACCTTGCGACCGCAGAGGTGCAGGTTCTCATAGATATCCAGCTCGTGCGCCACAGTCTCCTGAAGTATGTGCTCTCTGTCATCCCGCGCGGAATTGAGCTGCTGCAGGGTGTCGCGGAGTCTCAGCGCGCCGAGACGCAGGTTCTGGGTGCTCCGCATCTTCCCCGCCTCATAGAGACTCACCTGCATGGAGCCGAAGCCCACTTCGACCACCGCCGCGCCCTCTTGCACGAGGGTCTCAAAGCGCTCGCCGCTCGCAGCCAGTGCTTTCAAGATGAGCATGCGCTGCTCGGCGTTCGAAAGTATCTGCACATCGAGCCCGGTGCGGGTCTTAATCTGATCCAGCACAATGGCGCTGTTGGTCGCCTCCCGCAGGGCGGAAGTCGCAATCGCGCGGTAGGCCGTGCAGCGGTACTCGGCAACAACGCGCGTAAAGTCCTTTAAGACCGCAATCAGCTCCTGCACGAGCGGAAAGCTGATCTCGCCGTCCCGGTAGCTGTCCGAGCCGAGCGCAATCACATGGCGGAGATTGTCCACCAAGCGTATGCCGCCCGCGCCGCCGAGTTCATAGATTCCGAGTTCAATTTCGAATGAACCCACATCGATTGAAGCAAAGCGTTTTAACGCCATAGTTCCTCCTAGAAGCAACCCAGAATGCGTAAATTCGTACTGAGGCGTTCCACTTCCCGCAGCGCCCGCTGCACCGCCGCGTCGTCCAGACTGCCGGCGCAATCCAGAAAGAAACGGTAGGCCCAGCTGATTTCCGGCACGGGCCGCGCCGCGAGGCGCTGCAGATTAATGCCCTCGCCGTACAGAGCACCCAGCACATGGTAGAGAGCGCCTGCCTCGTGGCGGGTCTCCATCATAAGGCTCACGGTCTTTGCGCCCTCCGGATACAGCTTTTCCTTGCCTATGGCCAGGAAACGGGTTGTGTTCTCCGCGCGGTAGTTGAGCGCCGGTACCAACACCTCGAGCCCGTAGAGCTGCCCCGCGTATGCGGAGGCAATTGCCGCTGCCTCCCGCTTTCCCATGGCCTTGACAAGCTGCGCCGCAACCGCAGTGTTCGAAACGGCAACCGCCTCGATTTCGGGGTGCTCCTCGAAAAACTGCGCACACTGCTTTAAGCCCTGCGGGTGGGAGTAGACGGTTTTAATCTCCGAAAGCGCCGTTCCCTTTGCCGCGAGGAGCGCGTGCTTGACCGGGAGAAGATACTCCCCCACCACCGAGACTTCGCGCTTTGCGAGGGCATCGTAACTGTCCGCGACACTGCCCGCCGTCGAATTCTCGATTGGGATGACGGCGTAATCGCCCTCGCCCTCATCGACCGCGCGCACTGCCGCGTCAAAGCTCTTGACATGCGAAAAACTCGCCTCCGGATAGTCTCGAAAGACCTGAACGGCGGCGAGGTTGCTGTAAGCGCCCTCCAGGCCTTGGTATACAATGTGTTCCGCGTGCGGGAGCCGTGTCACGCGCCGATAGCCGTAGACCGCGCCGTTCATGCGCGCCGCTTCTCCTCTTCGACCAGCATCTCCCGAATGCGCTCCGCCGTGTAGACACCGGTCTTTTTCTTCATCTCCGGCGGCAGTTCGGAGGCACGGAAGGGCTTGCCGAACGCAATCGTGACTGCACTCGGGTGCACGGCCGGGAAGTGGTTCTCGAGTACATCGTCCGCGCCGTAAATCGCAACCGGCACAATGTAGGCATTCGCGCGCTCGGCAATCTTAAAACTGCCCTCATGGAAGGGGCGGATTGCGGTCCGGTCGGGATCCTTCGTGCGGCTGCCCTCCGGGAACACCCAGATCGAAGTGCCGTTTTTCACGAGCTCCGTGCAGGCCTTAATGGTCTCCATGCCCTTCCGTATGTCCTTTCGGTCCAGGAACTGGCAGTTCAGGAGTTGCATCCAGCGGCGAAGCGAGGGCACCCGATAGAGGCCGTCCTTCGCAAGAAAACCGGTCTGTACCGGCAGTACGGGATAGGAGCAGATGATGTCGAAATAGCTCCTGTGGTTGCCGATGAACAGAACACCTTCGTCCCGGGGTATGTTCTCCAGTCCCAGCACCGTCAGTTTATGATTGCCCAGCGCGGTTTTCGTGATGACGCCGAGTATCCAGGCTCCGTACCGCTGCCCCAGTTCCGCGGCGCGCTTCGGGTCTATCATTTTATAAATCCAGAGTACCAGCAGCACCGGAAGTCCCAGCACCAAAAACAGAAAAATTTCAAGAAGGCAAGCGCCTGTCCGTATCATATCGTAACTCCTTCCCTCAATGGGTAATCTTGTGTTCATTTTACCACAATGTACGTGAATTGACGATACGGAGCCCCGCACGTAAAAAAGAAGCAGCGGTTTCCCGCTGCTTCTTTTTTTTTGCACTGCCGTTTCTGTGACAGTTTCGGCTTAAGCCTTGACTTCCGCTTTCAGACCGCCCTCTTTTTCATCGAAATCCATGCGAATCACCGCGCCCTTGTGAAGACCGCTGTCGCTGCTCAGGATGAGCTTTGCCGCGAGGGTCTCGACATGCTTCTGCAGGAAGCGCTTTAAGGGTCTCGCACCGAAGGCCGGATCGTAGCCCTCGTCCGCAATGTACTGCTTTGCCGCCGGGGTGAGTTCAATCGAGAGCTCCTGATCCGCGAGCCGACGGTTGGTCTCCTCGAGCAGAAGGTCCACGATGCCGCCGACGTTCTGCCGGGTCAGCGGCTTGAACATGATGATTTCATCCAGTCGATTCAGGAACTCGGGGCGGAAGTGCGCCCGAACTTCCGCATCGACCGCAGCCGCCGCTTCGGGCTTAACTTCGCCCTGCTCGTCGATGCCGTCCAGAAGATACTGAGAGCCCAGGTTGCTCGTCATGATGATGATGGTGTTCTTAAAGTCCACGGTCTTTCCGAGGGAGTCGGTGATGCGACCGTCGTCCAGCACCTGAAGGAGCACGTTAAACACATCCGGATGTGCCTTCTCGACCTCGTCAAAGAGCACCACGGAATAGGGCTTTCTTCTGACTGCCTCGGTCAGCTGACCGCCCTCGTCGTAGCCCACGTACCCGGGAGGCGCACCGAAGAGTCGAGACACGGTGTGCTTCTCCTGGTATTCGGACATATCCAGGGTAATTAGGGCGTCTTCATCGCCGAAGAGGAATTCTGCCAGAGCCTTCGCGAGCTCGGTCTTACCAACACCGGTTGGACCAGCGAAGATAAACGAGCCACCGGGGCGGCGCGGATCCTTCAGACCGGCACGGGTGCGGCGAATCGCACGGGAGAGCGCCTTGATAGCGTTATCCTGGCCGATCACGCGCTTGTGCAGCTCGTCCTCCATCTTGATCAGACGCGAGGACTCTTCCTCGGTGATCTTGTACACCGGAACGCCGGTTGAGGATGCGAGCACCTCAGAGATAACCTCGGGGGTCACCTCGCCGAAAGCATCGCCGTTTTCACGCCAAGCCTTCTCAGCCTCGGCCTTCTCGGCGAGTACCTTCTGCTCCTGATCGCGCAGCGCGGCGGCCTTCTCGTAATCCTGGCCCTTGATAGCGTCTTCCTTCTGCGTGCGCAGCTTCGACGCCTTCTCGTCAAGAATCTTAATCTCGGGCGGGGCGGTCATCCGCTTGATGCGCAGGCGAGCGCCCGCCTCATCAATCAGGTCAACGGCCTTATCCGGCAAGAAGCGGTCAGAAATATAGCGTGCCGCCAAGTTCACGGCAGCCTCGATCGACTCGTCGGTAATGGTTACGCGGTGGTGAGCCTCGTACTTATCGCGCACGCCCTTGAGAATCTGCACGGCGAGCTCTTGGGAAGGCTCGTCCACCTGAATCGGCTGGAAGCGGCGTTCCAGTGCGGCGTCCTTCTCAATGTGCTTGCGGTACTCGTCCAAGGTGGTGGCACCGATGGTCTGCAGCTCACCGCGAGCCAGCATCGGCTTCAGAATAGAAGCCGCATCGATAGCGCCCTCTGCGGCACCGGCCCCGACAAGGGTGTGAATCTCGTCGATAAACAGGATAATGTCGCCACGGGTGCGAATCTCCTTGAGCACCTTCTTGAGGCGTTCCTCAAAGTCACCGCGGTACCGGGAACCCGCAACCAAGGAACCCAAATCCAGGGTGTACAGGTGCTTATCTTTGAGAGTTTCGGGAACATCACCGTGTACGATGGCCTGTGCCAAACCTTCAACAACGGCGGTTTTACCAACACCGGGTTCACCGATAAGCACGGGGTTGTTCTTGGTGCGGCGTGAGAGAACCTGCATTACGCGTTCCATCTCGTGGTGACGACCAATCACCGGGTCAAGCTGACCCTCGCGTGCGGCGGCGGTGAGGTTACGCCCGAACTGATCGAGAATCGTCGAACCCGCCGGGGTGCCCTCGCGGGAGTTGCCCGCGCCAACACCGGCGGTTTCCCTATTCTCGTTGTTGCCGGGGTACCCGGAAATAAGATCCATCACGGCCTGGCGAACCTCGGCACCCTGCACGCCTACTTTGGAGAGAACCTGGTTTGCCACGCCTTCGGATGCGCGCACCATGCCCAGCAGGATATGTTCGGTGCCGATATAACCGTGGTTAAGCTGAATGGCCTCACGCATGGAAAGTTCGAGGACCTTCTTGGCGCGCGGGGTGAAGGGAATGTGACCGCTTGGCGCCTGGGGGCTGGGGCCCACAATGCTCTGCACCTGTTCGCGCACGGCATTCAGGGTAACCCCGAGGGACTCAAGCGCACGGGCACCGATGCCCTCGCCCTCGTGAATCAGCCCGAGCAGCAGATGCTCGGTGCCGATGTAATTGTGGTTGAGCATGCGTGCTTCTTCTTGGGCAAGCACCACAACGCGCCGAGCTCGGTCGGTAAAGCGTTCAAACATTGCGCACTCCTTGGAAATTTTGCTTGATACTAGATTACGTGGAAAAGCGCGGCTACGGTGCACTGTTCGCCATCAAGAGAACGTCTGTGTCGCTATTTTTCGGGGAGCCTTTTACCGAGCCAAAACCGGGATGCGCATCGGGCGTTTCTCGACGGTCATAAACATTTTCATGAAACTTTTATCGGGCTCTATCAGAAGACCTAATATTGCTTTAGCTTATAGCAATACTAATGTACCTCCGCGCCCTTTACTAAAACGTTATAATTCTGCTTCGGTATTTAGATTCTTAGGAGACATTCTTGAGGATTGCTCTCATAAGATAACAGGGATTCCATAAACACCAAGAAAAGGCCCGGGGCGATACCCGCCACGTGATTACCTAAATACATATCACGGGGCTAATAAAAAAGCCGGAAGATGATAGCTCTTCTCATGAAGGACTTTTTCTAAAACCTCGTTATACAGAAGGCGGGATAACACTTGATGTGTCATCCCGCCGTCGGCAGATGAAATACCATCACAGAATTAGCGATGGTATCAATACTATTTACTTACCTTCTGCCTTCATAGCTGCGTAGTAAGCATCCTGAATTTCCTGATGGATGCGGCCGCGGTCAGAAACTTCGTGACCGTTTTCGCGTGCCCACTTACGAATTGCAGCGGTTTCAGGGTTACGCTTCACCGGAGCGGAAGAGCCACGACCACCGCGGGAACCGCGCTGGGAGGCGCCTACCTGAACGCGACGACCCTTAGATGCGAACGGACGAATTGCATCACGAAGACGAGCGGCATTAGCACTGGATAGGTCAATCTCGTAATGAGCTCCGTCGAGGCCGAATCGTACAGTCTCTTCTGCGGGACCACCATCAAGGTCGTCCTCAAGAATAATGCGCACCTTCTGTGCCATAGGGGTTTTCTCCTTAGTTTGGTTTATTGCTCCAACTATGAGTTTTTACACTGCACGTTGTCACACTCTCTAATTTATCTCCTTCATAATAACAGAAATAAATGACTAATGACTACCAACATAGAGAATTCTAAGGAATGACACAGAATAGTGTTGTCATTTAACGGTTATATTTATTGACGCTCCGTTTTATTACCCGTTTTATCAGTACCAAAAGGATTTACCGTTCCTTGTGAACCCTTTACCTTCTCGTACCACTGTTGAGCGTCTTTTTCGACATCACGCTGTGCTGAACGTTCGGCGCGATCCGCCCGGTTAATCCAACGCAAAATGAAATATAACGCAATCCCGGCAAAAATAGGAGGCAGCAGCGCAATCAAAATCTCCATGAAAATCCCTCACAACCTTTCGTGCTGATGACAGCATACCCGATAGCGCAAAATGCCGCCCGATAACGCATACACGTTACGAACGGCATCTACGGTTTAACGCGGTTTACAGACCTTTACGAAAGAAAAGCCTCGATCAAGCCCGAAATTACGACTCCGGTTTCATCAGCGGGAACAATATAGTTTCACGAATACCTGGCTGACGCACCACGGTTCCAGGGCGTTCAGGGTCCTGTTCACCCGCCAAAAGCATAATCAGACGGTCAACGCCCAGCCCGAGACCGCCCATCGGCGGTGCACCGTGCTCCAAGGCGCGCAAGAAGTCCTCATCAAGTTCCATCGCCTCATCATCGCCCGCAGCGGCCTTATGGGACTGCTCAGTCAAACGCTCGCGCTGAATCACAGGGTCGATCAGCTCAGAGAATGCGGTGCCGCGCTCCATACCGCCAATAATCAGATCCCACGCCTCAATCGTGCGGGAACCAT
>ERZ773267.1500-NODE-1500-length-12884-cov-3.426923_pt1 | contig 12884 bp, 10 predicted proteins | sample MGYA00511959_ERZ773267 | MGnify/ENA primary metagenome ERZ773267 (study PRJEB29015, sample SAMEA2738165) | human oral metagenome | biome: human oral; feature: human-associated habitat; material: saliva | place: China | collected 2240 ... | reverse complement strand
GCAGGGAGAACGCCGGGAGGATGCGCGCGGGAAGCGCCGCATCCTGCTCAAAGCGGTGGAAGGTCTCCGCACGCGGCGTCGTCACTCCCGCCCCCAGGAAAACGCGCTTCGACATGACCTTGTCCATCGTAACGGCAGCGGCGAGCACGCCCGACCCCGTATAGGGGATGCCGAGCATGTCGAGCGTTCCCTGCAGCACGCCGTCCTCGCCGTACTTGCCGTGCAGCGCGTTGAAGACGATGGCGCAGCCGCTCGCCCGTATGGCCTCAGCGAAACGCGGCGGGTCGAGCTCCATGCCCTCGACCTCGTATCCTTTCGATTCGAGAGCGCTGACGATGGCGGCTCCCGTGCGGCGCGAAACCTCGGCCTCGCTCGACGGCCCGCCCATGACGACGACGATCTTTCCCTGCTTCATGAACTTACTTCCCCTCCAAAAGAGCGACCAATTCCTCGCCCGTCTTCCATATATCGCCCGCGCCCATCGTGAGCACGATGTCGCCGGGCTCTGCGATCGCACCGAGATGCAAGGCGACGTCCGCGCGCTCGGGAATGTACGCCGCTTCCCGCCCTGTGGCTTCCCGCACGGCGTCCAGGATCGTGCGCCCCGATATGCCTTCGATGGGCGCTTCTCCCGCCGCGTAGACATCCGTCAGGACGAGGACGTCCGCTTCGCCAAAAGCCGTGCCGAACTCCTTCGCCAGAAGCTTCGTCCGTGAGTAGCGATGCGGCTGAAAGGCGCAGATGATGCGGCGCGGCTTCGTCTGACGTGCCGCGAGGAGCGTCGTCGCGATCTCCGTCGGATGGTGCGCGTAGTCGTCGACGACCCATACGTCCTGCACGCGCCCCTTCGTCTGGAAGCGCCGCTTCGCGCCGTGAAAGAGCGCCAGTCCCGCCGCCATCTGCTCGACGCTCAGGCCGATGGACAGCCCCGTGACAACGGTCGCGAGCGCGTCGAGCACGTTGTGCCTGCCGGGCAGATGGAGACGCACGCGGCCGAGGTCTTCGCCGCCCCGCAGCACGGAGAAGTCGACGCCCGCGCCGTGCATCTCGATCTTGCCGGCGCGGTAGTCCGCCTCATGGTCGATCGCGTAGGAGACGACCTTGACATCGAGCGTCTTCGCGATCTCGCGCACGTTCTCGTTGTCGAAGCACAGGACGGCGTGGCCGCCTGGCTTGATGTTCCCCAAAAATTCGCGGAACGCCTTGCGGATGTTGTCGAGTGTGCCGTAGTGGTCGAGGTGGTCGTCCTCGATGTTCGTGACGACGGCGATGTGCGGCAGGAGCTTCAGGAACGATCCGTCGCTCTCGTCGGCTTCGGAGACGAGGTATTCGCCCTTGCCGAGCTTCGCATTGCCTCCCAGGACGTCAACCTCGCCACCGATGATGATGGTCGGCGAGATGCCCGCATGGTCGAGCGCGACGCCGAGCATCGAGGTCGTCGTCGTCTTGCCGTGCGCACCGGCGACGGCGATGCCCTTCGCCGCGTTGAGGAGCGCCGCGTTGATGTCGGAGCGATGGAAGCGGCGCAGGCCGAGGCGCGCCGCCTCGACGATCTCGGGGTTTTCTTCCGGGATCGCCGTCGAGACGACGATGGCATCCGCCCCGCGGACGTTCTCCGCCCTGTGTCCCTGATGAATGTGGGCGCCAAGCCCCTTGAGCTGCTCGATCAAAGGCGAGCTGCCGAGATCCGACCCCGTCACCTCATAGCCTTTTTCCAGCAAGATGCGCGCGAGTGCGCTCATGCCTGCCCCGCCGATCCCGACAAAATGAATCTTGTGGATGTCCTTCAGCACCGCTTTCCCCTCCTACAACCTCTCTATCTCCTTGCGATCTCCAGCACGAGATCGGCGATCTCATCCGCCGCCTCGGGACGGCCGAGCGCACGGCTCGCCTCCGCCATGCGCTGCAGCTTGCCGCTCTCCGACAGAAGCTCGCCGAGCAGAGCCGAAAGCGTCTTGTCCGTGAGATCGCGATCCAAGATCACGCGCGCCGCGCCCGCGCGCTCAAGTGCGCGCGTATTGTACTCCTGATGGTTCTCCGCCGCGTATGGATACGGCACGAGGATCGCGGGCACGCCGCGCGCCATCAGTTCGGCCAGTCCCGTCGCGCCCGCGCGAAAGACGGCGAGATCCGCCATCGCCATCGCCTCGGGCATATCGTAGAGATACGGCTCGACCCGGATGTGCGGCGAGGCGGCGAGATCCACCTCCGCTTCCTTCAGGCGGCGCATCACATCCTCGTATTCGCCCTTGCCCGTGACGAGCAGGAACTGCACCTCGGGATAATCCTGCGCCGCTTTCAGCACGCCGACCATCGCGCGGTCGATGCTCCTCGCGCCGCGGCTGCCGCCCGAGACGAGCACCGTGCGCTTCTTCGGGTCGAAGCCGAACTTTTCGAACGCCTTCTCGCGGCTCGCCGTCATGACCTCGCGCCGGATGGGATTTCCCGTAAAGACCGCCTTCTTGCGCGGGAAGCGGCACATAGCCTCTTCCGCGCCGACGGCGATCTTCGTCACGAACTTCGACAAGATCTTGTTCGTCACGCCGGGCACGACGTTCTGCTCCTGAATGAGCGTCGGCACATGCGCGAGACTCGCCGCCATGAGGATCGGCCCGCAGACGTAGCCGCCCGTACCGACCGCGACGTCGGGACGGAAGCGGCGCACGATGGCCGCCGCCTCTGCAAGGCCGTGCATGGCGCGTCCGAGCCGCACGATGTTCGCGGGCGAGAAACTGCGCTCAAGCCCCTCGATATCGACGGTTTCAAAGGGGATGCCTTCTTTCGGTATGATGTCGGCCTCCAGGCCTTTCTGCGTGCCAACGTAGAGAAATTCCGCCGCGCTCTCCTTCTTGGCAAGAGCGCGCACGAGCGTCAGGGCCGGATATATGTGGCCGCCCGTGCCGCCGCCCGAAACGATGATCTTCATGCCCATTCCCCTTCGTCTTGCTCGAATCTCATGCCAGCTCGCCCGCAAGCCGCTTGAACACCTCGCCGCGCTCCTCAAAACCGTCGAACATGTCGAAGCTTGCGCACGCGGGCGACAAGAGCACGACGGCGGGCGGCTTCGCCAAACGGCGGGCGATGTATACCGCCGTCTTCATCGAGTAGGCGGCATCGTGGATGTGCTCGCCGGGGAAGCCCGCCGCGCGCGCGGCGTCGGCGAAGCGCACCGCAGCGTCGCCGACGAGGATCAGCTCCGTGCAGCGCTCCTTGACGAGGCGCATGAAGTCCGTCAGGTCGGTCATCTTGTCGTCGCCGCCCGCGATGAGGACGATGCCGTTCTCGAAGGATTCGAGCGCCTTGATCGCCGAGTCCGTGTTCGTCGCCTTGGAATCGTTGTACCAGGCGACGCCCTCGATGTCGAGGAAATGTTCGATGCGGTGCTCGACGCCCTTGAAAGCGCGCAGCACGCGGCGGATCGCCTCCGGCTCGACGCCCGCGAGATGCGCCATCGCCGCCGCTGCGAGCGCGTTCTCCACGTTGTGCGCCCCCTTGATGCCCAGTTCGTCCTGCGTCACGAGCGCAATTTCCTCGCCGCCCCGGCGCAGGACGAGCCTGCCTTCCAGCAGCACGGCGCCCTCTTCGAGCGCTTCTTTGCGGCTGAAGAAGAATACGGGGCAAGCGGCGCGCTCCTTCATCGAGCGCGTCCTCTCGTCGTCGTAGTTCAAGACGAGCCAGTCGCCCGCCGCCATCTCGCCAAAGAGCCGCTCCTTCATCGCCTGATAGACTTCCATCGAGCCGTGGCGCTTGATGTGGTCGGGCGTCACGTTCAATACGGCGGCTGCCTTCGGACGGAAATGCTCCGTCGCCTCCATCTGGTAGCTCGAAATCTCGGCGGCGACTGCACCGCCCTCTCCCGCCTCCAGCACGGCTTCCGAGAGCGGATAGCCGATGTTGCCGCCGACGCGCGTCTTCTCCTTGCCGAACCGCTCGGCAAGGAGAAGACCCAGGAGGGTCGTCGTCGTCGTCTTGCCGTTCGTCCCCGTCACCGCGAAGATTGGCGACCGCGCCAGGGACGCCGCCAGCTCCACCTCGCTCGTGATGCGGATGCCGCGCCTCTTCGCCGCGCTGGCCAGCGGGATGGCGATGGGCACGGCAGGCGAGAGCAAGAGCAGGCTGCAGCCATCGAGAAGCGCCTCTTCCTGCGCACCGAAGACCAGCTCTATGCCGAGAGCGCGCAGCTTTGAAAAATCCTCCCCGATCGCGTCCTCGCTCTTCGCGTCGGAGAGCGTGACCTTCGCGCCGAGCCTCTTGAGGATCTTCGCCGCGGCAAAGCCGCTCACCCCCGCGCCGACGACGAGAACCTTTTTCCCCTGGAAATCCGTATCGAGATGCAATCTTCTTCCCCCTCGTTTCAAAACCTCTGTCCCGCTCTCCATGAAGCGGCTCTTTCGTCCGTCCAGTGTCGTTCATCCGCACGCCAGCGCTCCACCAAGCGCCGCGACAACCGCGCCGACAAACCAGAAGGTGTATACGACGCGCGTCTCCGTCCAGCCCTTGAGTTCGAAGTGGTGGTGAATCGGGCTCATGAGGAAGACACGCTTGCCCGTCGTCTTGAAGGAAATGACCTGGATGATGACGGAAAGCGCCTCGACGACGAAGACGAAGCCGATGACGGCGAGCAAGATCTCCGTATGCGTGAGGATGCCGAGCGCCGCGAGTGCGCCGCCGAGCGCCAGAGAGCCGGTATCGCCCATGAAGACGCGCGCCGGATGATGGTTGAAGCGCAAAAAGGCGCACGAAGCGCCCGCGACCGCCGCCGCGAAGACGGCGAGATCCGTCGCCCCGAAGGCGAGCGCGACCGCCATGTAAGCTGCCGCCGCGACCGTGACCGTGCCCGCAGCCAACCCGTCGAGACCGTCCGTCAGGTTCACGGCGTTGCTCGTGCCGACAAGCACGAAGAGCACGAGCGGATAATAGAAAAGTCCGATGTCGAGTTCTTCACGAAGGACGGGCAGCCACACCGTCGTCGCAATGCCCAGCTCCTGCTGTGCGAAGAAGACGACGATGACGGCGATGACGATCTGCCCCAAGAGCTTCTGCCGCGCCTTGAGCCCGAGGTTGCGCTTCTTCACGACCTTGATGTAGTCGTCGAGGAAGCCGAGCGCGAAGTGCCCGAGCATGACGAAAAGCGCAAGCGCTACGGCCGCCGTAAGCGGCGCAGTGATGAGCGTCGCCAGCGTGATGGCGGCGATGATCATGACGCCGCCCATCGTCGGCGTGCCGCTCTTCGCCTGGTGGCTCTTCGGCCCTTCCTCGCGTATGCTCTGCCCGAACTTCAGCTTGTGCAGCTCGGGAATGACGAAAGGTCCTGCTGCGAGCACGAGGACGGCGGCGAGAAGCGCCGCTGCCGCAAGCACGAGCGCCGGGGTGTTCACATCCATCATCTGTCTTCCTCCAGCGCCTTCTTCAACAGCGGTATGATCTCATCCATCTTCATGCCGCGCGATCCCTTGAAGAGCACGGCATCGCCCGGCTGCAGCAGCTCCCGAAGCCTCTTCGCCGCTTGCTCGTGCGATTCCATGCGCTCGGCAAGCGGCACGCCGCCCGCCTTCGCGGCGCAGGCGGTGAAGCGGCTCTCCTCGCCGCGCACGAGGACGGCGGCGAAACCGAGGCGCGCCGCCTCCGCGCCGACGCTCTCGTGTCCGCTCTTCGAGGCGCTGCCCAGCTCAAGCATGTCGCCCAGGACGGCGATTTTCCTGCCCGGGAACATCTCGGCAAGCGTCTTCAAGGACGCGCGGGCCGATGCGGGACTCGCATTGTAGGCATCGTTGACAAAGGTATAGGCATCGTACTTTTCGACGGCGAAGCGCATCTTCTGGGCGGGCGGCACGGCGAGTCCGCGGCGGATGTCGGCGAGCGACAAGCCAAGGACGCGGGCCGCAGCGATGGCGGCGAGCGCGTTTGATACGTTGTGCCTGCCGGGCATGGGCAAGAGCAGCGCATGGCGCTCCAAGCCGCCGTGCTCATTCCGAAACTCCAGCATGAAACGCATGCCGTCGTCCGTCTTGCCGACGGCGACAGCGCGCACGTCAGCGCCCCGGGAAAGGCCGAAGGTCACGACGCGGACGCCTGGGCGCACCTTCTCGCGCATGGCGAGGACACGCGCATCATCCGCATTCAGGATGACCGTGCCGCCCGCCTCCACGGCTTCGACAAGCTCCGCCTTCGCCTTGGCGATGTTCTCGATCGAGCCGAGAAGCTCCATGTGCACCTCGCCGACGTTCGTCACGATGGCGACGGTCGGCGCAGCCAGCGGCGCAAGCGCGGCGATCTGCCCGAGTCCCCTCATGCCGATCTCGACGACGGCCGCCTCGTGCGCGGCGCGCAGGCCGAGCAGCGTCAGCGGCAGACCGACCTCGTTGTTGTAGTTCGCCGCCGTGCGGCAGACCGGGCCACGTCCTGAGAGAACAGCCGTCTTCTGCACAAGGAGACGTGCGCCGAGCACGGCGGCGGTCAGATCCTTCGTCGTCGTCTTGCCGTTCGATCCCGTGATGGCGACGACGGGCACGGGAAACTTCCTGCGCCAAGAAGCGGCGATCTCCTGGTAGGCGCGCAGAGGATCCGACACCTTGAGCACGCAGCCCTCCTTCGGCAGCTTCGCCTCGGGCGTATCCGACGCCACGAGCACGCCCGCCGCGCCCTTCTCGACCGCCTGCACCGCGAAGTCCGCGCCATCGAACCGCTCGCCCCTGAGCGCGACGAAGAGCGAACCTGCCGAGATCTTGCGCGTGTCGAGCGCGATGTCGGAAAAGACGACGTCCGCCGCACCGCGCACGATGTCAGCGCCCGCCGCGCGCACGATGTCGGCGAGCGGGAATCTCATCTCATAGCTCTTCGTCCTCGCGGCGACGGCCTCCCGCGCGACCTCCTTGTCGTCGAAATGGATCGTCTCGTCCTTCAAGATCTGGTAGTCCTCATGCCCCTTGCCCGCGATGATGACGCTGTCCTGCTTCTCGGCAAGCAGGACGGCGCGACCGATCGCCTCGCGGCGGTCGGCGATCCTCTCATGTCGCTTGTCGCCGATCTTTTCGAGCACGCCGACCTCCACTTCAGTGAGGATGCGCTCGGGATCTTCCGAGCGCGGGTTGTCCGACGTCACGAGCACGACGTCGGAAAGCTTCGCCGCAATGCGCCCCATGATCGGGCGCTTCGTGCGGTCGCGGTCGCCGCCGCAGCCGAACACCGTGAGGATGCGTCCCGCCGTGATTTCGCGCGCTGTGCGAAGGATGTTCTCCAGGCCATCGGGCGTATGCGCATAATCGACGATGATGGAAAAATCCTGTCCCGCATCGACAAGCTCGAAGCGTCCGGGCACGCTCTTGAAAGCTTCGAGCGCCTTCTTGATCGTCTCGGGCGCCACCTTTTCCGCCAGCGCCGCACCGACGGCGCTCATGACGTTGTAGACGTTGAAAAGCCCCGTGACGCCGAGCGACAGCTCCATCTTGCCGAAATCGCCCGCCAGCGTCAGCTCCATGCCGCGTGCATGGACGCGGATGTCTGAGGCACGAAGGGCAGCCTCCGCCTTCACGGCATAGGTCAAATGCCTGCAGGCGGCGTGCGCGAGCATCGTCCCGCTCGCCGCGTCGTCGACGTTGACGACCGCCGTCTTGCCGTCTTTCGCGCCTTTCCGGCTCACAAGGTCGAAAAGGCGCGCTTTCGCGCGCTTGTAGTTGTCGAGCGTCTTATGGTAGTCGAGATGATCCTGCGTGAGGTTCGTGAACACCGCCGTATCGAACTCGATGCCCGCCACGCGGTTCTGGTCGAGCGCGTGCGACGAGACTTCCATGACGACGGCGTCCATGCCGCGCCGCGCCATATAGGCGAGCATGCGCTCCAGGACGACGACGTCGGGCGTCGTGTTGTGAATGGGCAGGGACTCATCCTCGACGAGGATTTGGATCGTGCCGATGAGTCCGACCTTGCGTCCCGCCGCGCGCAGGATCGCGCGCGTCATGTAGCTCGTCGTCGTCTTGCCGTTCGTGCCCGTGATGCCGATGATGCGCATCTTCTTCGACGGGTAGTCGTGGAAGAACGGCACGATGCAATCGAGCGCGGAAGCGAGATGCGGCACGCGCAGGACGGCTTCGGCTCCCTCCGGCAGCTCGATCGCGCGCTCCGTCAGGATCGCGCGCGCCCCCTTCCTGACAGCCTGCTCGATGAAGGAATGTCCGTCGACGTGCAGTCCCTCGATGGCAACGAAAAGCGTCCCTTCCGTCACCTCGCGCGAATCGTGCACGATGTCCGCAATCTTCGCTGCAGCATTTCCCTTGATTTCAGCGCCCTCGACGAGCGCCGCCAACTCGGCAAGCGTCTTCATTGCCATCCCTCCAGAAAATTTATCGGACCTATTCCCGCGTGCCCGTCGCAAAATATACCGTCTTCGGCGTGCTCATGCCGAGCTCTTCCGTCGCGATGCGGCGCACGCGCTCGGGCGACTTCATCTGCGCGATCTCGATGCGCAAATGCTCGTTCTCCTTCTCAAGCGCTTCCGCCTGCTGCTGCACCTTCACGAGATCGTAGCCGCGGCTCGCCGTGATGCCGCTGCGGATCGTCACCGCCATCGCCATGACGCAGATCAGCGCGAGCAGCAAGAAGCAGCGGGAGCGCAGATGCGTGTTGAGCGTCGGCCGCCGCTTGGGCGCCGGCACAGTCTTCTCGATTCGCTGCGGCCGTGGTTGCAGCTCTTCCTCATAATACTCGAATTCCCTTTCCTGTCTTGCAAGCATCTGTCAATCCCTCCTCGATCGTGACCTCGCTGCCTCATGCAGCTCCTCTTCCTGCCGCGCGCGCCTTCATGCCGAAGGCGCCCCTCCCGGCAGCTTCTCGGCCGAGCGCAGCTTGGCGCTTTTGGCGCGAGGATTCTCTCGGGCTTCCTCCGCGCTCGGCTTCTTCGCCTTGCCCAAGATCTTGATCTCGGGCGCATGACCGCAGGTGCAGACGGGAAGGCCGGGCGGGCATACGCAGCCGCGCGCCAACGCCTTGAACGCCGTCTTGACGATGCGATCCTCAAGCGAATGAAACGTGATGACGGCGATCCTGCCGCCCGGCGCGAGCGCATGAACCGCGCTCTCGATGGCGTCTCGCAGAATCTCAAGCTCCGCGTTCACCTCGATGCGGATCGCCTGGAAGATGCGCTTCGCCGGATGTCCGCTCGCAGCGCGGCGCACGCCCTTGGGCACAGCGCGGCAGATGACGTCGACGAGCTCGCCCGTCGTCTCGATGGTCTTTTCCTCGCGCGCCTCCACGATGAACGCAGCGATGCGCTTCGCCCAGCGCTCCTCGCCGTACTCCTTGAAGATGCGGCAAAGTTCCGCCTCCTCGTAGGCGTTGACGACCTCAAGGGCGGAAAGGCTGCGCGTGCGGTCCATGCGCATGTCGAGGGGCGCGTCCTGCATGTAGGAAAAGCCGCGCTCCGGCGTATCGATCTGGTGTGACGACACGCCGAGATCGAAGAGCACGCCGTCGACAGCGATCACGCCGAGGTCTTCCAGCACCGAGGCGAGCGCGCTGAAGTTCGAGCGGACGATATCGACGCGGCAGGAGGCGTCCGCCAGCCGTTCCTTCGCTGTCCGGATCGCCGCCTCGTCCTGGTCCAGTCCGATGAGCCGTCCGCGGGGCGAAAGCATCCCAGCGATGCGCCGCGCGTGCCCGGCGCCGCCCAACGTGCAGTCAACGTAGACGCCATCGGGCTTCACGGCGAGCGCCGCCAGCCCCTCTTCGGGCATCACGCTCGTATGATGAAAGTCCATGCACTCACCTCAAATCCCAAGATCCGTCAGCGTCTCCGCGATCTTCGTGACCATCGGATTCACTTCGTCGTTGTAGGAATCCCAAGCCGTGCGGCTCCAGATTTCAGCGCGCGTCATGACGCCGTTCAGGACGACGTCCTTCGTCAGGCCCGCATAGGTGCGCAGGTTTGCCGGCACGAGGAAGCGCCCTTGCTTGTCCAGCTCAAGCCTCCGCGCCCCCGCGAAGAAGAAGCGGGCGAAAGCTCGCGCCTCGGGCTTCGACATGGGAAGTTCCCTGAGCTTTGCCGAAAGGCGCTCCCACTCTTCCTCGCCGTAGAGAAAGAGGCAGTTGTCCAGCCCCTTCGTGATCACAAACGAGGCGCCAAGCTCCAGGCGGAAATCCACGGGCAGGATCACGCGCCCCTTCGCGTCGATCGTATGCGTGTATTCGCCCATCAACATCTCGCTTGCCACCTCCTCTGCCAGTGTTCTCTATATTAAACCACATTTCCCCACTTTTCGCCACTTTTATTGTCTAGTTTTAATTCTTCCTTCCCCGCCGTTTTCCTGCCGAATCCTTTCATTTTTTTCTTCATGCCCCCGACCCGCGGGAAAAACAAAGAAAGCAGCCCCTCGCAAAACGCAAAGAACCGCTTTCCCGCAAATGTATTTTTTGTTGTATTTTTTGTGTTTTCGTCTCGAAATTCCCTAGCGCTTCGTCCAGCCAAAGTTCTCGAAGATCGGCAGGTAGCGCACGCGCTTCTGAAACGAGCCTTCCGTATTCTCCGTGTGGAAGATCGGCACGCGGTCGATCGCGTAGAGGTTGCTCGCGCGGTCGGCGTTGCCGTAGCGCACGGTGAACGCCATCTTGTAGCCCGCTTCCTTCACGAGATTCGCGATGTGCAGGTTGTAGGCGCCCCCCGGATAGGCGAAGCATGTGACCGTCTTGCCGAGCTTCTCCTCGATCATGCGCTTCGAGGCGGAAAGCTCCTCCTTCACCTCGTCGTCCGTGAGTCCCGTGAGCGCACGGTGCGTCATCGTGTGACCCTCGATGGAGAAGCCGTTCTTCTCCATCTCGCGCAGCTGCTCCCAAGTCAGATAGCCCTTCTTCTTGCCCACCATCCCCGTGACGACGAGGATCGTCGCCTTGAAGCCATACTTCTTGAGAATGGGGTACGCCTTCTCATAGTTGTCGACATAGCCGTCGTCAAAAGTGATCATCACAGGCTTCTCGGGCAGCGTGCCCGCTCCCGTCAACGCGCCGTAAAGCTCCTCCGGCGTGATCGACTGGAAGCCGTTCTTCTTGAGCCACGCCATCTGGCGATCGAAGTCCTTCGGCGCGACGGCGAGCGAATGATCCATGTTGTTGACCATGTGGTAGTTCAGGATGCGCACCTTTGCCCCCTGCTCCACCTCCTGCGCGATGCGCGCGTCGATGTCCCCCGTGCCCACCGCCAGAAGCAGCGCAAAGAACAGCACGAAGAGCGGCAGAAACCGCCGCAGAAATTTTGTCATCTCTTTCCTCCCTCAGTCGCGAATCGCATTGGCAATCGTCGCCGCCTTGACGGCAGCCGCCTTTATGGCCTCAGCATCCGCCCCCGTGACGTTGACATTCTTCGTGACCTTCGCCTCGTAACTCTCGCCGCGCACGATGTCCGCGAGGTCGATGCCCGTCGCCGCCTTGACCGTCTGAAACGTCTTCGCCATGACGAGCGGCACATTGTCTGCCATCGGCTCAACCGCAGAGGCGCTGCTGCCGCCGATGATGGATACATTGCCGATGCGCTCAAGCGGCTTTGCCACTTCCGAAGCGATCTGCGGCAGAATCTCAACGATCATCTGCGCCATAGCCGCCTTGCCGTATTTCTTCAGCGCTTCTGCCTTGCGATCCATCGCGGCGGCTTCCGCCTCGCCTTTCGCCTGGATTGCGGCAGCTTCAGCCTCGCCCTGCGCCTTGATTCCTGCCGCTTCCTGCTCTGCCGCATAGCGCGAGGCCTCCGCCTCAGCCTTCTTCGCCTCCGCCTTGCGCTGCGTTTCGTAGAGCGCGGCTTCCGCCTCACGCTGACGCTTGGCAAGATCGGCCGCCGCCTTCTGCTCGACGGCATACTTTTCTGCATCCGCCTGCTTCTGAATCTGCGCCGCAAGCTCCTGCTCACGCACGGACACCTGCTGCTTCTTCAGCTCCTGCTCACGCTCTGCCTTCGCAATCTGCGCGTTGACCGTAGCGGCCTGAACGGATTTCTGCTGCTCCTGCGCCTGAATTTCGTAGGCTGCATCCGCCTCCGCGCGCTTGATATCGGATGCCCGCTTAAGCTCCGCCTGCCGAATGGCAAGATCGGTCTGCCTCTGGGCAATCTCAAGATCCGCCTCTACCTGCGCATCATTCGCTTCCTTCTGCGCCTGCGCCTTGGCCACAGCGACATCGCGCTCCGCCTCGGCACGCGAGATGGCCGCGCGTTTCTTGATTCGCGCCGTGTTGTCCGCGCCGAGGTCGACGATGAGACCATTGTTGTCCGTGACATTCTGTATGTTGCAGGAAATGATCTCGATGCCGAGCTTCTTCATATCCTGCGCCGCCTTGTTGACCACTTGATCAGAGAAGCTGTCACGATCCGTATTGATGGCTTCCAGCGTCAACGTACCGATGATCTCGCGCATGTTGCCCTCAAGGGAATCCTGCAGATCCTTCGCGATCTGTTCCCCCGTGAAGTTCAGGAAGTTCCGTGCTGCAAGCTGCACGCTCTCCTCGTCGCGCCCGACCATGACCTTGGCGACAGCATCGACATTCACATTGATGTAATCGTTCGTCGGCACGGGTGTCTCCGTCTTGATGTCCACAGAAATCTGCCCGAGAAAAAGCTTGTCCATGCGCTCAAAGAAAGGGAGGCGCGCTCCGCCCCGCCCGATGAGGATGCGCGGGCGCTTCTTGATGCCGGAAATAATGAGTGCCGTCGACGGCGAAGCCTTCACATAGCCGTGCGCCAATACGGCCAAAAGCACAACGACAAACACGACGGCAAAAGCAATTCCTGCGATAAATAAGATTCCCATACACTTCGCGACGCATCGCACAGGCAAGGCGCCGCTTTCACCTCCTTGAAAGCAACACAAAAGGATACGGCGGGAAAGGACATCGTCCTCTCCCGCCCTTCT
>ERZ773267.1499-NODE-1499-length-12886-cov-47.561842_pt1 | contig 12886 bp, 10 predicted proteins | sample MGYA00511959_ERZ773267 | MGnify/ENA primary metagenome ERZ773267 (study PRJEB29015, sample SAMEA2738165) | human oral metagenome | biome: human oral; feature: human-associated habitat; material: saliva | place: China | collected 2240 ... | reverse complement strand
TTTTGGTGCCAATAGGTGGGACATTTTGGTGCCAATAGGTGGGACATTTTGGTGCCAATAGGTGGGACATTTTGGTGCCAATAGACACTATCACCCCAAGTCCAGGCGCTATATGCACGCAATGCAAAAACCGCCCCTATATGTATATTACCTAAATATATATTTCCTATATGGGGGCGCTCAGTCGCCGCGCCCCCTCCTCCCCCCTGGCTATGCCGCCGTGCGGCGGCGTAAGGACCTCGCTTCGCTCGGGCTGTTCTGGGGGGCTCTCCCCGACCCCCCAGACCCCCCAGAGACGCCCACAAAGGGCATCCGCCCAAGGGCTGATGCCCTCGCTACCGCTCGGGCTATCAGCTCCTAAGGGCCTATGCCCTTTTCGGCTTCGATTCCATCGCCAGGCGCTGGTGCTCGCTTCGCTGCGCTCCAGCGCGGCGATGGAATCTCCGCCTTGTGGCCATGAGTTCGCGGCTTGAGTTTTCGTGTGCTTGAGAATGGCTTAAGTAAGTAGGTAGGTCTAGTACACGCGCGCGTGACTCGCGCAACTTCGGGCAATGAAGACAACACTGTTTCCAAGCTTTCAGAGACAATTCACCACACAAACAGCCACAGGAAGCCCTAGAAGGCGGTTCTACGGCGATTTTATGGCTCCAGTGACTCATTAGGCATCTTGGGAATTTTCGGGCGCCACAGAGCCGCACAGCGAAGAAGCAAGAATGACCCACCCCGTGCAGGGTGGGTCATTCTGTAATCAAGTTCCGCGGTGAAAAAATTGACCTGTTCCTAAATAACCATGGAGTGCCCCCTTAAAGGGGCACTCCATGGAGAGGGTCTCACCTCTGAATGGAACTGGTGCAGCTGTGAGATTTAGGCGTGTTGCGCCTTCTCATGTTCCCGAAGGGCTCGATAAGCCCGCACCTGATAGAAAACAGCTACTGACAGAATCGCCAGGGAAATAACACTAGCCGTCGAAAAATGCGACAGTTCGCGGCAAAAAAGAAGAACATTAAGAGGGGCCAGGACCCAAAAAAGCTTGCTCATAGTAATTACCTTTGATAGCCTGGATACATAAGGAATATTCAGGGGGTCCACCCCCTCCCGGTGCTGTGAACACCGGGAGAGAGTGGAAGCTTAGACCTTATTTCTTGTCTTTGTTATCCTTCTTCAAGAAGTGAATAACAACCCTGGAAAGAGTCCAGGAAAGAACGAGAATGGTTAGGTCTCCGGGAATATTAGCCAGCGTATCCAAAGGCTAAATCCTTTCGTTATTTGATTATTAATGTCCAGAGAATGTAATTCCTAGACTTGAACATGTTAGGAATTTGCCCTTCCTAACATAACAATTATAGCAAGAAAACCGGCAATAATACAAGTTATTGCCGGTTTTCTTTGCATTTATTTCACATTGATTTAATTCAATTATGGCACACTCAATTACATTTAATTATGGCACACTGTGATGTATTTCATATACATATAATTTACATGATGTGAAATAGATTACACTGCAAGGATTGCGCGCAGACCGCCCCGACCAGCCCCGCCCGGTCAGACAGCCCCAAACATCCGCACCCCACCCCGCCACACGACCAAGCCCACTACCCCAAAAATTTCCGAACGCAAAATGACGAACTCAAATGCACCACCACCGAATCAGTGTTAATCTTGAATCATCAAAGGTTCCCGTAGCCTTAAAAATTCCCTGCACCACACGGTGCAGGGCCTTCATTGAAGGCGGGAACACTCAACGGACGTTGAGCCCTTGGGAATCTTTCAGACCCCGCCAGGCATCACGCCTGGCGGGGCTTTTTTGACTTCACCGCCGCCAGGCGAAATGACGAAACCAGATGCGCCCACCCCTCATCAGTGTTAACCTGAAAGGGCTAAAGGGTTAAAACGCCCTGCGGCGGACATGATAAACCCCCTCTACACGCCGTGTAGAGGGGGTTTTGTCATGCTCTTTTCAAGATCATGACGCCAAGACCGGAATCATCAGATGCAGCAGAATGCAGACCTCAACACCAACAATTTGCGAAAAATTGAGGTCCACCTTCAACGACTCATCACGGGCACGGAAGAGCTGATGCACCGTCAGAAGAGCAACACCCAACGCCAGAACGGACAAGGTGCCGCTGAGCAGAAAATAGCCTGCCGCTGCCGACGTCGCCCAAACCAACTTACCGTCCAACACCGCCGGGAAGGTCGGCATGGAATGAGCGCCCGCCTTCCACAAAGCCCACCCTATAAGGCCGGTTGCCAGCATTGACCCGCCCTGCTGTGCAGCCTCCGCAATCGTGGGAATGAGCCGCCCCTCGGTCGGCTGCCCAAGAATCACCAGGCCGACCGCGACACCAGCAACCACAGCGGCCAGCTGATAAGCGCGTCCTTCTCCCATTCCCTCAGTGCGTCCAAACGTTAAGTATGGTGCGCAGAAAACAAGAATGGCTGTTGCCAGAACTGCCGGAAGCACGAACCGGTCAGGTTCAAAGATGGACAGAATGACGGTTGCCGACGCAACACTTGCGCCAGTCAGAATTGATGTTGTAATGCGGTTCTTGGGAATCATCATTTTTCCTTTCGGTTTGCTCTCGAACGCTAGAATTGCTCTGACAGGCAAACCTAGCTAGTGAGAGTGATGTTATGGGTCCATGGAGTCAGGAGACCCGCCGGTTCTGGGAGAAAGTCGTCAAAGGTGAAACACCTGGCGCCTGCTGGGTATGGGTTGGAGCTATCGGCGCTGATGGCTACGGGCGGTTTTGGGTTAAAGACCCTGAATCGGAGGCAGGGGAGAAGATGTGGCGAGCCCACCGATTCGCCGCCACGGTTGCGTTCGGAAATGATGCCGTGGAAGCTGCTGAGATGGTTACCCATCTGTGCGATAACCCGCTGTGCGTCCGTGCCGAAACTGGTTCAGAATCTCACCTCTTTCTAGGCGACCACGCCGAGAATATGAGAGAGCGCGCTGCGCGCGGACGCGACAACTTGCACGGCCTCGCCTTTCTTCGCCGGAGCCGAGCCGAGCGCGCGGCAGACTCCAGAGCATTACGCGAGCTCACCTTAGCTCACGGGTACGACCAAAACGCTGTTGACCGGCTTGGTAGAGGATTGACGATGGAAGGGCAGACCCAGCTTTTCTAAACACGTTAACCTTCGGGTTCAGCCTTGGTAGCAGAGATGCGCAGCAGTGCGTTCACTTCGGCGCGGGTGATGCCGAGGCGGGCGGCGATCTCATCTTTGGAAACCTTCAGTGCCTTCATTTCGGCGACCGGTGCAGAGAGCACGCGGCGGGCTTCTTCGCGGGCTTCTTCGCGCTTGGCGCGCAGCGCCTCTAGCTCTTTCTCCTTGGCGGCAATTTCGTTTTCAATCTTTGCCGCCGGGGTGCTTTCTTGGAGGGTGAAAAATTCCACTGCAAGCGCATGTAGTCGAGCCTGGAGCTCTGCAAAGATGCGGCCGTTTTCTTCCGCCTTTTCGCGTGCACGGCGGGCGGCGGTAGTGCGGGGTGAACGGGACATTTTAGTTTTCCTTCCGTCAGGGATTCACCAACTAGTTTAACTGTTTGTCTCCACAGAAAGCGGTGCAGCCACGGCAATTTTTCCCAAACCGTTACCTAGTGCCTACATAGCGAAGCCGCCCGGAATCTCTGTTAGGAAATTCCAGGCGGCTGAACTCAACGATTCGTGAACCTCTTGATAGGTTCACTTGCATCTGATGATACCTCATAGACGCATCATCTTCTAGATTTTTCGTCGCACCGACGAAAAATCGGCGGCGCAGCCGCCGGTTTCGCTCTTCCACAGTTGGCACGCAGCCGCCGATTACCTGCACCCACCTGTGGACAGCAACGGATACATGATTCATTCCGCTTCGCTCCCTTCTCATACCCCGTTCCTGACACACGAGGTGTGCACAGCTTGACCGGCTTCTGCTGCCTGGAATGCATGAGATCCCTGTTTTCTCTCTTTCCTCCCGCAAGCTCCTTCCAAGAGAGCAGAGCTCTCGCGCACACCGGCGCCGCCTGTGGATGAGCGCGACACAGAACGTGTCGGACAAAACCGTTCCGCATTTCAGCCTGTCCACCTGGTGTGTGCTCATTCTTCGCACCTGTGGCGCTGAAAAGCTGCGCTTTCTTTTTGTCACACCTCATGCATCAAATGAACCAGGTGCACATTATGAGTTGTTCATAATAAGTTTCAAGGGTAAAATTGAGGTATGTTGACCGTCCATAAGCTGACCGCTGGAGAGGGCCACCGGTACTACACCCATGAGGTAGCGACCGGTGATTCTTTGCGCTCTAGTGACCGTGAATTGGGCGATTACTACACGATTGATGGGTTGCCTCCGGGGCAGTGGGTAGGCGCTGGTGCGGCTGAATTGGGTCTGAAAGGCAACGTGTCCGAGGAACAAATGGAGGTTCTTTTCGGGCACAAATTCACCCCACTTGAGACCGAAGAGATCACCGACCTTCTCCAAAATTCCACCCCCGAAGCGTTCGAGGAAGTTCGTTCTGAGGCGTGGAATAAGGTGCATCAGCGGGCAGCAGAGCGCGCCTTTCTCATCATTGAGGGCACCCGCGAGGGTAAGACCCAGCAGCAGATTGTGGATGATATAGCGCACCTTTATGAGACCGCGCCTGACCGTGTGACTGTCTCGCGTTACTTGGAGCGCTACCGCGCAGCAGGGCACCGAATCGTCAAGGGCGAGTACGTTAAAAAGCCCGATATGCCCCGCACTGATCGCGCCGAGTTCATGGCGAACTACCGCTTGCTGGAGCACGAAGCAACCCAAGCGAACCACGCAGCACAGCGTGCTATCGACGCACATTTCAAGAAGAATGTCGCCCCGAACCTGCACGCACAGCGTGACGGTTCCACCGAATTTTTGCGCGCGGTGGATGAGGAAGTTCGCCGCTTCCGCGACACGAAGCACACCGACCCGACCGCCGAAGAGATGAAGGAAATCCGCCACCGTGTCGGTGCGGTTAGGTACCGGGAACAGCATGGTGTAGAGCCCACCGATAAGCAGCTTGTGGCGTTTATCGCCCGTGAATCCAAGCCGCAAAGCAACTCTGTGGCCGGGTTCGACATGGTTTTCACGCCGCCAAAGAGCGTGTCCTTGGCGTGGGGTCTAGGCGATAAGACCCTCCGTGAGGGTGTGCAGCAGGCCCACGAAGCCGCCATCTCCGATGTCGTGAAGTTCCTTGAGGAGCAGGTCATTATGACCCGTCGTGGCCGTAACGGTGTCCGCCAAATCGACATTGACGGCGGACTCATTGCCACGAAGTTCAGGCACTGGGACTCGCGTTCCGGTGACCCGAATCTGCACGACCACCTGGTGATTTCAAATCGCGTGAAGGGCTCGGACGGGCAGTGGTCTGCTATTGATGGACGCACGTTATATCAGTGGAACGTGGCAGCAAGCGAGCTCTACAACGCCAAGTTAGCGGAATATCTGGAACAGAACCTTGGGCTGGTCTGTGTCCCCGACGCGGCCAAGAGTGAGCTCTCGCCGGTGATGGAAATTGCCGGATTTGATCGCGAGATGATGGAGCGTTTCAGCAGCCGGCGTTCTGAAATTTCGGCAGAGCTTGACCGACTCAAGGCTGAATACATTGAGTCACACGGTCATGCGCCCGGACGTAAGGCGATGCTGGAGCTTGCGCAGCAGGCGACCCTGGCAACCCGCCCGCACAAGAGCGAAGCAAAAAGTTTGCAAGATTTGTGTGAGGAATGGGCGGCAAAGGCCGAGGCAATTTCGCGCACCGGTGAGGTGAATATCCCGACTGGTGAAGACCTGAAAAAGCATCTGGAGGCCGCCAGCGAGCAGGCACGCGCCAAGCGTGAGCAGGCACAAGCTGAGTTCCTTTCTCGCACCCCGGAGGAGCACGCACAGCAGATTCTCGACCGTGTGACCGCACAGCGTGCGGTGTTCCGCCGCTCCCATGTGGAGGCTGAAACCGCCCGTTATTTGCGCGGTGAGGGCTTCCCTGTGCCGGTGCCTGGCACCACGCAGACTACCCCGGAAAGCACCGATGAGCAGAGCCTCGCCGGTGCCATTCATCATGCTCTGGAACAGAAGGTCCTGAACCTTTCCGGCGAGCAGAACCGCCCGGTTGCAGACGAATTCTTGCGCGCTGACGGCACTAACAGTTTTGTGCGCCGTGACTCTCAGTTGTTCACCACGCAGGAGATGGTGGATGCAGAGCTGCGCATTCTGGACGCGGCAACCGCGCCCGTAATCCCGGCGGCAACCTTCGATGTTTTCGAACAGAAGCTCCAGGAACGCCGCGAGCAGTTGGCGGAAAAGGGCTTCTCGCTTCCGGCTGGTCAGGAAGCTCTCGCGCGTGAGTTCGCCCTCTCTGAGCGTCTTTTGGTTGCCGGTATTGGTGCCGCTGGCGCTGGTAAGACGGCCTCTGTTTCTCTTGCTGTGGAGACGATTCAGGCCGCCGGAGGCCGCGTGATCGGCATGGCACCGACCGCCGCCGCCGCAAAGGTTCTGGGTGATGAACTGGGCATTGGTGCCGATACCGTGGCAAAGGTTCTGGCCGCAAACACGAACGGCGCGAAGGCTGGGCCGCTGAGTATTCGCCCCGGTGACGTGCTTCTGATTGACGAGGCGGGCATGGTGTCCACCCGCGACTTTGACGCACTGGTGACCATTGCCGCTGAGCGCGGCGCGCTGGTGCGCGTGATGGGTGATGACCGCCAGCTCTCAGCTGTGGGTGCCGGTGGTGCCCTTCGCCTCATTGACCGTGAAGTCGGTGCGGTCCGCCTCGATGAATTGTTCCGATTCAAGCATGAAGAGGAAGCAGCGGCCACGCTGCGCCTTCGCGAGCCCGCCGCAGTGGGCAAGGACGAACCCTTCGAATGGTACCGCGCGAACGGCCGTGTGGCCGGTGGTGACAGCGAAGCAATGACTCAGCAAGTCGTCGCCGCCTACCAGCGCGACATTGCCGACGGCAAGTCGTCGCTCATGATGGGCTCTTCCAATGAATCCGTCGCGTCCCTGAATGCTTTGGCTCAGGCGCACCGCATTTCCACTTCCGGTGAGCCGACCAGTGAGGGCGTTATCCTGCGCCCTGGCTCTGCACCCGGTCAAGGTCAGGCCACCGCCTTTGCAGGCGATGTGATCGTGACCCGTCGTAATGACCGCCGCCTGTCCGTCTTTGCCGGTCACGATTTCGTCAAAAATGGTGACCGCTGGAACGTCGAGAGCGTGGGCGAGGACGGTTCGCTTAAGGTGCGCCATGTTGAGCATGGCGGCACCGTCACGTTGCCCGCCGCATACGTGCGCGAGAATGTCGAGCTGGGCTACGCGCTGACCGTGCACCGTGCACAGGGTGCCACCGTGGACACCGCGCACGCGCTGATTGACAGCCGCGCCGACCGTGCAGGTGCCTACGTTGGCTTGAGTCGTGGACGCGAAGAAAACCGCCTCTACGTGCGCCTGAATGAAGGCGAAAAACTGGATGAGGTTCTGGAGACCGTAGCCGCCCGTCATGACGGCGAGGCACAGCTCAGCGTGCATGAGAGCGTGGATGCGATCCGCGCGCAGCAGATGAGCCCCGCCGCCGCAGTGGCCGAATATCAGGAACACGCAGAGCTTGCTCAGCAGGCTGTGATTGCTGACCTCATGACGCAGGGCATGAACCGCGTCACCCATTTTGACCCCACCGGAGCCGACGCAGCAGAAGCCCGCAGCTTGCGAGCACAGATGCGTCAGGCCCGCTATGACGGCGCGGATACGTCCGAGTTGGAAGCTCAGATGCCCACCGGAGCGCGCGCGTCAGCAGACGCAGATGTTACCGCCGTTATTAACTCCGAAGGTTTCGGTGCCTTGGCGGCACAGCTGGGCGAGCTGCACCGTGCAGGCCTGGACGTGCCTGACATTGTCGAGCGAGCCTACCGCGCCCGTCCCCTGAGCACGGATGCGGAAACGCCGGTTGATGCAGCAGCCGTTCTGTCTTGGCGCGTTAGCCAGATTGTCGATGAGCGCGCGAATGCTGAGCGTGCAGACCGCCCGTTGGCAGGTTACAGTGACGCGATGCTGGATGCGTTGATTGCTCGTGCTGAGGCACGCGAAGTCTCTACCGAGGCACGCCTGGAGAAGCTGGTGCTCGATGACCCCGAGTGGTTTAAGAACTCCTTCGCGATGGCTCAAACGGATTGGCTTCTGGAGCGTCGCGCCGCGACCATGAAGGCTCTGACTGCTTGTGAGCGTGAGGATGGCGGCACCCACCGCACCGGAAAGTATGACGAAATCGCCGAGACTTTGGGCCAGATGGACGCTGAAATTACGCGCCGCCGTTGGGAAGTCAGCGGTGACCAGCGCGAGTTTGAGCAGATCATTCGTGGCGAGGTTTCGCGCGGTGGTGAGCGTTTCACGTTGGCGGCTTGTCTTCGTGAAGAGCGCCGTCTTCGCCGTGAGCTGGGCTTGACGGCTCAGAATGATGTGCCGAAGGCGCAGCCGTCGAAGGTGACTTCTGGCGGAGTGTCTGGTCACACCCTCGATAGGTTCTGGGAGCATCAGCTGACGGGTGGAAAGCTCAAGCAGATTCTGAAAATCCGTGCTGCTGAAATCGGCAAGCTGACCCGTGCTCGTGGTCAGGAATTGGCGCAGCAGGTGCGCGAGGGCAAGGCCCCGGCGTGGGTGCAGGCTTTGGGGCCGGTGCCGACCCGCAAGCGTGCCTTCCGCAAGTGGGCGCGGGTTGCCGGTGAAGTCGATGCCATGCGCAAGAAGTTCAATGTGCCGGATTCGCACCCGGAGCCGTTGCCGCGTGAGCTTGTCCGTGAGGCGGGCCAGCGCGTGAACAAGGCGCGTTTGGCCGCTGAGGGCGCGCCGATTTCGGCGGGGTCGAAGGTGCGCACCCGCGCAGCTGAGGCTGTGCTGGGCGTGTGGGAGCAGGTCAAGAATGTCGCGAAGGCGGCGCGTTTGTCAAAGCGTGCCGGTGAGCAGAGTCAGTCTCAGGGTCAGTCCCCCAAGCCGGAAGCAACCGCGGAACCGCAGAAGCAGCAGGCACCCGCGCCGCAGCAAAGCCCGACCGGCGAGGCGGCACAGCCTGAAACTCGAAAGGAGAAGCCCGTGAGTGAAACGGAAGAGAGGCTGCGTCAAGAGCGCGCCGCACGTGCTGAGAGGGCTCGTCAGATGATGGAGCGAACCCACAGCTTGGATGAGCGGCTGAGGAATCAGCCTGCTCCCCAGGCAAACCAGCAGCAGCAGAGTGCTCAGCAGAATCTGCAACGCCAGCGTCAGCAACAGCAGGCGCAGCAGATGCATGAGCAAGCTCGGCGTGGTGTGCGCGGGCCTGGCCTTTAGCGAAAAGGTGAGGGGGAGAAGCCCATTTTGGGCTTCTCCCCCTCACCTCATCTTTTAACGCCCCTGTAGGAACTCGTCAAAGCTTGGATCCGTGACGCGCTCATACACATCCGGTTCCTGATGCCCGGCCTTGCATTCAGCGAATTGCTCATCCCACAGGCGGTGAACCACCGTGTGCAGCTTCTCGTGCCACCACAGGGCGGCATCCGAGAACCCCTCGCCCTCATCAGAGGAACGGTAGGCGGCCTCCCAGGCCGCCCACAGTGCCGTGAGCTCTTCCACAGCCGCCGGGTGACGGAACCAGCACGGACGAATCGACTCCCAGGACGAGCCGAAATACCGCGCGTTCACCCAGTCCACCCATTCGCGCAGCCGGACCCACAGACCACGTGCTTCAGATGCGCTGACGTGCCGCCAGCAGTACGGCACATACACAGCAGCTGTTTCCTGCGCCTGAGCATCACCACTGGAGACCGAGACCGGCACCGGCCCGACGCTCTCCAGCTGTTCAATGCGCTGCTGTTGCGCGTCCATCGCATCGAGCAGCTGGTCAGAAATCTTTTCGAGCGACTGCACCCTTTCTGACAGGAAATTGTGCTGCTCAGAGACAACCGGAATCGGGGCGGTCATCGGCATCACGTCATCATCAAAACCGTAACTCATTAACTCTCAAATCCTTCCCGTTCCACACGCTGACCTTCCACGAACGCCGCCGTGTCAGGCATCTGCATCTTGCCGCACAGCTGCCAGGCGCGCATCTGGTCTTCCTTCACCTCATCCGCATCCGGCCTCTCCCACCACGGGGTGAGGCCAAGATGCATCGGGCGCAGGTTTTTGTAGACGACCATCGCGGAGAAAGCGGGAATCTGAGTCATTGCGGCGGCTTCCATCACCGGCTTCTCCTCCGTGCTGTGAGACGTGGAAGATGAGCCCATCTTGCCGGTTGAGTGCGAACGGCTAACCCTTTGCTTCTCGAATTTGCCGAGAGCTTCAGAAACCGGGCGTAGCGTCTCCACGTCCAGGCCCGGAAGGAAGTACTTCACGACGCTGTTGCCTGCAATCGTGCGGCCGCCCTGCTCACCCCAGCGGTCAATGAGCTGACTCATCGACTGCGCAATCAGAATGACTTCCACGCCACGGCCGTTAATATCGGACATGATGGAGTCCATCTTCGGGAACGCAGCAAGGTTCGGGGCCTCATCGAGCACCGCGCGGAAGCACGGCCAGAGGCGACCGCCGGGCTTCTCCTGGCTGAGCTCACGAGCAGTGTTAATCAGTTCATTGGCGAACATCGAGACGAGCGGGCCAGTTTCCACGCCGGTTGCCGTGTCTGAAATCAAAAACAGCGTGTTCGGGCCTGAGAGGAACTCGCGCATGTTGAATGCATGGGCCGGGTGGACCATCAGCTGCTTGCGGATGCGCGGCACCGCCAACGGTTCGAGCAGGCCCGAAAGGGTTTGCTGAATCGAGTCCAGCGTTTCCTCACCCTTCGTTTCCTGTTTGCCAGCCAGGAACTTCAAAACATCAGAGTTGATGCGTCCGGCGTGCATCTCAGCGGTCTTTAGCGCATCGCGCCCGCGCAGGTTCTGACTCCAGGCAATCACATCATCCAGTGTCTTTCCGGAGACCGCAGCCACATGCAGGAAACGGGCCAGGACAGCGCCGGCTTGCTGGTTGAACCAGTCGCCGTTTTTCGTGCCGCTCATTGGCTGAGCGCCAGCCCACGCCTGAGCGCGGCGCTGCGCGACCTCGAAATTCTCACACCCGGCAATCGGGTTCCATGCTGCCTTGTGAGGCCAACCTGACGAATCATCCAGGTCAAACGCGACGACCTGACCGCTCGGGTGCAGACGCTGGCGGGTGCAAGCAGTCATCATCAGCAAGTCAGCTTTCGTACTGGTTGCCATCACTGCGCCGGGGGCATCAAGCACAAGGTTTGAGGCAATCGAAGTCGTTTTACCGGCCTGCGTAGGGGCCAAAACCAGCTTGGACTCCTTCGCTTCGCCGAAAATCGGCTTGCCGCCAACGAAGGAAGAGGTGCCCTTCTTCTTCACGACTTTGCCGCCGAGCTTGCCCAGCTCAGTCACAAGCCAGGATTCGGGCATCTCATCAACCCACTGGCCAATCAGACGCGCGGACTCCTTCGGATCCGGTGAGACCGGCGGCATCGAGACCTTCACCTTCTTGCGTGCCGCCTTCACTGCGGCATCATGACCGAGAGAACCGGCAACCTGACGGTAGGTGACCATGTGCGCGGCAGCATTGCCGCTGCCTTCTCCTGATTTGAAGATCAGGATGAACACGAAGACCGCCGGAATGACGGAGAGAGCAAGAATGACCCAGAAGAGCGGGCCTACGCCATGTGCTTTCAGATGCACGAGAATTTCTTGAGCCTTCCACACCCCGGCTTCCAGTCCGGCGCCGAAGTAGGCGCCTGCTGCGAGAATCATGCCGAAAAACATGAGGGCGGCTGATTCGTGAGGACGCATGTCCATGTCTGGACTCCTTCTAGAATGAATGCATTCACTGCATTCTGTGTCTTTGCTTGTCGGTCAGTTTTTCTTCACAGAGAGCGGGGCAATGTTGGCAACCTTCGGGGCGTCACCGGGGCCTGAACGGCGCAGCTGGACAACCCACACCCCGTCATTGGTGGCCACGCGCACCACGGCACGGGTCGGGTCAGAGGGGAACTCGCTATAGACGGCGTTCTTGACTTCGTGCACCGGATTCAGCGACGGGTTGAACCGTGAGAGCTGCTGCTTGTAATCGTCTGTCACGCGGGGATCCATGTGCTGGTGCCAGGTTGCCGCGTCCGTGTCCATGGCGAAAACACGCATTGTCTGAACAGCGAAATCAGTTGCCGCCTGTTGCTCTTGCGGGCTCCAGCCCGCCGCATCAGATGCAGAGTCCAAATTTCCCGGTGCCCCGTAGTGTCCCCACCGGCTCGCTGAGGGCAGTGCCGCGATGATGGTCGGTTCCGCTGATGCGGAGGCCGTCGCAGAAGGGGCCGGGCTTGTCGGTGATGCCGGGGTGGAGGTTGCCGCAGCGGATGCGGTGGTGCTCTGTGGTGCCGGTGCTGTGTCCGGGGTGGAGGCTGAGCACGCCGCCAAGGACAGAACGACAGCGGCTGCGGACAGCACCTTCAGGTGACGGGGAATCATGTTTTACTCTTTCTTTGCCTTTTCGCTATCGGGAATGTGCAAATAGGTAGTCACACCGTCAGCGGGAATAGTGCGGGTGGAGTACTGATAAGGCGTCGCGCCGTTGTATTCCTCAATGGTGACGGTGCCATCATCATTCACCGACAACACGACAGCAATGTGACCGTAGGTTTGCGAGGCGCCGACCGCACCGGGTGCGAAGTGCGCCATGGCTCCCACTTCGGGCGTGTTGTCAGCAGGCCAACCCTTCGCGCGCCACGCGGTAGCCCACTCACCACCATTGCCCAAAGGCACGGAGGCGAAGTTTCCATTGGTGAATTTCGGGTGCTGCGGGTCGGTGGCACCGACCTGCTGATTCAAACGCCACAGACTGAAATCAGTGCAATTCACATAGAACATGCCAGTCACAGGGTTTG
>ERZ773267.1498-NODE-1498-length-12891-cov-5.672951_pt1 | contig 12891 bp, 11 predicted proteins | sample MGYA00511959_ERZ773267 | MGnify/ENA primary metagenome ERZ773267 (study PRJEB29015, sample SAMEA2738165) | human oral metagenome | biome: human oral; feature: human-associated habitat; material: saliva | place: China | collected 2240 ... | reverse complement strand
AGTCTGGTTTTTTGGTGGCGGAGTAGGTGAGGGCGTCACCGTCTTCATCGGTGGCGGTGATAGTGTAGCTGTATAGTTGGTCTTCGGTGGCAGATTCGAGGGTATTAGAGGTGATAACTGGGGCATCATTAACATTCTTGACGACAATTTTGAGGGTTTGTTTGGTCTCATTGGTGCCGTCTGAAACTTTGAGCTTGATTTCGTGATTGCCAACTTCAGTTTGGGTAGGTTTGAGGGTGAGTTTGTCGCCAACGAGCTTGATCCAACTTGGCAAGGTCTCTTCGGCAGAGTAGGTGAGGGAATTGTTTTCTGGGTCGGTGGCAGCGAGAGTATGCTCAGCAGTAGCATCTTCGTTGATGGTGAGCTGATCGGTGGAAGTCCAGGTAGGAGCTTCGTTAACGTCAGTGATGTTGATAGTGATATCAGCCTCAGCAGAGAGAGCAGGAGTATCATTATCGGTAACTTTGACACGGAGAGTGACGGATTGGTGTTTCTCGTAGTCTAGATTAGTATTGTCTTTGACTTTGAGTTTACCATCATTAGTTATCTCAAAGATATTTAGATCATTACCACTAACGATTGAGTAGGCAAGAGTCTGACCGGCGTCTGGATCAGTGGCGGCGATTTGGGCTATTTCAGTGCCATTAGCAGTGTTTTCGGCGAGATTAAAGGACTGGTCGTTGATAGCGGGGGACTCGTTAAGATTGCGAACGTCGATAGTGAGGTTTTTGTCGAAGGTTGCACCGTAGGAGTCGGTAGCGCGGATACAAATTTTATATTTGTTCTTTGTTTCAAAATCGGTAGAAGGTTTGAGGATTAATTTGTTGCCAGTGATTTGGAAACTGGAATCGTCGGGGCCAGCGGTTCCACAGGTGAGACTGGGAGTGTTGGTGTCGCCTGTGATGTCATTTGGATCATTGGTGATAGTGATGTCAGCTAGCTCAAAATTAGGAGCATTGTTTTCGTCAACTTGGGTGTTGGATAATGTAATATCGGTTGGTGCGAGGTTGGATTCTGAACAATCTTTGGTATCCTCAAAAATCCAATTTTTAGTATCTTTCAAGAAGTCATGTTCGGCGGCGGCGGCGCAGTATTTGAGACCAGTTGATTTGGGGATATAATACGCATATCTGTTCTTAAACTGATCGTGCCATTTCTTGAGAAGTTTGTCGTAGTTAGTGACGGATAATTTACTGAGACTTACAAAATCACCTAAATTATATACTGGATCGGAAATTCTTCTGAAATTAAAACCTGAAATGTCTTGGTCAAAGGCAGCGGCGCCACTGAACATACGGTCCATGTTGGTGACGTTAAAAGTATTAAAGTTGACTGGTTGGTTAAAGGCAGTGGCGCCACTGAACATACGGTCCATGTTGGTGACGTTAAAAGTATTAAAGTTGACTGGTTGGTTAAAAGTAGTGGCGCCACTGAACATATAGCTCATATTAGTCACTTGGGAGGTATTAGGAGCATTACTTGGTAGAGAATTAAGATTACGAGCGCCGTCAAACATATGGCTCATATTAGTAAAAGCGATATTACCCCAGTTTAGGACATGAGTAAGATATCCTGCTCGGTTGTTTAATTCTAAATTCCAGCCGTTGAATCTCCAACCACCACTGCTTCTGACTTTGATGCGGATATTGTGGGTGCCGGCGGTTGTATAATTGTGCGAAACGCTGGAAGCCATCCAGACTCTAGTGCCTTGGTGGTCGAGGTCGTCCCAATAGATCATAAATTTATTATTATTGCCGTTGAGTTTGAGATCGAATCTGCCAGCTGGCAGGTTGGTCCAGCGAGTAACGAATTCATCATCTTCGTAGGCGGAGGCTTTTTGGAGAGAAGAATAAGTGAGCCCAGCGGTGGCGAGGACGGTAATAACGCCAAAAGTAACCAAGAGATGCAGCTTGTGGCGGAGAGATTTTAGGGGAGATAGTGAAAATATTTTACCCATATTGATTCCATGTTTGTTTTGACCTTTGATACCCCTATGGTGGCATAAGCGGAATATAAAGTCAAGGGTTTTTAGGCGTGATTTTAGTTTTTATTTTGACTGCGATTTGTACAAAATAGTGTAGACAAAAGTTTGAAATGGTGAATAAAAAACTAAATTTTGATAAAGAATTGTAAGAAAAAAGAACAAATTTATTAAAAATAAGGTAGTACAGAAGTTGTTACAGATTTGTTATATAATATAGGGAATGGAAGACAAGCGGAATTTAATAGACGAATTTAAGAATTTGACAAATGAAGTGGTGTTTGATGCTTTGGAGCAAAGGAGAAATGATCTAGAAGTAGCTCTCTTTAACGTAACGCATGATTTTAATATGGGAACAATTGTGCGTAATGCGAATAATTTTAATGTGCAAGCTGTGCATATTATCGGTAGGCGTAAATATAACCGACGAGGAGCGATGTGTACGGATAAATATTTAAGAATCGTATATCACGCGACGGTGGCGGAATTTTTGGCGCAACAGCGAGAACAAAAACGGGTGTTGGTGGCAGTTGAAAATAATGTGCCGCGGGCGCGAGCTTTACAGGAGATAAAATTTTCTGATAAGACTACTTTAATCTTTGGCAGTGAGAGTGATGGGTTATCTGAGGAATTATTGGCGGTAGCAGACGACGTTTGTTATATCGAATCTTTCGGCTCGACGCGTAGCGTGAATGTAGGAGTGGCTGCGGGAATCGTGATGTATGAATGGGTGCGGCGGAGAGTATTGAGCCGAGAATGAGAGTTTGGATCCGAGTTAATCGTAAGTGGCCGTGGTTGAAAATTATCTTAGGTTTGTTAGTTTTGACAGGAGTATTGAGTATAGTGGTGCTAACATGGCTTTCTGCTTTAACAAATCCGTCAAGACAAAATTGGCAAACTCAAGCGAGGTCGGGACAGAACTGGATGCGGCTAAAGGATCAGGAAGTAATAATGGATTGGTCGGCTAAAATTGGACAGAGGTTTACAGAAAAGAAGAAAAAATTGCCAAAACGGACTGTAATAAAATTAAATAAGCGATTAAAGCAAAAAGATTTAACAGGTAAAAAATTGATTGCCCTGACTTTTGACGATGGTCCGAAGCGAGGGACGACGGAGCGGCTACTGGATATTTTGCGAGAGAAACAGGTAAAAGTGAGTTTTTTCGTGCTGGGGATTATGCTGGAACAGGCACCGGAAGTAGCGAGGCGTGAGAAAGAAGAAGGGCACGAAGTGGAGAATCATACAACTTATCATCAGGATTTGAGATTGCTGTCGGCAGATGGGGTAAGGCAGGATGTTGCGATAACTAGCCACTTGATCCAGTCTATAATTGGAGAGGAGCCGAAATTACTGAGATTGCCTTACGGAGCAGTAAATGACACGGTAAAAGCGAGTGTGGGGCTGCCGATGGTGATGTGGAATATAGATGCAAGAGATTGGGAGGCAAGAGAGACGGAACGGATCTATGAGCAGGTAATGGGCCAGTCGAAAGATGGTGGAATAATTTTGATGCACGATATTTATGAGACGACAATTGAAACGGTGCCGAAGTTGATTGATAGCTTGAGAGCTAATGGCTACGAATTTGTAACAGTGAGTGAGCTGGCACGGTTAAGAAGAGTGAGCCTGGCGCCAGGGCAGATTTATTACGATTTTCGGCTTTAGCTTGATTTTTGGATGAGGATAGAGTAGAATAAAGCGAGTTGGGGATATAGCTCAGCTGGTTAGAGCGCGTCACTGATAATGACGAGGTCTGTGGTTCAAGTCCACATATCCCCACCAGATTACGGATTTTACGACCCGAGAGGGTTGTTTTTCGATTTTTGAGATAAAAGGAGGGTTCTAGTAGGATAAAAAAGTGCCCGGAGGGGCATTTTTGGTGGAGTGGTGGCGCGGGGGGACGCGCCCCACCCCATATTGGTTTGTGTTGGTGGAGCAACAGGGATTCAAACCCTGGACCTCCGCCTTGCAAAGGCGGCGCTCTAATCAGCTGAGCTATTGCCCCGACTTGGTTTATTTTATAGTATGAGAAATTTTTTGTCAAAAAAAGCTTGAGTATCCTCGCAGTGGTCTACTCAAACTAAAGCTATTTTATATCACAAAAGGCATAAAGGCAAGGGGGAAATTTTAAGAAAAGTCACGAGATGAATAAAAGCAGGAGTAGTTTTGCACAGGGTGGGGAAAAGGGGAGATCGGCTGTTCGGTTTTAATTATCTATATTATAACATATTTTTTAGCAAAAACGTATTGACAAAATGCTTTTGGTATGCTATAATGCTTATGAACACTCTGTAAAAGAGTGGTGTTTTAGAAATTGATAACGGTGGGCAGAAGGGGTTTCAGATGGCTGGAACTAAAGCTGGGGGCTTGAAGGCTGCCGCTACAAATAAAGCAAAATACGGCAGAGAATTTTATGCTCGTATCGGTCAGAAAGGTGGACAGAATGGTCACACTGGCGGATTTGCCGCTAATCCTGCGCTTGCTAAGATTGCTGGCGCTAAAGGTGGTCGTATTTCTCGACGCGGACCTGCTAAAAAAGTAGCCTAAAGTAAATAATCAAAAAGATTCCCGGAAACGGGATCTTTTTTATTGCTAGTAAGTGAAGGGTTGGAGATCGTTGTTGGAAGATTGCTATTGGATGAAATAATCGCAGTGTGGACAATAGTAGGTACCGTTTTGAGCTTGAAAACGGGTAAGGTGACAGGTGGGGCAAGTAGATTTTTGATGCAGCCAGCCACGATAAGTGTCGAGTTGGGCTTGGACGAAATCTTCGTCCCACTTAAGAGGGTAGGTTTTGAGCCATTCGGGATGAAGCTTGAGAAGGTTTTTGGCGTATTCCCAGGCCTCTACTTCAATTTTGAGACGTTTTAGGTTAGTCTGATAATCTTTATGCTTGCAAAGGGCATGGGAGAGCTCGTGGAGCGTGAGAAGGGCATAATTTGGCTGGGGTGGTGTAGTGAGTGGTTCTAAAATGATAGTGTGAGGGGGACGGAAAGTGAAGCGCTGACCGAGTTGGAAAGTAAACTCGGGATAAGTGGATTGAAGGTAGACGAGAAAGGAGTGGAGTTTGGGATAAGCGGTTTGAAGGGAGAGGAGAAAGGTAGCTAGGCGGTCTTTAGCGGGAATTTTGTTGGGCGAAGAGGCGACAGCCATAAGAGGTGGCGTCCATTGGACGTTTAGCTTTAACGATTTTAGGTAATTTGGCGTGTGATCCGAGGGTGGAGCGGAGAATTTCTTCGAGGTAAGAACCAAAAGAAGGGAAAACTGCTCCAAGTGGACCACCGATGATGATAGTATCAGGGTGGAGTGTCTGAATAATACGGGTGATACCAAGTGAGACGCGAAGTGCGATGTCTCGGAATACATAATCTTCTTTAGGGTCGGTGATGAGACCGCCATAGACAGCATTAATGGCGGAAGCACTGGCAATGTCTTCCCATTCAGACTCTTGGCCGTTAAAGACATAGAGATCATGTCCAGGTTCAAAAGAGGAAGATTCGGGAGTGAGGCGGCCATTTTCAGCGATTCCGCCACCGAGACCGGTACTGAAAGTCAAGTAGATGGTGCGACCAGGCTTTCCTTTGGTTTCGTAAATAGCGGCGAGATCGGCATCGTTGGCGAAGAAGATGGGGCATTTGAAAAGACCTTTCAAGAGGGCGACGAGATCAAAGTTTTGCCAGCTAGGGAGATTAGGTGCAATAAGAGGGCGATTATTTTCGACGATACCAGGGAAGGCAACGGCCACGACTTTGATATCGTAATCTTCGGTCAAGAAGAGCTGGAGGCGGTTGGTAAGGTCGGAAGTGAATTTATTAGGGTCGGCATTAGTGAAAAAGCGGAATTTTTGTTTGAGGCAGCCAAGATTAGAGAAGAGCATGACTTCTGTTTTGGTGCCTCCAATATCGATAGTGAGATACATAAACTGATTATATCGTATAGGATAGTTTAGTTCAAACTTTACAAAACTTAGTATCTCTGATAGACTGAGAAACAGATTTGGGCTCGTTCAGAAGGGTCTATTTTATTGGGAATTTCTGAACGAGTCTGAAGGAAGGAAAAATTAATGATGGCGAAAGATGCCAAAAAAATTACAATGGACGAATTGCTAGCGGAGGCTGGTGATTCATTAAAACAAACAGTTGCTGGTGACACAATTGAAGGAAAAGTGTTGTCGGTAAAAAAACACGAGATTTTGATTGATCTCGGTGCGCGCGGTGTTGGCTTGGTGCCACGTCGAGAGGCTTCGTTTGCTCGCAACTTGAAAGAGGGCGATGAGGTGACGGCTTCGGTAATTGACACTGAAATGAAAGATGGCTGCGTGCTATTGTCACTACGTAAAGCAGTCAAAGATAAGGGCTGGGACGAAATTCAGACCAAACTCGACGCTGCGGAAATCGTAATCGTAACCCCATTTGACGCCAATCGTGGCGGACTTTTGGTCGAGTACGAAGGAATTCGAGGCTTCTTGCCAGTTTCTCAGTTGTCAGCAGAGCATTACCCACGGGTTGGTTCGGCCGATAAAGATGAAATTTTGCAGCGTTTGAACGCATTGGTTGGCAAAGAAATTAAAGTTCGTATTTTGGATGCTTCAAAGAAAGACAATAAATTGATTTTTTCAGAGAAAGAAGCAGTCAAAGATGGTCTAGCAGCTCGTTTTGCTGAACTTTCGGTTGGCGATACCGTAAAGGGTGTAGTGACGGGCGTGGTTGATTTCGGTGTTTTTGTCAACGTGGAAGGCATTGAAGGTTTGATCCATATTTCAGAAATTTCTTGGGAAAGAGTCAATAACCCAGCTGATTATGTGAAAGTTGGTGACGTGGTCGAAGCAAAAATTATTGCAATCGATAAAGAAAGACTGTCTCTCTCGATGAAGCAGCTCGTGGAAGACCCCTGGTTGTCAGAAGTTGAGAACCTGAAAAAAGGTTCAAAAGTCGAAGGAACAGTGACACGGATCACGCCGTTTGGTGCGTTTGTGCAAATTTCACCAGCGGTGGAGGCCTTGGTGCACGTTTCGGAGCTTGGCGACGGGAACGACCAGGACCCTGAGAAAATCTTTACTTTGAATGATCGAAAAGAATTCAAGGTGTTAGATGTAGACCGTGAAGGTCGCAAGATTTCTTTGACCGTAGCGAAGAAATAAAAAATTTGTTCAAAAAAGTCCCGGAAAGGGGCTTTTTTGATGTTTTTGATATATAATAGAGCTTATGGATAAAGGGTTGGTGAAGAGAGAATATTTGGCAAAGTTGATGGAACTATATGATAATGATAGGGATGCATTGATGAGGGATATTGCAAGTTTGGTCGATCGAGAGCAGGAGAAGGAAGTATCAAACGTGCAAAAATATGTGCCACCGGTGGGCGAAAAACCGCTGATTGTAGTGGAAGAGTTGTCGAGATACTATAAAAACGGTAGGGAGAAAATTGCAGCCGTGAATAAAGTGTCTTTTGAAGTTTTTCCAAAAGAAATTGTGGCGATTACCGGGACGAGTGGCTCGGGGAAATCGACTCTTTTGCATATGTTGGGTGGTTTGGACAAGCCAACGGCGGGGAAAATTGAGATTGATGGAGTAAATATAGCGAAATTGTCGGACGGAAGAATTTCGCAGTTTCGTAATAAGACAATTGGTTTTGTGTTTCAGTTCTTTTATCTGCAGCCATTTTTGAGTTTAGAGCAAAATATTATGGTGCCATCTATGGTAGTAAAGGCAAAAAACCGTGATCGGAAAGCGCGGGCGAGAGAATTAGCCCAGGAAATGGGGCTGGCGGAACGATTGAAGCATTTACCGAAAGAATTATCGGGGGGACAGATGCAACGTGCGGCGATTGCGCGAGCATTATTTAATCGACCAAAAATTTTGATAGCGGATGAACCAACTGGCAACTTGGATTCGGCAAATTCGGCGATGATTTTGAGATTGTTCCAAAAAGTGCGAAACGAGTACAACACGACAATCTTAATTGTGACGCACGATGAAAAAATTGCTAACTTGGCAGATCGTAAATTAACGATGCACGACGGAGAATTACAATGATTAACCCGGTAAATAGCCTGAAGTTGGCTTTGACGAAATTGAAAATTAGAAAACTGCGGACGATTATAACGATTGTGGTGGCGGGTTTGATGTTTGGCGTGCTGTTTTTTGTGGTGATTATTGTGGAAGGTTTTTTGTTTCGCTCGTTGCCAGCGTTTTCAGGGCAGACGCTCAGTGCGCGGAACGTGTTTGATAGTTATTATGAGTTAGCTACAAATCGTATGACTGGTAAATTGAAGGAGGAAGATAAGTTAAAGTTGGATCAAATGTTAGAGGACGAGCTGGTAGCACGGCAACGACGCTCGAAAGAATTGGGTCTTGAATTTGATATCAAGCACGCTAGGGAAGAACTGCGGCCATACGAGAAAGATGAGGCGGAACAGCTATTTCTTAGGCGGGATAGTGTTATAGGGAGAAGATTTTTAATTGAGCAGAATCAGAAGACTTTTGAGGAGCACAAAAAAGAAGCTAGCATATTTGCGAAGCAAACTAAGGCAATTAAAAAGCCAGTCTATGGAACGGTTTTAAGTAATTTAAATCTGAGAACTTTTATCAAGCGAAAAGATGGAAGGTATCAGTTTCCTTTGAAAAAAGAAGAAACGTCAAATTATAATCAGCAAAGAGGGACGATCGATGAAGTTGAAGGAGATATGGGTCAGTTTTCGTTGACGCCGGCGGATATCTATGAGGCATTTTTGTTCAAACAGAATAAGTGGAAGCCGGAAGAGGGTCGGATACCAATTATTTTGCCACTCGATACGTTAGAGGCGCTGTTGGGGCTGAAAAAACGATCTAAAGATGCTAAACCGGAAGAGAATTTGGCACGTCTTAAGGAAGTACAAGAAAAGTCGGTCGGGCTGACTTTTAAAGTTTGCTATGTCAGCAATTTGGCGCAGAGTAGGCACGCAGAAGCTTTGGCATATCGAAAGTTGAAGCCAGAGCAGCAAAAGGAGCAACTACTAGCCTATAGTCCGATGGACCAAAACGTTTGTGCGGCTCCGGCGGTGCTGAAAGATGCTCGTTCAGCAGCAGAAAAAAAGTTGGCGGCGGCACAAGAACAGTTTGCGCGAGAATTTGATGAGCCGGGCGCGCCAGAAGAGGTCAAAGAGCTGACCTTTCAGGTGGTGGGAGCCTTGCCTCCTAATATGAATAGTAAGGGCAATTTTGTTGATATGATGCTTAGGATGTTGTCCGGGCAAATTGTAGCCAAAAATTTAGTGCCGCTCGAGATGTTTCTAAAACTCGAAAATCATGAAAATATCCAGAAAATGTTTTTGGGACCGAAATTTATTGGCAAGGAAAATAAAATTGTGGTTGATGAAGGGGCGTTGCCGCACTTTTTCTTTGAATACAAAAGTGCGGAAGCTGCCAAAAAGGTGATAGACGGATTGTATTGTGGTGAAGAGCCTGAATTGTATGAAGGGACGGCTAAAAACTGCAAAAAATTAAAATCGGGATTTCGTTTGTACTCTTTTGGATCTAGAGCAGTGGACTTGATAGCGATTAAAGAAGTATTTAACAAGGTAATAATGATTGCGGGAGGCATTATGGCAGGGATTTCGGTGATTATTATGATGGGAACAATTGGGCGAGTGATTGGCGATGGGCGACGTGAGACAGCGGTGTTTCGGGCAATTGGCTTTAAGAGATTAGATATTATGGCGGTGTATTTGAATTATGGCTTGATTTTGTCATTAGTGGTGGTGGGGTTTGCGTTTTTATTGTCGGTGATAGCGGTGCAGATAGTCAATTTAAAATTTGCTAGTAGCCTGACGGCGCAGGCGGCTTGGATTTATAATTTGCAAGATCATAGCTTGAAGTTTGATTTAGTAGGCCTAAATTGGCCGGTGATTGGAATAATCGCGGGAGCGATTGTATTAGTGGGACTGATTAGTACTTTATTGCCACTGATTTTTAACATCCGGCGTAATCCGATTCGGGATATGCGCGAAGAATAGTGTATAGTAGAGAATATGAAATATAAAGAGGCGTATTTTTGGTTGAGACGGGAGATTGGCTTTTATATCGATAATCTTTGGGTCTATGTGAGGTATCAATTGTTGACGAAGGGTTTTTTGGTGTTAGTGGCGTTTCCGTTAGTTAATTATATAATTGAAATTTTAATAAAAGCTTCGGGACAGGTAGCATTATCAAGTGGGCATTATAAGGCTTTCTTCTTATCCTGGCAGGGGCTGTTGTTTATGTTGGTTGGGGCGATATTTTTATTGTTTGTAGTGATGATAGATATTAACTCCTTTGTGGTGATTAGCGCGGCAGTACGAAAAGGGCAAAAAATTACCGCGATCGAGGCAATTCGGGCTGGGAAAAAGACGATGAAAAAGTTGATTTCGCCAGCGGGAATGTTTTTGATGGCATATTTGATGTTGATTGTGCCGTTAGTTGGGGTGGGGCTAAAAACTTATTCAATAAAGGAATTCAAGATTCCGAACTTTATTACAGCGGCAATTCGCGATAACCCAGTATTTTTTGGAATTTATATAATACTAATAATTTTCTTGATCGGTGTGGGATTTTTCCTAATTTTAAGTTTTCATTTTTTGCAACTGAGTGATAATAATGCGCTAAATTCGATGAAAAAATCAATGCAAATGGTTTGGAGATATAAAGGAGCAGTTTTGAAAAGATTATTACTCACGAGTGGGTTAATTTTAATTTTTCCTTTAATTGTGGGGTGGTTGGCGTGTGTAGGCTTTAGTTTAACTGATCAATGGTTGGTAGGAAATACGATCGGCAATAGATTTGTGATGATTATGGTATTGATTATTGTGATAGAAGTGATCAATGTATGGTTGTTTTTAAGTATGCCGCTGCAGATACATTTTTTGACCGGAGTGTTCTATGCCCATAGTGACGGAAAGATAGTGCATAAAAAAAATAAAAAAGCGGGGGCTGAAAAAAGATTCAACAAGGGTTATGTGAAGGGTTTTTTGGGAGGATTGTTGGTATTGAACTGTTTAGCAGGGCTCTTTGCGACGGTTTTTTTCGAAGATATTTTTCGTTATCGACCGCCGATTGATGTGATAGCGCATCGAGCAGGGGGGAATTTGGCAGCGGAAAACACGCTTTTAGGTTTGAAGGCTGCCATGAGGACGGGAGCGAGGTGGAGTGAAATAGATATCCAACGTTCGCGTGATGGAGTATATGTCGTGCAACATGATAGAACCTTTGCTAGGTTGGCGGGGATGCCGAAGCGACCATCACAAATGACTTGGCGCGAAATTAAAAAATTACAAATTAGAGATAGTTTTAATCCTAAACGACCAGCAGGGCGAGTATCGGACTTGAACGCTTTTTTGGAAGCGGCAAAAGGTAATATTGGTTTACTTTTAGAGCTGAAAGGGGCAGATGCGGACCAGAAAATGGCGGATGATGTGGTGGCAATGGTGCGTAAAAAGAAGATGAAGAAGGAGGTGGTATTGATCTCGATGAACTACGATTTGATCCAATATATTGAATCAAAATACCCGGATATTACGACTGGTTATTTATACTTTTTTGCCTTTGGCGACACGTCGAAAATTAGAACGGATTATTTGATTATGGAACAATCAGCAGTAAAAAGCGATGTGATAGATAGGATACATAATGAAGGGAAAAAAGCACTGGTGTGGACGGTAAATAGCCCGACGGCTATCAGTGGCCTATTGGATGCGGATGTGGATGGGCTTATTACGGACAATGTGAAGGGGATGAAAAAGGCGATTCGGCGGTGGGATAAGCAGACGGATAGGCAGTTGATCGTGGGAGAAGTAAAGAAAACAATAGAGAAAGTTTATAATTTTATTGGGCTATCTTTATTATTTTGAAGCTGGAAAAGCTCGGGGTGCAAGTGGACACTAGAAGAAGAGAAAATTTTTACTATCAAAAAACCCCTGATTTAAGTCAGGGGTTTTTTTGGATGATTATTGTTCGAGTGGTTTATGGCAGAGCCACCAATCTTCGCAAACGAATTCGCCGGCAGCAGCTTTGGCGAGACGATCTTTGATAGTAGCAACGTCTTTGGCGGGTGGGATAATAACATCGGCGCCAAAGAGTTCGTTTTCAGGCCAGTTGGCAGGAAGAGCAACTTGCTTTTCAACGTGAGTTTGCAGACCTTTGACCATGCGCAAGATTTCTGCCATGTTGCGGCCGAGTTCTTGGGGGTAGTAGAGAATGCTGCGAATTTTGCCTTCTGGGTCAATGATGAAAACGGCACGGACGGTGTTGGTGTCGTGGTTTTGACCTGGGTGGATGAAGCCAAGACGGTTGGAAATAGCACCGGTGTCGGCGATGATGGGGAACTCGATTTCAGTATCGAAATGTTCTTTGATCCATTCAGTCCATTTGATATGAGAGAAGACTTGGTCAACACTGAGACCGAGAAGTTCGCAGTTGAGATCTTTGAAAGCTTGGTAATTTTTCTGGAAGGAAACGAATTCGGTGGTGCAAACTGGGGTGAAATCGGCTGGATGGCTGAAAAGGATGAGCCATTTGCCGGCATAATCACCGGGTAGATTTTTGACACCATGAGTGGTGGTAACTTCCATTTCTGGTAGCATTTCGCCAATTAGCGGCATGCGAGTAGTATCGTTCATAGAGAACTCCTTTGTAATTAAATTGTAATAAATATTCAGTTTAATCGGTCAGCCTAAGGGCTAGACCCAGCTAATAATTATCATTAGCTGTATCTATAGTAACACGTTTTTCAAATTATGGGCAAGATTAGGAGAGATTTTTTAAATTTAGTGGGGAAGGGAAGGGGTTTAGAGAAGATAAAAGAGATGGCTTAACTAGACAATTCGGAATAAGCTGTCTTTAAGTAATTGTCTTCATTATAAAACAAATCTGGGTTATTATGTCTATTTTCCCATTCTCTAA
>ERZ773267.1491-NODE-1491-length-12927-cov-6.326989_pt1 | contig 12927 bp, 22 predicted proteins | sample MGYA00511959_ERZ773267 | MGnify/ENA primary metagenome ERZ773267 (study PRJEB29015, sample SAMEA2738165) | human oral metagenome | biome: human oral; feature: human-associated habitat; material: saliva | place: China | collected 2240 ... | reverse complement strand
GTACCAATGTTGATAGCTAAGGAGATAACCAGCAGGGCGGTAGCTATGCCTAGTTGGTTATCTCGTTTTGGTTTCCTTGACAAAGTTGTCATCAATCATTACTCCTTTTCTGTCCTTGATGTCGTTATAAGCGATTGTGAGGCACTCTTCCACGTCATACCCTAGTTGTAAGCACAAAACCATTAGCGTAACAATCGAATCGCCTATAGCGTCTTTCAACGACCATTCTGGGTTAACGAAATCATTAGGTTTTAGAAAAACGTCTCGGATCTCGCCCACTTCCTCAGTCACTTTCATCCATTGAGTTTTAGGGTTGCTCTTGTCCAGGCCGTGACTAGTAGCCCACTCGTTGATTTTAGTTATTAGATTATTCATCTGTCACCTCCAAACAGCGTGCGCCAAGCATAGACTACAGCTACGACCATCAAAATAAATTTAATCGTTTCCATCGTCCACCTCTTTCACTTCCATGCCTGGGCAGTCGAACACCCACCCAAAAACGTTCGCTTCTAGCTCTTTGCGGGTGTGGTGTGTTCGAAATCTTTCAAGTTCTGTTTTCGATGCAAAAAGCCAGCGTTGACTTTTTAAGTCTTTATTAAGATATTTACTGTATCCGCCAATCCCTTTAACCCGAACTGTGTATCGTTTCTCTTCCTCCACCTCGTAGCCAAACTGGTGCATGTTGACGAGGATTGTGAGTGCTTCTTTATCATCATCCATTAACCAATCCTCGAATTTGCTTGACAAGGCTTTGTCGTAACTTTCCACAAGCTCGCCGATACATTGAAATAGAGTTATTTCAAAACCATCCTTATTCCCCTCGTACCAATCCGCCACATACTGTGGTACGACTGGTTTTTCAAAGAAAGAATCATATAAGTCTTCTGCGTGGGCTATTGAAAGGCGTCCTGCTGTTGCTAGTTTCTGTACTGCTTCATCCTTGTTCATCATTGTTAATCTCCTTGTAAATAATCAGTGCTGAGTTGTTAAAATAAGTAGCACTCACACCGCTATCAGCTACGGCTGATATGTTAGATTGAAACTTAATATCGATGATTTCAATTTGTGGGTTTTCATCAAGGAAACAATTAATTAAATCGTCAATTTCTTCGGTATCGAGAAAGTTTTGACCGGTCGCCAAAAATTTTGTCCTAATCATCAATTTCCTCCATCCAGACAGTAGCGCCTACTGCCCTGCTTAACTTTTTCAACGCTTCAACTTGTTCCAGTGCCTTGCGCTTATCTGTGAAATGGCACTCTATAACATCATCCATCGTTCGTGCTACTCGTACTATCCACCGCATTCGACTAACTCCACTGTGTATTTCTTCGAATTACGATATTTAACACCACGCAAACGGTGCAATTCATTGATAGCGTCATTTTTGTTGGTGAAGACATGCACGCTATCTTCCATATTGTCGTAATATACGATAACCTTGTATCTCATAATTCAACCAATCTCCTTCCTCTCTCCGTTGTTCTACGGGCATATACTGGTGTCCCGTAGTAACCAACCGTGCTAGGTGACACGCCCAATTGTTCAGCTATCTCACGCTTGGTGCCCATAGCCAGTAACTCATCGCCCTTGTATAAGGCATATTCCTTTACTTGCATAGCTCTACCATCTTTCTCAACAAGTCTTCATCCGGTAACTGCTCAAGCGTTAGAATGCGATTGAGTTTCTTTGCGTTGACACCTAGTTTCGCACTGATTAAGTCCATATCCTTGCGGTTCTCCCAAAACCACTTCGAAAACTCTTGCGTTTGACCTAACACACTTACATGATCGTAACTCCCTGGAGCGTATACACCGACTAACTTGTCTTTATATCTGCTATTCATCCGAGCTCCTTGATTTCTAATTCAATGCGTGGGTTAGGACTGTACTTCTTGCGAGCTCTTAAATCGCAAACAATACTGTCATCCGTCCAGACAATCCCCTTCTTATCCACTTTGTTGTAACCAGCATTTGAAATGCTATCAAAGAGTGCTTTTACCAGGTTGTCAATATCGGGACGCATAGCATGCCAAAGCTTTTCAGCCATAAACCGCTTAAACATATCCCACGTTTTAGCTCTCGCTTTTGGCGTGGGCTTTTTTGACACGCTCAAAGGTGCCTTCATGTAGAATGTGACATCAACCATAATCGGGCCGTCAAAAAATTGTCCGTCGTATTCTTGCTCGATAAGTTGAGAGCACTGACGACGCCAAACCTTCATTTTGGGGTCTTCATAAGTTCCAAACTTGCTAAATCGTGGCCTTGTCTGAGGTTTGGGCTCGATATTTAAAGTCATTTTCATAGCTTCACCCTAGACCAATTCCACTTCATATCCATCCACTCCCTTACCTCTTTTCAGTCTGCTACTTAGAAAACCATGATTCATACCGAGAAAACGACTGGCATCTGCCAAGCTGTTAAACCTATAATCTGTACCACTTGATAAGCCTTTTAAGACAACTTTTTTGTTCGTGCTCATAAGCCCTGTTTTAAAAGCGTGACTGTTGTTTTCTTTATACGTCGCCCACTCAAGGTTAACAATATTGTTGTTCAAAAGATTCCCGTCAATATGGTTTATGGTTGGTTTGTTCTCTAGGTTAGGAATAAATGCGGTGGCCACTAATCTACTTACGAGGTGTGTTTTTACCTCCCCATCTTTCCACAACTTTACTCGTTTGTCGCTTTTGCCACTCGTTTGTCGCTTTTGTATCTGTGGCTTGATTTCTCTACGTTTCCAAACACGCTTCCTGACTTTTCCGTGCCAATTACTATATGTCGTTTTCCCTTCACACGTCCAAATTGTGCCATCGGAACACGCTTCATAAATGCCCTCGTAACCTTTTATTGGTTTAAATTCCATTTATTTTCCCTTTCTCAGAAGGGTAAATCATCACTACTGATGTCCATAGGGTTGCTATTCCCGAATGGGCCGTAAGGCCCGCTCTCCCTTGCAAAATTTGGCCCTTGCTGTTGCGGTGATTGTTGTCCATAAGGCCCTGCATAGCCGTTATCATTGCCAAACGCTCCCGATGTATTACCTTGATTTGCATTGCCACCTTCACGCACTGCACGGCTTTCCAACATTTGGAAGTTCTCAGCTACTACTTCAGTCACGTAAACACGTTGACCTTGCTGATTCTCGTAGCTACGGGTCTGGATGCGTCCAGTAATGCCAATCAATGCGCCTTTTTTAGCCCAGTTAGCCAAATTCTCAGCTTGCTGACGCCAGATAACGCAATTGATAAAATCTGTTTCACGCTCGCCGTTAGCATCTTTAAAGTTGCGGTTAACGGCTAGGCTAAACGTAGCTACTGCGACGTTGCTAGGCGTGTAGCGTAGTTCTGGGTCTTTGGTTGTCCTTCCAACCAATACGACATTATTGATCATTGATTTTCTCCTAGAATTTCATAGTTCACAAAATTATCATCAAGCAGCTTAGCGAATTGGTGCCATTGATTCTCACCGCCGTGGAATGTAAGAGCAAGATTGACCTTGTACGGCTCGACGGGCTTGCTAGGCACTTCCTCGATTGGTTTAGCGTCTTCAATCACCTCGCCGGTCTCAGCATTGACCGCCTTGATTTCCTCGCTAGCTGATTGTTTAGCCATTGCTTCAATCTCTGCTAGGCGTCCCGCTTCTGCTTTTTGCTTGGCTTCAGCTTGTTGTTTGCGTTCAATAGCTGCATCACGGTCTTTTTTCATCTGTTGCAAGATTTCAACTAGAGGTGTTCCGTTCTGCAACGCTCTAGTATACGGATCTGATGGCAATTCATAATCAAGAGCATGTTCAAAAATCATGTCAACGTTAGCCTTGTATTCTTCAAGTCGGTCATACTCAGCCAAAACAAGGGCATCAATCTTTTCCTCAGTCGATTTTTTGAGCTTCATTTTCTTGTCCATGAAATCCCCGGCTTTAGAAAAGCTCTCGTACTTGTCCTTGAATGTGTCCTTGTCTAGTCCGGCTAGCTCGCATTTGCTTTCAAAAACTGATCTAACGTGGTCAATTCGCAGCATCTTTTTGTGTTCTTTGACTTCATCACGTTTAGCACGTAGTTTGTCAAGAAGTGCATTCAACGGCTCTAGTGAAGTCGCTAGTTTAGATTCAAACTCTGTGAGTGGGTCTTTGTAGATTTTTCCGATTTCTTTACGCTTGTCATCGAGCTTGTCCCCAAGCCCTTTGAAACGGGTAATTTCTTTTAAGACTTGGTCATATTCAAGCTGCTCTAGTTGTTCGTCTGATAGCTCGCTAACTGCCGCTTGGATAGCTGCATCAAACTTGTCAAAATCAAAATTAATTGTTCCCGGCGTATAGATCGGTTCTATTGTTTCAAGAAAATTGTTTGTTACATCTTTCATGTTTTATCCCTTTCGATTGTTGATTTGTGTTTGGATGTCATTAGTTACCACGTTAAAACCTGCCACTAGCAACTCGTGGAAGTCATTGAGCTTGTACTTCTTCAAGTAGTAATTGCTCACTGTTTCGGTTGCTTGCCCTGTAATTAGAGCTAGCTCATTGATTTGTTGCATGATTGTGTCATGTTGTTCGTTGCTAACGAAGTTAGGCTGTTGATCGCATCTTGACTCATAGCGTGCTTGTTGCGGTTGCTGATTTTGATGTGGTTGAGGGTTGTGAGGTTGGTTTGGTCTCAAGCTTTCCTCTGCCACTTCGAAGTGGTCCACATCTTCCTCACCGATTGCAAATAGTGCTTGCAAGGCGTACTTGCCGGCGTATGATTGTACGGCTCCTACCCACTGTGGTTCATTCATTTGCTTTAAGTCTCCGTTGCGGGTTTTCAAAATCGGTACGGGAGACAATTCTGCGAACGCTACTGCTTGCTCTTTCTCCTCTCGGTTAGATGCCGTTGCAATAGCCTTGATAAAAGTTTTGCCAGAAAACTCGACTAGATCGTAGTTGACCACAACGCACCAATTCGATTTCAAACTTTTAAAAACGTTGTAAATGTCCTCGGCGTGCCTTGAAGCGTACTTGGCAGTCCCTTCTTTCTTTTTTTTAAGCTGCATTCGTTGTTGCAACTCTGTGAATGTCATTTCTTCCATGCTATATCCTTTTCAGATACCCCTAATTCTCAAATTTTGGGGGTTATTTGCCGTTTTACCGTTTCTCGTTCCATATTTAATGCCTACCCTCCCACCGCTGCTATTAACTAATTAATTATTTTTCTCAAAAATGCTTTGATTTCGTCTCTTGTAACTTCGTTACGTTCTGTGCGTTCGAAGTCCGAACCGTCAAGTTTAGTTACGTTGTATTCAACCTCCACATTAAGCACTTCGCAGCCAAATGTATCAGCAAGTTTGTCGAACTCGTCTTTTTGTTTTTCATACGACTCAATCGGCACATGTAGAGCATATTCTAAACCTTCGCTGAATTTCAGTTCAAATGCTAGAGTACTTCTGTCCTTGTAGCTTTCAAGAAATCCATCTTTCTCAGCGCTATAAAATACGACTTGTTTGTTATTTTGTTTCATGATTATTCTTCCTCGCCTTCGTTATATTTCTTAAATCCAAGAGTTAAAGCGGTGATACCAGCAGCAATTACTACCAATCCAAGTGTGCCAGCAATTCCTTCTTTTTCACCAGTATTCGGAAGTGTCGCACGGTAAGTTGGTGTATTTACTGTTTCTTTTGGCTCAGAATCGAGCTTATAAGTCACTGCCGCTTTAGTTTTAGGCGCATCTACGGGCTTGCTAGGCACCTCTTTAGGTGTGCTAGGTTTTTCTGGCTCTACTGGAATTTCAAGCTCTGGCAAGTCCAAGATAGGTGCATCATTCGGAATCACTCCGCCTTCAAACTCAGGTTTGTAATGTACTGGAGCTTCATTTGGTACTGTGCCGCCACTCCATTCTGGCTTATCCAAAACTGGAGCGTCGTTTGGAACAGTTCCGATTGGCTCGGTATATTCCGGCAACTCTCGCACCTCTGGAATACCAGGGATGCCGCCCTCAAATTCTGGGATGTCAACTTTAGGTGCGTAATTTGGCACCTCGAAAGTTGGTTCCGGTTTGTTTTCACCGCTGGCATCACCACGGCCACCAACTAGTTGAATTTTCATATATGAAACTGCTCCAGCGTCTTCAGCTTTCAGTTCGACCTTGTTAGTAGGATTAGTTGAGTCCTTGACAGCATTTACAAGCTTAGTCTTGTAATATAGATAGACCATTTTGTCCAAACGGTCCATTTTGATTTCAAAACCATGCTCAGATTTTGAAATAGACTTAACTAAGTCCATAGCTGAACCTTTGTCAATCCAAGGATCTACACTTTCAATGTTTTTAATTTCAAAGTAGTTATCAACCAACTTTTGATTTTTCGACATTTCATCAATGATAGTCACATAGTTAAGTACCTTCTTTGCATAGTTAACACGAGCTGTCCAATTAATAACAGTAGGGTCTTCTTTGTCTTGTGAACCCCATTTAGCAATCAATTCATCTTTGCCAATGACTTGCTCTGAACCAATATTAGCTGTTACTACAGTGCCGTTGAAGTTGGCACTTACTGGTTTTCCAGATACAACTTTATCTGTCCAGCTTGCATCTAGTTTTAAGTTCATGATCTTATTCAAAGGGTGTGATTTGAAATAGTCGTTAAATACAGTCGTTACTTTGTTAGTGTTGGCATCCGCTGTAGCTTTCCCAACCACCGCTTTATCTGGATTGTGCACATCAAACTCGTAAGAGGTTTGGAATTTCACTTCTTCGGGCAAGTCAAAAGTAACCTTATCCCCCTCCTTGACTGGGATATTATCTGGAATGTGGATATCTTTGTATTCAACCTTGAAAGGTGAGTATTTGCCGTTGCCGTTAGGGAAGTCTACTTGTACGTTAGGGTTTTCAACATTGATTGTGTCGCCCTCTTTAGTAACCGTAGTAGGTGCCGCTGGGGTTTCAGCTACTGGTTGAGCTACTTCTGTAGTTGTTACTGGTGCTTCTGTAGCAACAACTGGAGTTTCAGCAATCGGTTGAGATTCCACTGGAGCTGGCGCCAATGCTTTTGGTGTTTCTACTGGTGCCACTGTTTCGCTAGGTGCCACCGTCACGTTTCCGGCATTATCAGCCGTATAGACGTTAGACACGGCTAGCTGAGTGTCTGCCACTGGTTGCGTTGTTTCGTCTGCTGACACTGCACCAGCTCCAATCAATAGAGCGATAGCAAGCGCCAATGTTCCACAAAGCCCGTAGGCTTTAGATACAGTGAATCCTGGTTTTGCAATTTGTTGTGTAAACATGGTATAATCTCCTTGGTATAATTTTCTTGCACAGGCCCTTACCTGTGCTTTTTTAGTGCTTCAATCCGCACCCAGCCCCCGATGTACTTCGTTAATATTCAATTTAAAGAAGGTATTTTGTTTTTTAGTGTGAAATGTGTGTGGGTAAAGTTTATATTTTTGGGGAAAAATATGAGTTGCACTCCGTACACCGAGGTGTGGCTACGGATTGAAGATAGTGATCTTAACGGTTTCCGTTTTTTGCTAAAAGCTCTTGTTCACGTTTTTTGCGTGCTTCATATTTGCGTTCATTCTCTTCGTATGGTGTCCATACAGGTTCGAAGAAATATTCTGGTTCTTTCTCTTTTTTAGACCAAATCCAGTTAAATAGTTTTTTCATTTTCATTTTTAAATTCCTTTCTTTTTCCCTAACCGCACTAATGAGCTAGGGTGTTCTATTGTTAAATATCCATAATGTCGTATAGCCTGCACGCGCCAATAAAATCAATCGCAACATCTTGAAATAGGTCTCTGCGTTTGCTGTCGGGTGTGTCTGGTTTGTTGCAGACATCTCGGTACATCAAACACTTAGTGTCGATGTCGTCGAGTTCATCTTTCGCTTTATTCGAAATTTCCATCGTTTGACCGATGTAGAGAATCAACTCTGTGATATTGTCAAGAGCTGGGATTCCGCCTTCCATCTTGTGGAAGTCTTTTTCGAATTGGATAGCGCAAGCTACTGGCCTTTTAATGTAATGATTGTTTGCCATGTGTTCACCTCTCTTATTCTTCTAACTACTACTGTATTGTTATCAGTTAGTAGTTATTATTCCTTGGTGTGCGGCAGCACCATATTGTTATTAGTTGGTGCGTGATAACGCCATATTATTATTACTTAGTCTTTATTATTTATTAGTTATTATTAGTGTCGGGTTCTTCAACTTTTGAACTTTTCAACTTTTGAACTTTTCAACTTTTGAACTTTTCAACTTTTGAACTTTTCAACTTACGTAAAGTCAGTAAGTTGAAATTTAGTTATCCACAACTTCTGTTGATAACTCTTTTTCAATCCGACTAACCCAATAACTCCAATAACTATCTGTAATCGGTATATCTTGGACAAGTGGGTAGGTTTGAACACCCTTGCCACGTCCCAAGCTTTTCCGATAGATGCGGATGTAACCAGCTTCTTTTAATTCTTCAAAGGCTGTCCGGTGTGCGTCCCTCCCGTTTTTTGAACGATTGGAAAGCTCCTCAATGTAAGGCCTCCAATCGTCTTTATTGGACATTATCACCAATAACAAGCCTTTAGCTTGTAAGCTCAGTTCAGCATTTTGGGCTGAGTGGTTATTCATTTGAGTATAGTTGCTGTCTGTGTTTCGTTGGATATACTTCATATCCCATGACCTATGCTCCTTTCTGGTAAATGCCTTGAATGATGTCATAGTAAGCGTGGCCGCTTGGAATGACATATTTAGTTAGATCATCAACTCTGGAACCGTCCGCCATAATGTTGATTATGAGCGGTTCCCATTTTCGTTTTTTCATGATATAATTACCTTGATTTCAATATCTTAGCGGCTGACTCTGGCAGGGGTCAGCCTTTTTTGTTACCTTAACGACACTGGAGAACTAGCGAGGACTTTGATTATATTTGTTTTTTAGGAGTTCTTATAAATCAAATCGCGCTAATGGTATTGCTTACGCTTCAACAGATCTGCCCCGCTAGCTCACTAGTGCCGTCAAGGTGTCGATTGCAACTGCATTATTTTTATTTAACTTTGGGTTAACTAAAAGTTTTGCGGTTGCTTTTTCTTTAATGTTATTGTTGCGTTTCGGGAACAGTTTGTTTAAAAAAAATACCGATTTCATCCTTACTGTACCCTAGTAAGCCGGCAAGTGTGATAAGTTCGTCAGCGGAAAATGAGATTTTCCCATTCTCTCTCTTATTATACTGATCGCGAGCTAAACCCATTAGTTCAGCCATTTTCGCTTGAGTATAACCTTTCGCTACTCGTTCAGCTCTCACACGAAGCAAATTAACTTTCATAGATTACCTCCGTTTATTTAGTTTTCATTACTTGTTCCTTAGAACAATTATAGTATACCTAACGCGTTCCCATTTGTCAACGATAAAATAAAAAAAATATGAAAAAGGTTTATTTCTGGGAACATATTGTTTATTTTCGGGAACTGTTGTATAATATTATTACTATTAAGTAAAAGGAAAAAGCGCATGAGAAACAACGAGGAAATTATTTCACTAATAAAAAGCTATTTGGATAATAGTTCTATGTCGATGTCTGAATTAGCTAACAAAGCGGGGGTTTCAAAATCGACTTTATCAAGATATCTTTCTGGCAGTCGGGTGTTCCCGCTGAATAAAGCGGATGATTTCGCTAGGGCTCTAGGTTTGACAACAGAACAATTTTTGAATGTAACACCTAGCGCAAACGACACTGCTTCAAACGACATCGATAACATAATAGAAAACGCCATGATGTTCGACGGTAAACCGCTGACAGAGGATGATAAGCGGGCTATCCGTGGCATTATTGCGGGCTATATGAGCAGCAAAGTGAAGTGAGGTGCTATGACTGAAAGCGAATTGCTTGAGCGATTCAATGTCTCTATCTATGAGTTTAGTTCTCACGAGTGGCCCAGAAACGGTTTTATCGACCCAATAAATAGGGTCGTTTACATCAACGGGGATTTAGCCCCAGAAATACGTTTAAAGGTCATTTTACATGAATTGGGACACCTAGAGCACAACTCTAAAGACTATGAGCGATTGCATGAGAAATACGAAGCTCAAGCTAATAAAAAAATGATCCATGAGTTGTTGAAAAATGAAAATCTTGATGATTTTAATTACTTACACTTTATGGAAAAATATAATCTCACCACGATTTGTGATGAGACGTTTGTAAAAAATGAATTTTTAAAACTAAAGGAGATTGAAAAATGTTGAGTAAATGGAAGAATTTGAAACGCTGGCAAAAATGGGCGGTTGTGCTCGTCTGCTTGGCTGTCCTTGGGAAAGTTTTTGAAATAACTGGACTTGCACCGAAAACGGAAACAGAACCAGTCAAGACGGTTCAAACAGCTTCGTCTTCTTCAAAGACAAAACCTAAAGCTAGTAAGCCGTCTAGCAGTGCCAAAGCGTCAAGTTCAAAGAGTGAGGAAGCGACTCCGAAAGGATCAAGCTCAGAACCAAGCTCATCGGAAGATAAACTAAAAGATATTACCGAGGGTCAAATGGGTAGCTTTATTGACTACTTCAAGCAAGATTTGACTGATAAAGGCCTGGATATTAGTACATACAGTTTTTATAATCGCAGCACCATTTTATATATGACCGTTCCTAACGAATATAAGACTTATAGCAAAGCTGACTTACAGAATTTTGCTGATGGCATGCTTGCCAAAGAGCATGAAGCCTTCAACGTCTGGGCTGCAATCAATAATGTAAATTATGAGCGTTATCCGATGTTTCACATTAAAACGGATGATGGTAATGCACTAGCTAGCCAAAAACTTAACGGAACAATGGAAGTTAAAGTTAAATAAGACAATAAAAAAGCCCTACACTCACCGTCGCCAAACTTAGAGTGTAGAGCTAGCACCACAGAAAGAGAAATGTAAACTGGAAACAGCCTTACATGTTCTTTTCTGTACCCATTTTATCAAAAACGAGGTACAAATACAATGACAATGCATAAAGTTGCTATCTATGTCCGAGTGTCAACAACGTCGCAAGTTGATGAGGGCTATTCTATCGACGAGCAGAAAGCAAAGCTGACAAGCTACTGCGACATTAAGGACTGGAATATTTACGAGATATACACAGACGGCGGTTTCTCTGGATCTAACACGGAACGCCCAGCACTAGAGCAGTTGATAAGAGATGCAAAGAGAAAACTGTTTGATACTGTCCTAGTGTATAAACTAGACCGTTTGAGCCGCAGTCAGAAAGATACACTCTATCTGATTGAAGATGTATTTCTGGAGAATGATATAGAATTTGTCAGCTTACTCGAAAACTTCGACACCTCAACGCCGTTTGGTAAGGCAATGATTGGGCTCCTCAGCGTGTTTGCCCAGCTTGAAAGAGAACAAATCAAGGAACGCATGCAGTTAGGCAAGCTGGGGCGGGCAAAGTCTGGCAAGTCTATGCAGTGGGCAAAGACATCTTACGGCTACGATTACATCAAAGAGACTGGCACGCTATCAGTCAACCCATATCAAGCCCTAATCGTCCGAAAAATGTTCAAATGGTATCTGTCAGGTATGTCGATAACCAAACTCAGAGACGCCCTCAATGAGCAATATGGGCAAGATAAAGAGTGGAGCTATAGAACAGTGCGGGCTATCCTATCGAACCCGGTATATTGTGGATACAATCAGTTTAAAGGGCAGATATTTCCTGGCACTCATGAAGCCATTATCTCAGAGGAAGAATTTAATAAAACGCAAGAGGAAATCAAAACAAGGCAAAGAACAGCTGCCCAGCGATTCAATCCCAGACCATTTCAAGCTAAATACATGCTTTCTGGAATAGCCCAATGCGGCTATTGTTCAGCCCCCCTTGCTATCAAACTGGGTATGAAACGAAAAGACGGCACACGCTTAGTCAAGTATGAGTGTAAGCAGCGACACCCTCGGAAGACCAAGGGCGTGACTGTCTATAACAACAATGAAAAATGCGATTCTGGGTTTTATTTCAAAGACGATATTGAGCACTTCGTCCTAACCGAAATCAGCAAGTTGCAAACCGATTCAGACTATATCGACAAGCTATTTTCAAACTCTAACCAAGAGACTATAGACCGCGACAGCTACCAGAAACAGATTGACAATCTAACCGCTAAAATTAGCAGACTTAATGATCTATATATCGACGATAGAATTTCACTAGAGGAATTACAGAAACGCTCAAGCGACTTCATGGCAGAGAGGTCGGCGCTCGAAAAAGAATTGGACGCTGACAGATCTGTTAAAGCCGTAGAGCGAAAGAAAGACATTAAACGGGTACTTGATACCAAGGATATCTTCACGCTTGACTACGAGCAGCAGAAAACCATAGCACGCGCATTGATAAGCAAGGTTCGAGTGACTAGTGAAACCATCGTTATTTTGTGGAAATTATAGGGCGTTTTAGTTACATTCATTTCAATCAGCGTAAAAGCACGTAATTTTACGGCATTCAATTTTTTCAACATCAATTTCATGACATCATTCCTTCCATATTTTGATACATTGGTAATAGCATAGCTGCATAGATCATTACAATCACGACAGCAACAATAACAAAAATGAGGGGTTGCACAAAGGTTGTTGCCTTATTAAGACGGTTAAAGAAAGCCTGCCAAACCTCTTCAGCATAGACTTCTAACTCATAGCCCAACCTAGCATTAGCCTCTCCATAAGCAATAATTAAGGATAGTTCCTTAGTGAAGAAAGGGTGACTGGCAATACGGTCAGGAAAACTCTGTCCTAGCATCAAGGCTTCCTCTAAATCAGCCCCCAGCTCACGAAAAAGCTTGGACTTTTGCTCTTTCATTAGAGCAACTAAGTCTAGCAAGTCAATACCTTGCCCTAAGAGATTTCCCCATTCCCTAGCATAATAGGCGGTCGTATATAGCCTGACAGTTTGGCCTATAAAAGGGATTTTTGCCATTCGTCGATAAAAGACAAGGGCTG
>ERZ773267.1486-NODE-1486-length-12939-cov-3.766920_pt1 | contig 12939 bp, 10 predicted proteins | sample MGYA00511959_ERZ773267 | MGnify/ENA primary metagenome ERZ773267 (study PRJEB29015, sample SAMEA2738165) | human oral metagenome | biome: human oral; feature: human-associated habitat; material: saliva | place: China | collected 2240 ... | reverse complement strand
AAGTGGTAGTAAATTTTTTAAAAAAGACAAGCTGTCTTTAAAACAGCTTGCCAGAAATAAAATTTTAGTTAAGATATCCGTAGATATTTGCTAGCACCCAGCCAACAGCACAAGAGCTAAATACACCTATGAAACCAGGTATGATAAAGCTGTGGTTGATTACATATTTGCCAATATGTGTTGTACCTGAGCGGTCAAACTGAACAGCTGCAAGGTCGCTTGGATATGTTGGTAGAATGAAGTATCCATAGCAAGCAGTTGCAAACGCAATAATAACACCTGGATCAATGCCGATCTGAACAGCAAGCGGCACGAAAGTCGCAGCAGCAGCAGCTTGAGAGTTTAGGAACTTAGAAATCAGCATACCTACTACGATATACATCCACGGATAGGCTCTCATCACCTCTCCTAGCGAGCCTTTTAGCATCTCGATGTGAGAGTGGAACATTGTTTCAGCCATCCAGCTGATGCCGTAGATCGCTACGAGCGCGACCATACCGCTGTGGAAGATCTCGTTTTGAGCGATCTTAGCAGCCTTGATGCCTGAGTAGATCATCATGATGGACGCGGCCAGTAGCATGAAAATTTGGATCGTATCGACCATACCTAGGGGCGCAGTCTTTTTCATAGTATCTTTTACTACGATACTAGCGTTTGCGACGGTTTCGGTTTTACCCTCTTTGGTTATGACGACGTTGCCGTCTTGAAGTACGATAGTTTGAGTTACTTTTTTGTCTTTATCTAGAACTTCTACATTCGTAAATTTAGTAGCGTCTTTTACTTTATTGTCTTTTACGTTTGAGACGACTTTGCTATCATCTACGGTAGATACTACTTGACCGTCTTTTACGGTGATGTTTTTAACTACTTTTTTATCTACTACAATTTCGATAGATTTGCCAGGGACGTCGCTAGTCCAGCTAGGGCGGAGTTGTTTATAGTAGCCTAGAACCGCCACGATAGCGATAGTAGCTAGGAATATCCACATCACGTTCCACTGTTTAGCAGGAAGTTTTACGCCGATTAGCGAATGAGACTCATCAGAACCATATATATATTTTTTTTGTTCTGGATCGGCTATTTTTGCCTGAAATTCTGGGTCTTTATCAAGATCCTTGCCTCTAAATACTGAGTAAGTTCCTATACAGAGCACGCCCAAAAATGTAGAAGGAATGGTAACTTTTAATAGATCAACATAGCTTGTAAAGCCCTCAATATGAACTGTGCCAGTACCAAGAAGAACAGCAACCATAGACACACCAGCAACTGAAACAGGGCTTGCGATAATAGCAAGTTGTGACGAGATCGTAGTCGCAGCCAGCGGTCTTTCCGGACGGATACCGCTTTTCATTGATACATCATAGATGATCGGTAAAAGTGTATAAACTGTGTGACCAGTACCACATAGCACCGTTAGTGTCCAGCCGCAAATCGGCGCAAGATAACAGACTAGTTTTGGATGCTTTCTAAGCGCTTTTTCAGCGATCTGAAGCATAACATCAAGACCACCAGCAGCTTGAAGCGTAGCAGATGCTACGACGACGGCTAGGATCGTTAGGATGACGTCTACTGCCGGTTTGCCAGGCTTCATACCGAATGCAAATACCAAGATAACAAGACCGATGCCGCCTAGTACACCTAGCGCCATACCGCCTTTTTTAGCGCCGTAGAACAGACATCCGAGTACGACTATTAGTTGGAGAGTGAACTGAGTGCTTTCACTCAAACTGGTTAGAAATTCCATTTTTTCTCCTTTTTGGAAATTACGCCGCGATTATATAAATATTAAAATTAAATACTAATAAAAAAATTAAAAATACATTTGTAAGTATTAATCATATATTTAACCAAATTTGATGCGCCACTAGTCAAATTTAATCGATCTAAATGCATTTAAAAGAAAATTTGATATATAATCCTAAGACTAAAAATTAATAAATCTGCTTAAGGAGCAAACATGCAAATCCCTATCGCTTACGGCAAAGATGACCGCATAAATTTAAAAATAGACGAAAAAAATTTACTGGGAGTTTTTAACCCCAACCCCGTGGCTAAATTTGACGAAACGGCGCTCATCGCAAAGGCTCTGGCAAATCCGATAAATCAAAAAAGCTTTGATGAGTTTATCGCCGGCGATGAAAAGATCGTTATCATCGTAAATGACGGCACAAGGCCTACGCCAACTGCTAAAATTTTAAAGCAAATTTATCCAAAACTTCGCGATAAAAATAAAATTTTCATCATCGCCACCGGCTGCCACAGAGAGGGGACGCTAGATGAATACAATATGATATTTTCTAAAGAAATTTACCCAGAGATCAGAGCTAAAAACGAGGTTCATGACCACGACTCAAAGCACGATGAGATGGTATTTTTAGGCGAGAGCAAAAACGGCACGCAGATGTATCTAAACAAAATCGTAGCTGAAGCTAAAAAAGTGATCGTTATAGGTTCAGTCGAACCTCACTATTTTGCAGGCTACACTGGCGGTAGAAAGGCGTTTTTGCCAGGCACTGCCTCATACGAGAGCATCACACAAAACCACAAGCTCGCACTAAGCTCCGACGCACAAGCGCTGCGCCTAGAGGGCAACCCAGTGCACGAGGATATGATAGACGCGATGAAGGTTCTTTCAAACATCGATGTCTTTTCTATACAGACAGTGCTTGATAGCGAGCATGGCGTCTATTACGCGAGTGCTGGCGATCTAAACGATAGTTTTTATGACTGCGTGAAAAAGGCTGATGAGGTCTTTTGCGTAAATATCCCACAAAAAGCCGACATCGTGATCTCGGTAGCGCCCTATCCTATGGATGTCGATCTTTATCAGGCACAAAAGGCGTTAGATAACGGCAAACTAGCGCTTGCAAAGGACGGAATTTTAATAATGGTCGCAAAATGCCGTACAGGCATCGGTCCAAAACCTTTTTTTGACCTTATGGCATCGGCCGACACGCCAAAAAAGGTGCTTGAAAAGATAAATTCAGGCTTTAAGCTTGGCTACCACAAGGCTGCTAAAATGGCTGAAATTTCGCTCTGGGCACAGACCTGGGCTGTGACTGATCTAAGCGATGATGAGATGAAAGCTGTGCATTTAAAGCCATATCACGACCTACAAAAGGCTGTAGATGAGGCACTAGCACAAAAAGGTGCAAACGCAAAAATAATCATCTTGCCGTTTGGCTCTATGACCGTGCCTAAGGTTTAAGCTTGGCTAAAATTTTATATTATGACGCAAGCTCTGGCATTAGCGGTGATATGAATTTAGCCGCTCTTATTGGGCTTGGTGTGGATTTTGACTATCTTTGCTCTGAGCTAGAGAAGTTAAATTTGAGCGGAGAATTTCGCTTAGAGCAAAAAAATGTAGTAAAAAACGGCATCGCTGCGACTAAAATAGACGTTGTCTTGCTAAATTCGCAACCTCACGCTAGAAGCTACGCAGATATCAAGCAAATTTTAGCTAGCTCAAATTTGAGCGAATTTTGCAAAAAAAAGGCTTCAGCGATATTTCACGTGATCGCGCAAGCTGAGGCAAAGGTGCATGCAGTTGGCATCGATGAGGTGCATTTTCATGAGGTTGGAGCGGTTGATAGCATAGTAGATGTCGTAGGGGCCGCGATCTGCCTTGAGTATCTATATGAAAATTTTGGTATTTCTAGGGTTGTTAGCTCAAAGGTCGAGCTTGGCGGTGGCGTAGCAAAGTGCGACCACGGCACGCTAAATATCCCAGCGCCTGCCGTTTGTGAAATTTTAAAGGGCGTGCCTGTAAGTCTTGGCAGAGCAAATTTTGAGATGACTACACCAACAGGTGCGGCGATACTAAAAGCATGCGTAGATGAGTTTGTAAGCGATATAAATTTCAAAATAGAAAAAGTGGCTTATGGAGCTGGTGAAAAGAACGCTCCAAATTTTGCAAATGCCCTTCGCGCGATGATCTGCGAGGTGGATGAGAGCCAAAATTTGGTGCAAAAAATGATATCTACAAACATAGATGACATGGACGCGGAAAGCTTTGCCTTTGCATGTGAAATTTTACGTGAAAATGGCGCTCTAGACGTCTTTAGCCACTCTATCTATATGAAAAAAGGGCGCATCGGCTTTGAGCTAAATGTCTTGTGCCGCAACGAAGATGCGAAAAAGATAAAAGAGCTTATATTTACGCACACGACGGCTATCGGCGTTCGTGAGATAGATGTCATAAAAACCGAGCTAAAGCGAAAATTTGTAAGTGTTGAGACGAAATTTGGCGATATAAGACTAAAAATTTCAGGCGATGATGAAAAGGTAAAGCCTGAGTTTGAAGAGTGCAAAAGCGCTGCACTTGCGCATAAAACATCAATATTTCAGGTAAAAAAAGAAATTTTTAAAAAGTATGACGAAGTTAGAAATTCTAAAAAATGATATAAAAAAGCTAGGAAATTTAGCCATTGCTTTTAGCGGCGGCGTGGATAGCTCGCTACTGCTAAAGGTCGCTGCGGACGTGCTTGGCGAAAATACGCTAGCACTCACGGTAAAATCGCCCTACATGTCTTTGCGAGAGATAGACGAGGCGGTAGAATTTGCTAAATTTTATGGCATCAGGCACGAGATATTTGAGGTAGGCATCGCTGATGAGATCAAGCTCAATCCGCAAAATCGCTGTTATCTTTGCAAAAAAGCAGTTTTTTCAAGGCTTCTTGCGCGCGCAAATGAGCTAGGTTTTACAAATTTGGCTGACGGCACAAACAAAGATGATCTTGGCGAATATCGCCCAGGGCTTAAGGCAAAAGAAGAGCTTGGCGTGCTTTCTCCGCTTTTAAATTTGAGCAAATTTGAGATCCGCGAACTCTCACGTGAGCTAAATTTAGCAACTGCTGAAAAGCCAAGCTATGCATGCTTGCTAACTCGTTTGCCGCATGAAAAAGAGATAAGCATAGATGAGCTAAATTTAGTAGAGGCGGCTGAAAATTTACTGATAAAAAGTGGCTACGCAAATGTGCGAGCAAGGCTTGATGATAAAAAAATGAAGCTGCAAATGCCATTTTCTAGCATGCAAAGCTTTTTAAACGATGTGAAATTTAAGTCTATCGTTAAAGAGCTAGTAGCACTTGGCGCAGCAGAGGTGATGCTTGATCTAAAGGGGCTTAGAGAGGATGTTTTGGCATGAGCGAGGCTGAAATTTTAGAATTTATCGCCAGTATAAAAAATGGCAAGATGAGCGAGCAAGATGCGCTAAAGTATCTAAAAAACTATCCATTTAATGACATCGGATGCGCCAAGATCGACACTCAGCGTGCTTTGCGAAATGGTACTGGTGAGGTGATATATGGGGCAAATAAAACAGATGATGAAATTTTGCAAATTGCTAGTGCGATCGGCGAAAAAAATGAAAATATCCTAATCACAAGAACAAATGAGAATGTTTTTGAACGCATACGTGAGATCTTTCCGCAGGCAAATTTTAATGCTCGTGGCAGGGTGATTAGCGTCAAATTTAAAGAACTAGCACCCACAAAAAGCTACATCTCGATAGTCTCTGCCGGAACTGCCGATGGTGCAGTCGTGGAGGAGGCCTATGAGACGGCAAAATTCTTAGGCAACGATGTGAGAAAATTTACCGATGTTGGCGTGGCAGGACTACATAGGCTGATAGCAAAGATCGACGAGATACGTGGTGCAAAGGTCGTCATCGCCGTTGCTGGCATGGAGGGCGCACTTGCTAGCGTATTAGCAGGCCTTGTGAGCGTGCCTGTGATCGCAGTGCCTACTAGCGTGGGATATGGGGCAAATTTTGGAGGACTAGCGGCACTGCTAGCTATGCTAAATAGCTGTGCAAACGGCGTAAGCGTCGTAAATATCGACAACGGATACGGTGCTGCGTATAACGCTAGCTTGATAAATCATCTATAAATTTATGCTTGCGTAGCGACGGATAAATGAGCTAAATTTAAGGAAAAAGCGTTGCAAGAGATAAATTTAGGCGATCAAATAAAAACGAAAAGGCAAAGCGTGCGAACGAGACTAGCGTTTTTGGTCGTGGCAGTCCTGATTTTAGCAGTCGAAATTTACATCGCAGTTTGTGTAAATGGTGGCTTTGTGCGTCACTACTTAGGCGACGTTTTGGCTGTTATCTTGCTTTATGCGTTTGTGAGAGCTATATTTAGTGTGACGCCGTCAAATTTAGCGCTTAAAATTTTTGCCTTTGCGGCGGCTTTGGAGCTTGCGCAGTATTTTGGCGCCGTACAAATTTTAGGCATAGAAAATAAAATTTTAAAAGTGATGATCGGCGGGACGTTTGATCTTACTGATCTGCTCTGCTACGCTGTGGGCTGCGTCTTGGCGGGCGTTTATGAAAAATTTGAAAGTAAAATTTGGCAAAGGAGAAGCGATGGATAAACAAAAAGCCGTGCAAAAGATGACCGAGGTCATGGCTAAATTTGTTGGATACACGGGCAAGGTGCTGCCTGATGACGTGACGGCGAAGCTGCTTGAGCTTAGCAAGCGTGAAACGCAACCACTGGCAAAAGAGATCTATAAAACGATGTTTGAAAACCAGCGCCTTGCAAAGCAGCTAGACCGCCCATCCTGTCAGGATACGGGTGTGATCCAGTTTTTCGTCCGTTGCGGCGCAAATTTTCCGCTCATCGGCGAGCTTGAGGAGTTGCTTCGAGAGGCCGTACTGAGAGCGACGCACGAGGCTCCGCTGCGCCATAACAGTGTCGAGACGTTTGACGAGTACAATACCGGCAAAAACATCGGTAAGGGCACGCCTAGCCTGTTTTGGGAGATCGTGCCGCAAAGCAGCGAGTGCGAGATATACACCTATATGGCTGGCGGCGGCTGTAGCCTGCCCGGCAAAGCTACTGTGCTGATGCCTGGCATGGGCTATGAGGGCGTTGTTAAATTTGTTATGGATATAATGACAAGCTACGGCATAAACGCCTGTCCGCCACTACTAGTGGGTGTTGGTGTGGGAACTTCGATCGATGTGGCATCTTTGCTGTCTAAAAAGGCGCTGATGAGGCCGCTTGGCTCTCATAATCCAAACGAACGTGCCGCATTAACTGAAAAGTTGCTAGAAGATGGCATAAATAAAATAGGTCTGGGCCCACAAGGCATGAGCGGTGCAAGCTCGGTTATGGGCGTACATATAGAAAACTGCGCCCGCCATCCAAGCGTCATAGCCGTTGCTGTAAATGTGGGCTGTTGGTCGCACCGCAAAGGTCACATCGTCTGGGACGCTGATCTAAATTTCGACGTAAAATCGCACAAGGAGTTTGCGCTATGAGTAAGAAAATTTTAACCACGCCGATAAAGGTTGAGGATCTTTCAAATATCAAAATCGGCGACGTGATCTACCTCAGCGGACACATCGTCACCTGTCGCGATGTGCCGCATAGACGCGTAGTAGAGGAGGGTCGTGAGCTACCGCTTGATATCAGAGGTGGCGCGATCTTGCACGCAGGACCGATCATCAGAAAAATGGGCGAAAAAAGCTTTGAGATGGTCTCCGTGGGGCCGACTACGAGTATGCGAATGGAGAAATTTGAGCGCGAGTTTATCGCTAAAACGGGCGTGCGCCTGATCGTGGGCAAAGGCGGTATGGGCGAGGGCACGATGAGCGGCTGTAAGGAGTTTGGCGCGATACACTGCGTATTTCCTGCGGGTTGTGCGGTGGTGGCCGCGACACAGGTCGAGGAGATCGAAAGCGCTGATTGGACGGAGCTTGGGATGCCCGAGACCTTATGGAAGTGCCGCGTGAAGGAGTTTGGTCCGCTAATAGTCTCGATCGACGCTCACGGCAATAACCTTTTTGAGCAAAACAAGGTCAAATTTAACGAGAAAAAAGATGAGGCATTAGCTGAAATTTTACCGCAGGTTGGGTTTATAAAGTAGTTAAATTTGAGCGACTTGCGCAAAACGCGCATACGCGGTTTTGCGTTTTATAAATTTACTCTAAAAAGCGAGCTTTGATGAGTTATTTTACATGCCTTGCTTGCTAATCCGCCTTGGCTTAGAAGCGCAAAACGGATTATGCTCGTAGTATCATTTAAATCAGCACGAAAACTAGCTTTTGGATATTGTTGTTTGCGTATGTCTAGAAAAATTTATGCCAAAACGGATTTTTTCGGTAAAATTTACTCAACCGCAGTATAAAAGTATAAAAATTAAAAGGATAAAAATGAAAAATTTATTTTATGCAACATTCGCTGTTTTGCTTGTTTTTACGGCAGCTAGCCGAGCTGAGGAATTTGATGCCAAACAAAAAGAGCTTTTTGCTAAGCAGTTCAATAAATACGCAAATCTCTGCCAACAAAAAGACGCCCTAGCCTGCGAACAAATTTTTTCGATGCATAAAGAAGGCGAGATAGAAAACGACGAAAAAATTATGCAAGAATCAATGGAAAATCTAGATAAATTATGCGCCGAAAAAAATTTAAACGCCTGCTTGATACTAGGTAACATCTACTCAATAAACAAAAAGTACAAAGACTTTGAAAAAGCGGCTAAAATTTTAAGCCCGATGTGCGAAAGCGGGAATCAAGACGCCTGCGCGCTTTACGGAGGCGTATTTAGAGAAAAAGGAGAGTCGAAGCGAGCCGTGGAGCTTTTTAATCAAGCATGCGATAAAGGCTCCGCTCGCGGATGCGATCTTCTTGGTCGTTACTACTACAGGGAAGATATGGAGCAGGCGTATTTCTATACGAAACAAGCTTGTGAAATGAACGAGAAAATGTGCTATGGACATGGACTCGTACTACGAGAAGCGGGCGAATACATTGACGCGTTTTATGCATTCGAGAAATCCTGCTATAACCAAAAATATAATATTATCTCTTGCCTGATGGCAGATTTAACCTATCAGCATAGCATAGTAGCAAGTCTTATTGAAGCACCAAGAAAATTATATATTAAGCTTTGTAAACAAGCGCCTTATATGAAAAACGACTTTTGCAAAAAAGCTAAAAATACTCCGCCTTCGCGTACTTTTTTACCGGTAACAAAGCCGTAATAGCCTTTGTATTAAATCAAATTTGATTCGAGTTTTTAACCTAATTTAGATCTAAATTTGCCTTTGATGTTTTTGGCTTGTATTTTAAACCGAAGCGATATTCGTTATCTGACGCATATTTAGAAAAATTATATTCGAGTAGAAATTTTACGGCAAATTTTTGCCTAACTACGAAAACGGCATCAAAGATTAAAAGGATAAAAATGAAAAATTTATTTTCTGTTACATTTGCGATTTTGCTTGTTTTTACGGTAGCTAGCCAAGCAGAATAACTAAATGCTAAACAAAAAGAGCTTTGGAATAAGAAATTTAGCGAATACGTAAATAGCTACGAGCAAAAAGACGCGCAAAAATGCTGTAGAAAATCTAGAAAAACTATGTATAAACGGCGATTTTGACGCTTGTTTGATACAAGGCAGAATCCATACGAAAAGCCAAGACTACAAAAAAGCAGCTGAAATTTTAAGCCCGATGCGCGAAGACGGAAACCAAGATGCCTGCGCGCTTTACGGAAAAGTTTTAAAAAAAACAACAAGCCGCAACAGGCAATAAAACTTTACGAGCAGGCATGCGACAAAGGCTCGGCACGCGGTTGCGAACTCTTGGGCGATTACTACGAAACACGATCGAAACAGGCGTATTTTTATGCGAACAAAGCCTGCGAAATAGACAAACAAAGGTGTCTTTTGTTAGGAGGTATCTTATACTTTGAAGACAAATTCGTACAATCGTTTAAAGCTACAGAAAAATCCTGCTATAGCCAAAAATACTACATTTCTTCTTGCCTTATGGCGGCTATGGCTTACGAAAACAAACTAAAGAATTTTATGAAAAAGCCAAAGAAACTATACTCTACTCTTTGTGAGCGAGCGCCGCATAGAAAAGAAGACTTTTGTGCCGAGGCTCAGTAATTGCCGTGCGATTTTAACGTGCGTAGTCGCTTTTGCCCATAAGCGAATCGGGACTAGACTTTTTAAATTTACCATACTATATTTACCTTAAATTTATCCGTCCAGGTTGATCGGTTAAATTTAAAAACTTATCGTCGTTGCGCTCACAAACTTAGCCCGCAAATTTGACGCAGGCTAAACGCTCAAATTTGCCGTTTTACTTCAACTCACCCCAATCCTTCGCCACATTTAGGCTCGTTTTTAGCGGCACGTTTAGTTTGTAAATTTCTTGCATTATCTTTTGCGCCGCTACGCCAAACTCCTCAGCGTAGCCGTCCTGCACCTCAAAAATTAGCTCGTCGTGTATCTGCAAAAGCATTTTCGCGCGCGAGCTTAAAAGCGGACGGATTTTTACCATCGCCATTTTAATGATATCCGCAGCCGAGCCTTGAAATATCGTATTTACGGCCTCGCGCTCATACATAGCCGTTTGCATCGGCGTCGCGGTAGTAAAGTCAAACAGCCGCTTTCTATCCAGCAGCGTGCGCACGAAGCCCTCGTTTTTCGCGGCCGTTTTTATACCCTCTAAAAAGCCCTTTATCGTAGGGAAAGCTTTAAAATAGCGCTCGATATACTCCTTTGCCTCGGCGCGCGTGATGCCGACTTGCCCCGCTAGCTTGCTCGAGCCCATGCCGTAGATGAGGCCGAAATTTATACTCTTGGCAACCGCGCGGTTTTGCCCCTCGGCACTGCCAAATATACTAATCGCCGTGCGCGCGTGGATGTCCTCGTCGTTTGCAAACGCCCGCAAAAGCGCCTCGTCGCGGCTAAAATGCGCGAGCAGTCGCAGCTCGATCTGCGAGTAGTCAAGACCCACAAAGCTAAAGCCGCTTTTAGCCTCAAAGCAGCCTCGCACGTCTTTAGCTAGGCTGCCGCGAGCGGGGATATTTTGCAGGTTCGGATTTTTAGACGAGAGCCTGCCGGTGCTCGTTCCCGTCTGGATAAAGTTCGTGTATATCCTGCTATCGGCGTCTTTTTTAGCCAAATTTAGTAGCGGCTCGCAGTAGGTGCTTTGTAGCTTGTATAGCTCGCGGTACTCGAGTAGTTTAGGGATGACGGGATGCTCCTCGGTGAGCTCGGCTAGCACGGCTTCGTCGGTGCTGTAGCCAGTTTTGGTCTTTTTCTTTACGGGTAGTTTTAGATGTTCAAACAGCACCGAGCCTAGCTGCTTAACGGAGTTAATATTAAAATTTTCGCCCGTTAGCTCGTAAATTTCGCTCGTTAGGGCCTTGATCTTAGCGTCGTTTCGCAGGATCAAATTTTGCATTTTCTCCTGGTTTATAGCGATACCCTCGCGCTCCATATCAAAAAGCGTGAGGATGAAAGGAAACTCGTGCTTGCCTGCAAGTGCGAGCAACTCGGGATCAAGCAAATTTAAAAAGCTTTTGTAAAACTTCAGCGTTATCCACGCGTCCTCAGCGGCGTATTTGGCGGCATTTTCAAGAGCTACGGACGCGAAGGTCTCGCCGCGCTTTACTACGTCTTCAAATTTGATCGTATCGTAGTCGTAGAGCCGCTTAGCTAGCGCGTCCATACCCACGCTTGAGCTTGGATCCATGAGCCATGCTAGTATCATCGTGTCTTTAAAATTTACGGGCGGCTCAAGCCCCAAATTTCGCTTTACGACCTTAAAATCATACTTTAAATTTTGCCCGATCACGCAGCCTTTGTAAATTTGCCCTATCGCCCAGGCGGCAAATTTCTCGCTCACCTGCTTCGGCGCACCCAGATACTCGTGCGCCACGGGCACGTAGTAGGCCTCCTCGTCGTTAAAGCAAAAGCTAAAGCCGACCAGGCGGGCGTTTTGCGTATCGACGTCCGTGGTCTCGGTGTCAAAGGCCACGAGCGTATCCGCGTCTATATTTACTAGCAGTCGCTCGATCTCGCTCTCGTCCGTTAAAAGCCGCGCGTTAAAGCCGAGCTTAAAATCCGCATTTTCGCCTGCGTTTTCGCTATTTTGCAGCGCTTTTAAAAGGCGGTTTAGATCGTATTCGCGCAGAGTATCAGCGACTTTTACGAGCGGATTTTGCTCGGGAAATTCCGCCCTTTTTAGATCGAGCACGTCCGGCACGTCGTCAAAGAGCGAGGTTAGGCGCTTGCTCAAAAACGCGCTCTCTCGCCCTTCTGCTAGCATCCCGCGGATACGTTCGTTTCGCACTAGCGGCAGGTTTTCGTAGATGCCCTCTAGGCTGCCAAATTCGTTTAGTAGCTTTTTGGCGCCCACCGCGCCGATACCTTTGACGCCCGGGATATTATCCGAGCTATCGCCAGCGATCGCGAGAAAATCGCGTATGCAGCTTGGCGGAACGCCGTATTTTTCTATGCAGCTCGCGCTATCGTGATCGATCTTGCTTTGCGGGCTGTAGATGCTTACTTTGCCGTCCTCGATGAGCTGATAGAGGTCCTTATCATGCGTTACGATACGTACAAATATATCCCGCTGCTTGCACTCCTTTACGACGCTAGCGATGATGTCGTCAGCCTCGTAGCCTTCACGGCTCACGGCGGCTAGACCCATTTTTTCTATCATTTCGATGCACACGGGCAGCTGCTCTTTTAGCGCAGCGGGCGGCTCGGAGCGGTTGGCTTTGTATTCGCCCAGGATCTCGTGGCGCAACGTTTTGCCCTTGCTATCTAACGCAAAGATGATGTAGTCGCTGGCAAACTCCTGACGCAGATTCATGATAAAGCTAGCAAAGCCGCTCACCATGCCGCTTGGCTTGCCTTCGCGGTTTTTTAGTCCGCTCATCGCGTAGTAAAGTCTGAAAAAAAATCCGAAAGTGTCGATGATCGTTAGTGTTTTTTGGCTCATTTTTTATCCTTTTTTTGGGCTAATTTTACAAATTTTAGGCAAAAAAACGGCTGATTTGAGGCAAATTTAAAATTTAGCGACGCGGGTCAAGCGCAGACGCGGTCAAATTTGAGTTAAATTTGACGCTAAATTTGAGTGGGTAAATTTAAAAAGTAGTCAAATTTGAGCGGCCAAATTTAACCGCA
>ERZ773267.1483-NODE-1483-length-12956-cov-3.369196_pt1 | contig 12956 bp, 6 predicted proteins | sample MGYA00511959_ERZ773267 | MGnify/ENA primary metagenome ERZ773267 (study PRJEB29015, sample SAMEA2738165) | human oral metagenome | biome: human oral; feature: human-associated habitat; material: saliva | place: China | collected 2240 ... | reverse complement strand
TAGTTTCTTCTGTAAGTACCCCCTCCCCCTCCAAAACCAAGAAGGAAAGGAAACTCTCTTTTGTCAGTTTTCCGCTATAGAAAGCATTGTCCTCTAAGAAAAGTCTGTCCACTGTAAAATATTCACAGGAACCGATTCGTTCCAGGTAGACGTTTTTTCCTGCCGCGTCTTTTCCTTCCGCCTTTGTTCCTTGCTTTTTGAATGCTTCTTGCCTATAAGAGGAAAGCTGTTTTCGGTCCATCACCTCCAAAGCCTTCTCCACATGCAGTTCCCTGGTATTTCCCTGGGCGTCTTTTCTGCCATAATCGTAAACCCTGTAGGTCAGGTTGGAGTTTTGCTGTACCTCCGCAAGCAGGATACCGGCTCCGATAGCATGCACGGTTCCTGCCGGAATAAAAAATACATCCCCCGGTTCTACCATTACCTTACAAAGAAGAGAAGGAAAGTTTTCCTCCTCTATCGCTCTTCGGATTTCTTCTTCCGTATAGTCTTTTTGAAAGCCGAAATAAAGAAAAGCACCTTCCTCCCGTTCCAAGACGATCCACATCTCCGTCTTGCCGTATTGCCCTTCCCGGGATAAAGCAAAGCTGTCATCGGGATGCACTTGAATGGACAGGGATTTCTTCGCATCAATCAGTTTAATCAGCGTAGGAAAAAAAGGAAAGGCTTTTCCCAAACTTCCCGCTGCCTCAGGATGGGATTTAAGATATTCGGCAAAGCTTTCTCCATCAGAACAATTCTCTCCTTCAGAAAAGCTGATACGACTGTCTCCATCCGGATGGGCGGAAAGCACCCAAGCTTCCGCAAGGGGAGTCTTAGGAGAGGATATCCCGTATTCCCGGATCAGCTTTTCTCCTCCCCATAAATACTGTTTGCAAGCCGGATGAATTTTCCCTATTGCCATAAACTATTTTCCTTCCTAAGAACTCCTCCCAGATTGGTCCCTTCGTGGATTCCTCTATGGGCTTACTCCCGGATCGGTTCCTTCGTGGATTCCTCTATGGGTTTACTCCATGATCGGTTCCTTCGTAGAACCCTCTATGGGCTTACTCCCGGGCCGTTGTTGCTGTCTCGCTCTCCGAGGTAATTTCCCGGTCCGGGGCCGCTATAGAAGGGAGAGCCTTCTCCGCTCTTACTCTCCAAAGTTTCTTCTTCCTTCTTGGGCAGGCTTCGAACACGGCGGATGGCCGCATCCAGCTGCTGGCTCAAGCTGTAATAGTCTTCACTGCCGTTCAGCTCCTGCAAACGCTCGATAGCATCATTAATCAATGCCTCCGTATCTCCGTCTCTATACTCCAAGCTCTGCAAGCCGGTCAATGCGGATAAGAAGGACTCCCGCTTGGCATTCTTTTGCGCCTTTTCCTCCGCCTCCTTTGCCTTACTTTCCGCTATAGATTCCTGTACTCTGGATTCTTCTTCCTTCTTGGCAATGTAAGCATCAATCTCGTCTTTCCATTTATCCTCAATCACCAGGAACTCTTTTTGCTTTGTAAAGAGTCGCTCCTGATATTCCTTTTTGAATTTTTCATCCGTAATATCATTTAAGGAATCCCGGATTTTTCCGAAAAGAGTTCTGGCGGTAAAGACATCCTCCAGCTTCTGAATCTTCATGGCCTCATAGGTCTTGATGTCCTTCTCTATCTGTGCCTTGGTTTCCTTTTCCGCCTTCTTCCTCCGATTCTCTTCGCCTCTTTGCTTTGCGGTCTTGGAAACATAGTCTGTAATACCGGACTTTTCATCCGCCTCTTTGACTACTGTATCCGGCACTTCCCAATCCTCCGGATCCAGCCCCTCATGAAGAATATCCATGGTGTTTTTCCAAATCTTTCCGGCATAGGTGGCGCCGTAGATTCCCGGCATTTCCACAGGCATATCATGACCTACCCAGATTGCCGCGCTGTAATATTTGGTATAACCGCAGAACCAGGTATCCTTGGAACCGTTACTGGTTCCGGTTTTTCCTGCTGCCGGCATCTTGTTTTTCAGCTGTAACCCGCGACCGGTACCATACTCCGTATTCATGGTTCCCTTCAAAATGTCCGTCATAATAAAGGCGGTATCTTCACGGAAAACCTGAGTATTCTGGATGGTCTTCTCGTCCGCAACTACGCCATCCTTATCGGATTCAATCTTGATAATGCAGGTTTTATTAGTGTATACGCCTCCATTGGCCAGAGTGGAATAGCCCTTCGCCATATCCACCACACGAAGACCGTTGGTGAAACCTCCGATGGAAACTGCCAAGGCATCGTTATCCTTCACACTGATTCCGGAAAAATGCATTTTCTCCAAATAATCCAAACCGTTCTGAATACCGATACCGTCTAAAATCTGCCAAGCCACCGTATTTAAGGAACGGTTGGCAGCCTCTCTCATGGTCACCGCCCCATAGTAGTGGTCACCGGAATTGGAAGGTCCGTCTTCAAATTTATGGTCGTCAATAACGGAAGCCGCATTGTACTCACCCAAATCCAAAGCCGGTGCATAATCCAGCAAAGGCTTGATAGCGGAACCGGGCTGACGATAACTTAAGTAAGCACGGTTATATTTGTCCTCAGTGCCTCTTCCTCCAACGGTAGCCACCACATAGCCTGTTTTATTGTCAATGATTACGCCGGCGCCCTGCATGGAAAGCTTTCCGTTTTCCTGCACCTCCTGAAACTTGGACAGCCCCTTGTCCAGCGTTTCCTGTAAAATGTTTTGGATTTTAGGGTCCAGGGAGGTATAGATTTTGTATCCTCCCGCCCGAAGCTCCCGATTGTAAAAATTGTATTGTTCCTCGTACTGATCCTGATAAGCTTCCTTATCTGCCTGGGTTTCAAAATGATAGGTAAAGGGGAATTTATTAACCTCCATCATACGGATGGTAGCCGCATAGAGGGCATAGGAGTTCATATAATCCTCATCCGTACCCTTCTGCACATTTTGGGAAATCTGTAAAGGCTTTCCGATGGCCTCCTCATATTCCGCCTCTGTAATATATCCCACTGTCTCCATAGACTTTAATACCTGATTTCGCTTCTTTAAAGCCAAATCCGGGTGGCGCACCGGTTCATATCGGGAAGGTGCGTTGGAAATCCCCGCCAACATAGCCGCTTCTTCCACCGTTAAGTCCTTTGCAGGCTTTTCGAAGTAATACTGGCTGGCCGCTTCCACACCGTAGCAGTTATTTCCGTAGAAGTTGGTATTACAGTAAATCTCCATAATGTCGGCCTTGCTGTACATCTTCTCCAGCTCTTGCGCCAACATGATTTCTACAATCTTTCTGGTAAAGGTTTTCTCCTGGCTTAGATAGGTATTCTTCACTACCTGTTGGGTAATGGTAGAACCGCCCTGGGTGATTCTTCCCCGATTTTTGACCAGCTGAAAAACCGCACGAAGTGTGGCCTTATAATCCACTCCGTGGTGGGTTTTAAAATTTCTATCCTCCTGGGCGATGTAGGCATTTTGCAGATTCGGGGAAATGTCTTCGATTTTATCGTACACAAAATGCCCGGCATTAATGGTGCCAAGCTGCTGTCCGTCTGTATCAAAAACCACCGTATCCGCTCTCTTGGTTAAATCCTTTAAATTACTGCCTGCCAGCTTATCATAGGCAATCCCCCGGAGACGATTCACCTCCGGACGGATAAAAATCACATAGCCCAATACAGAAAGCACAAACAGAAATAAAACACTGCCCAGAAACAGCCTCCGGATAAAGCGAAAGGCAGAGGATTTCTTCTTTCCTCTCTTATGTCCTCTTTCTCCTTCTCTTATCTCTCTTCCCATTCTTGAACCTCATATTCCAACAATATGTCTGTTAATTTAGCAAAACTGTATTTCTTATCCCTTCTATTTCTCTCCGAAATTTTAACAAAAATTCTGTGGAGAATCAGAAAAAATATTGAAAGAACTTCTTAGGATATGACAAATTTCTCTTAAACTCGTTACTTCTTTATCCAAATCCGCCTATAAAAAATAGCGGATTGCATCAGTTTCGGAAAATCAAAGAATCGGCACAAAGCTCTTTTGAACCCTGTGCCGAAGCCTTATTTCGCGTAATCTACCGCTCTTGACTCTCTGATGATGTTTACCTTAATCACGCCGGGATACTGCATCTGCTCCTGAATCTGCTGAGAAATGTTTCTTGCCATAATAGTCATATCATCATCACTCACCTCTTCCGGAACTACCATAATGCGAACCTCTCGTCCCGCCTGTACCGCAAAGGATTTCTCTACTCCGTGATAAGAGTTGGCAATCTCTTCCAATTCCTTCAAACGGTTGGTATAGGTCTCCAAAGCCTTTCTTCTGGCTCCCGGTCTTGCTGCGGAAATGGCATCCGCTGCCGCCACGATGAAGGAAGTCAAGGATGTGGGCTCCGTTCCGCCGTGGTGAGATGCCACAGCATTGATAACGGGTTCGGGCTCATGGTATTTCTGACAAAGTTCAATACCAAGATCCACATGGGTTCCTTCTACTTCATGGTCAATGGCCTTTCCAATATCATGGAGAAGACCGGCACGCTTAGCCATACGAACATCCAAGCCCAGCTCCTGCGCCAAAAGGCCGGAAATCTGTGCTACTTCTATCGAATGCTGTAAAGCGTTCTGTCCAAAGGATGTACGGAACTTCATTCTTCCCAAAAGGAACACCAGCTCCGGATGCACACCGTGAACCCCCAGTTCCAGGAGAGTAGACTCTCCCTCTTCTTTAATGCTGTCGTGCACTTCCTTACGACTCTTCTCCACCACCTCTTCAATGCGGGCAGGGTGAATTCTGCCGTCTACAATAAGCTTTTCCAGTGCAATTCTGGCTACTTCTCTACGAATCGGGTCGAAACCGGACAGCACCACTGCCTCCGGTGTATCGTCGATAATCAACTCCACTCCGGTCAGTTGCTCTAAAGTGCGGATATTTCTACCCTCACGACCGATGATTCTTCCCTTCATCTCATCGTTGGGAAGCTGTACAACGGAAACGGTAGACTCTGTTACCTGGTCTGCCGCACAACGCTGAATAGCCTCTACGATATATTCTCTGGCGGTTTTCTCCGCCTCTTCCTTGGCTCTGGCCTCATATTCCCGAATATATAAAGCGGTATCGTGCTTAATACTTTCCTCTACGGAATGCAACAATTCCTGTCTGGCCTGATCCTTGGTTAAGCCGGAAACTCTTTCCAGCTCAATCAGCTTCTGGCTATGAAGCTGTTCGATTTCCCCTTCCCTGGTCTGTAATCCTTCCTCTTTTCTCTGAAGATCCGATTCCTTCTTCTCTAAGTTTGCCGCTTTCTTCTCGGAGCTTTCTTCCCTTTTCAAAATTCTCTTCTCAAGGTCGGAAATTTCTCTTCTACGGTCCTTAATTTCCTTATCCAGCTCATTCTTAGCCTTCAGTGCTTCTTCTTTTGCTTCTAGTAATGCTTCTCTCTTCTTGTTCTCCGCAGTGCGAATGGCATCATCAATAATCTCCCTGGACTTTTCCTCAGCTGTTCCTACCTTCCGAGCATAATTGGTTCTTTCTTTATTCTGTCCAAGGATGAACATGATTGCCCCCACTACTGCCGCCACAATCACAATGATGGCGATTCCCAATGGGTTCAATGTCTGTACCTCCTTCACTATTCTTTTGTTAATGTACAAATATGTGAAGCAAAGCAGGGTTGGCCACGCCAAAAATCCCTTGCAAAAATCTCTCTGTTACCATATTCAACCTTTTAACAAGCTTATTTTAAGGGATATAAATACTTGTGTCAATGAGAACTATTTCCCGGTCCGGCTTCAAAAGGTCTCCAGCACCGGCTTCAAAATATCTCCGGCGCCGACTTCAAAACCATCTCCGTGCAAGCTCTATACCTATTGAAATACCGACAACATTTTCTGAGAAAGACTTTCTCCGATTCCCATAATGTTATTCAGGAATAAAATTTCTTCAATGCCTTTTTCCTGAATCAGCGAAGACGCATTTCCCTGATAATGCCGGTAGTCCACCACATAAACGTCCCGGTAATCCTGTGCCAAAAAAGGCACAAAAGCATTTCCATAGGAATCCTTTAAGACCAAAATGCTCTTCTTTCGAGGAGCCTCTTCATTATGGATTTCCACATAGCCATGATCTCCCAGCATAAAACAGTTGTATTTATTTCCGGGAAGCATTTGGCTGGCATCATTAATCAACTTTCCTTCCTGAAGATTCCCCTTGCTGTCGGTATATTGCATGGTATTCATGCTCCCCTGATAAGCTGTCACCTGGTCGGGATGCCCCTTTAAACTTTCCGGACGATTCATAAAGAAGTAAAAGGTTCCATAAAATTCCGGGAAATCCATCTTTTGATAGTTAGACAAAGGCCTGGTGCTGTAGCCCATACTTTTGCAATATTCCTGATAGCCGTAATATGCTCCAAGCTGGGTCCAGTGATGATCCGTTCGGAAATAGATGTATTCCTTTTTGTGTACGGAAAGAGCGTCAAAAACATTTACCGTATTGACTCTTTTATCCATCAGGCTGTAGCTATAGGCAATGGCCTGATCCATCCCGGAGGAAGCCAGCTTTTCCTGCACCTTCGGATCCAAGATCACGCCAAAGGAATTGGGCACAATCATGGCGCTAAGCTTCACCTTGGGAAACATGGCCTGCACCGTATTTAATAAAGAAGCGTGGGCACGAACCGCCTTTTCACTGAAATAATACAGCTCATAGGCAGAATCTCCGTTCAGATAGAGACTTCCAATCTGTTCTCCGGCTACATTTTCTGCCTTATCCGCCTTTTTAATCTGCAGATTTCCCTCCGCATCCGTTTCAAAATTACTGTTTTCTTCTTTTTCTTTCGTTGAGCCTTGCTTTGCATCGGAGCCTTGCTTTGCATCGGAGCTTTGCTTTACTTCCGCGCTTTGCTTTGCTTCTGGCTCTTCCTGCTTTTCCTCTGTTCCTTTTCCTTTTTCTGTTTGCTCTTTTCCTTCTTTCTTATCCCGGGCATCCGCCTTTCTTTGGCTTTCCCCATCGGATTCCTTTTTCTCTGTTCCGTCCTCCTGCACACCCTCCCCATCCTTCTTCAACGCGAAGGTCTCCGCCATTGCGCCTTCTCCGGTGGGAATTTCTTCTTTGACCTGCTCGGCAGCTCCGTAAATCTGCTCTCCCTGCAGGCCGTAGAAAGCCTTGGTTTTCGAAGCCAAAAGCATCCACTCCTCTTTTCCCGGATAGCTGTCCTGATACCAGGATGTGATATCCCGGAAATAGCTTCCCGCAAAAAGTCCCTGCATGGAAAATGCGGGAAACTGCTTCAGTTCTCTTTTTTCCGCATCGGAATATCGCGGTCTTAAGGGGAGAAGTATCCCCAGCACAAAAAGACAACACAAGAGCCCCATCATAGCCAACGAAAATACCTTGGCATAGGGAAAATCCTTCCCGGACTTTTCCGGACTCGTCTCTTCCGTGCTCTTCGCTTTAGGAGTTTCCACTTCTATAGATTTATCTTCCGTGATTTTCTCTTCTGTGATTTTCTCTTCTGTGATTTTCTCTTCTGTGATTTTTTCTTCCGTCAATTTTTCTTCCATAATCTTTTCTTCTGTGATTTGTTCTTCTCTTCCCTGACTATCCATTCCCCTCTACTCCCTGTACGATAAGTCTTATCCTCTACGCATTTGCCATTCTTTCCTTCTCGTAAGATAAGAACAGCACTCTTTTAAAATTGATTATACAAAAACGGCATATAGCTCTGCCCTGCCATAAGGGCGAAGGACAAGAGCAAAAATGCAATCGACGCCAAAAGCTTTCCCCAGAAATACAGCTGTTCCGCATGGTCTAAGAAGAAAATGTTGAGCTTTGTTCTTCTTTGGATTCTTCGAAGAATTTTCTCATGGCGAAGCAAGTCCTCCTGATTTTCTTGACTGAGCTCTGCTTCTTCCTCTTCCGCCTCTGCTTCTACCTCTTCCGCAAGGGAAACAGCTTCTTCCTTTTGTACTTCCGTTTCCCCGGATCTTTCCTCAGGGCAAGGAGCACCTTCCCCGTCCAAGCTAAGCTTTAGCATAGGATATTTTTCTTCGGGAAATAAATCCTTCCTATCGGAAGAAGCAGCAAAAATCGACTCATCTGCTGTAGCTTCCGAAACTCCTTTCAAAGCAGCTTCCCCGGCATCTATCGCCGTTACTTCCGGAGTATCCACTACAGATTCCGGATAATCTTTCTCTGCTTCCGGAAAATCTGTCCCTGCTTCCGGAGAATCTTCCTCCGCATCCTCCATGCCGTAAAAGCCAAGACTCGCTCTTTTCTTCCTTGCCAAACGGGATTTCCCCCGGAACAGGAGCTTTTGCCATTCTTCCTCTAGGCTGCTCAAAAGATTACCGGAAAAGAGAATGGCTACAAGAAGCAGAAAAATATTGCTCTTTACAATCAGCAGGGTTTTTCCATCCACTAAAGACAGACTCTTCGGCAAGGTATGAAGCCAAAGGATATTTTTCAGGCTTTGGAAATCGGAAAAGCGGAAAAGGATCCAGGAAAAATACAACACCACCAGGGTATAAACGTGTTGTAAACATCTCAGGACAAAGGAAAAATTTCCTCCTTCGGATTTTTTCATTCTTTTCCACAGCTTCTTACAGCAAAGCTCCAGCAGGATAAAAACAAAGAAATACAGTCCCCAAAGAATGAAATTCGCCGTGGAACCATGCCAAATTCCGGTTAAAATCCAAATCAAAAGAAGATTTCTCACCTGCAAAGGAAAGGGAACTCGATTTCCTCCCAGCGGAATATAAACATAGTCCCGGAAAAACATGGATAAGGAAATATGCCAGCGTCTCCAGAAATCTCGAATGGAACGAGCGCTATAGGGTGCCTGAAAGTTTTCCGGAAGGGTAAAGCCGCAGATTTCCCCGATTCCTATAGCCATATCCGTATAGGCGGAAAAATCCAAAAAAATCTGCAGCATATAGGAAAGACCGGAAAGGAATACTGCCAGAAAGGAAAAAGATGGAGAAGACTGTGGCATAGAAGCGTTTTTCAGACTATCCAAGCTAAGAACTTCTACGGAAAGGGCGCCCAGTGCATCCGCCAAAGCCAGCTTTTTCCACAGGCCGAAGGTAAATCGGAACAGGCCGTGGGAAAAGGCTTCATAGGAAAATGCACGATTTTTGATTTCTTCCCGCATTTCCGGATAACGAAGAATCGGTCCCTGAGAAAGCACCGGAAAGGCAAAGGCGAAAAGGGAAAATGAAAAAATGTCCTGCTCCGCCTCCTTTCCCTGATAGCAATCGTAAAGGTAAGCTATAAAACGGAAGCTGTAAAAGGAGATGCCAAAGGGCATCCAGCCCTTTACCATTTTCGGCAGGAAGGGCAGAGCTACACTGTACTTGAAAAAAGCCAGAGGCAGGATAATTCCCGCTAAGGATAGGAAAAATATTTTTTTCTTTTCTTCTTCCGTGGCCTTTCCCAAAGCTTTTCCCATAAAAAAAACAAAAAGGGTAAAAAAGCAAAGAAAGGCTACCGCCAAGAGTCCCTGAAAAAGCAAGAAGAAGCAAGATGCCAGGAAAAACACCGCATTTTTCCAGGCAAGCTCCTTCTTCCCGAAATACAAAACAAAAAACAGGGGGAGAAATCCCGCCACAAAGATCATTTGCGAAAACTGCATATTGCAAACCTTTCCCTTGTCAATTTTCTAAAAATCCGTTATACTCAATGAGCTTCGGGGGCGATGAAGCTTGGGCCCCACGCAATGGGAGATACCGAACCGTGTCAGGATGGGAACATAGCAGCACTAAGGTAAACCTTTCATGTGCCGTGGGTTATCCTGGGTGGAGTTCCCGAAGCTTTTTTATTTATCCGGATATCGATAGCAAATTTTTTCGCTATGTTTATTCCTTTCGAGGCAATACTGTACTGCGTTGTTCTTTTCTTAATCTTTAATGCGATACACCTGTAAGGCATTTTCCGTGGTTTTTCGAATCACTTCTTCCTCTGAAATTCCCTTTAATTCCGCCAGACAGGAAACCACATAGCGAAGGTTTCCGGAATGATTTCTGCTTCCTCGAAGAGGAACCGGACTCATGTAAGGGCAATCCGTTTCCAAAACAATGTGGTTTAGAGGAATCTCCGTCGCCACCTGCTTTAACTTCTTGGCATTGGAAAAGGTCAGTACGCCGCCGATGCCTACCATCATGCCCAAATCGATAAATTGTTTAGCCACTTCCACCGGGTAGGAAAAGCAATGCACAATTCCCCCATTGACATAGCCCTTATAGTCTCTAAGTAGATGGTAGGTGTCCATAGCTGCATCCCGGGAATGGAGCACTACCGGAAGATTTCTTTTCCTGGCCAGCTCCATCATGGCAATAAAGCAGTCCTTCTGCACCTCCGGATCCGGATTGAACGCTTGCATCTCCGTAATTTCCCCTTTGGCAAAGGCCTCTGCCTCCTGCTCTTTTTCTACCCTGGAGCGCTTATCTATCCGAAAATAATCCAGTCCTATCTCCCCCATAGCCACCACTTCCTTTTCCTGGCTCAGGGTATAAATCTCAAGGAGAGATTCTTCCGTAAGCTCATCCGCATTTTCCGGATGAAAGCCCACTACTGCATATTTTTGAAGTCCCGGAATAAAAAGCTCTCTCGCTAAACGAATAGCCTCCTTGGAGCTTTCCAGGTTATAACCGATTTCACAAATCCGGTCCACCCCCTGTTCCGGAAGGGAGCGGAGCAATGCCTCTCTGTCTGACCCATAGGATTCATCATTGTAGTGGCAATGGGTATCAAAAATCATCTTCTTCTCCTTTTTGATTTCTGTTTTCCTTACATACTCTATATTCTTTTTAATTATTCTTGGTACTTATTCTTTGTACTTATTCTTTGTGCTTATTCTTTGTGCTTATTCTTGCGCTTATTCTTGGCACTTGTTCTTCGCACCGTCCTTCGGATAATCTTATGACTACTCTTCTAAATTTATCAACCTCTCTACGCGGTAATCTTTGCCCCTAAGTAAATCAAAAGATAGAAAAAACCAAGATGCAAAGGATAATACACGTAGAAGAAACGACTGAGGGAAATTCGCCCCTTTTCACCATTGTAAAAGGCAATCGGGAGAAAGCTCAATGCTGCAAAACAGTAGCTTCCATAGGACAGAGCCGCTGACAGCGCAGCCCCTGAGGACAGGCGCAGTGCCTTTTCCTTGCGGAAGTTATACAGTGCGGCAATCAGGAAAATGCCCAGTGCTCCGTAGTCTGCCCGAATCAGCTCCGCAATGGCGGCACAGGACAGCACCGCAGCCCATTTGTAGAAAACATTTTTCCGAAAACGGTGCATTCCCTCCATACACAGCACACCCAAAGCCAGGGTAAAGCCGATATTCTGAACGGTAAAATTATAAACCTGATTGAAAAATGCCAGGTCAAAGGGCACTTCCGATACTATGCCCATTAAAAGCAGTCTGAAAAAATATTTCTTTCGGTCGTGGCTATGACGGAAGCCTTCTGTCAGGAGAAAGGCATAAATCGGAAAGGCCAATCTGCCGATAATCCGAAAGATTCTATAAATTTGGAGCAGTCTGTGCCCCTCCTCCGTAGCAATAGCCATCTGATAGTACTCCGTGGAATAGCCGTAGAGTTTTCCGTTTAGAATTACGATGGCGGCAAAATGGTCTATAGTCATGGAAATAAGGGCAAGGAGCTTCAGCATAAACGCGGAAACTCCTCCCCCTTTTTTCTTGGTATTTAAAATGGCCTGGTAGTTCGTCATATTATGAAATACTTGCTCCTGCAGGCATATCTGCCAGGGAGGTCATCAGAGAAAGCTTTCCCTCTTCGTCAATGGCGGAAAGGAGCATTCCTTCGGACTGATAGCCGCAAATCTCTCTGGGCGCAAGGTTGCAAAGCACCATAACCTTCTTGCCCAAAAGATCTTCCGGCTTATAGCTAGACTTAATGCCGGAAAGAATCTGCCTTACTTCAGAGCCTACCTGCACCTTGAAAAGCAGTAATTTTTTAGACTTCTTCACTTCCTCGGCATGGATAATCTTTCCGATACGGAAGTCGCATTTGTCAAAGTCCTCATAGGAAATCTCAGCCTTAAAGGGAATATCAATTCCCTTTTCCAAATCCATATTGCCTGCTGCCTGAGAGCTTCCTAAAGCACAGGCTGTTTTTGCCGCCTTCCTGGCCTCTTCCTTCTTCTCCTCGGCCTGGGCCTTGGCAATCTGGGCCTCGGTAATCTTTTCTACTTCCTTCTCTACCTCTTTCCAATCCTTTCTCTCAAAGAGAGTCTTGGGGTCCGCCACCACCTTATTACCGGAGGGGTAAAGACCGAAGTAGGAAAGGGAAGCAAAGTCTCTTTCCGTAGTGGAAAGCTGCTCTAAAATCTCCGCTCCTGTGGAGGGCATAAAGCTCTTCAGCAAAGATGCACCGATGACAATGGATTCTGTCAGGTTATACAGCACGGTTCTTAAGCGGTCCGCCTTGCTCTCTTCCTTAGCCAAAACCCATGGCTCTGTCTCATCGATATATTTGTTGGAGCGTCTGAAAATCTCAAAGATTGCGGTTAAAGCATCCGCCACCTTCAGTTCATCCATCTTGGATGCGGCAAGCTTTGCCTGCTCCAAAACGGTGCTCTTCAGATCCTGATCCACCGGCTCTGTTACGCCCTTATCCTCCACGATGCCGTCAAAGTACTTATTGCTCATGGAAATGGTACGCTTTACCAGATTTCCTAAAATGTTGGCCAGCTGGGAATTGAAGCGTTCGACCATCAGCTCCCAGGAGATGACACCGTCATTTTCAAAGGGCATTTCATGCATAACGAAGAAACGCACCGCATCCACACCGAAGAGTCTTACCAAATCATCGGCATAGATTACATTTCCTCTGGACTTGGACATCTTCGTGCCCTCATCAGCCTTTCCTACCGCAGTAAGAAGCCAGGGATGTCCGAATACCTGTTTCGGAAGCGGAATATCCAGGCTCATCAGGAAAATGGGCCAGTAAATCGTATGGAAACGAACG
>ERZ773267.1471-NODE-1471-length-12996-cov-12.329418_pt1 | contig 12996 bp, 11 predicted proteins | sample MGYA00511959_ERZ773267 | MGnify/ENA primary metagenome ERZ773267 (study PRJEB29015, sample SAMEA2738165) | human oral metagenome | biome: human oral; feature: human-associated habitat; material: saliva | place: China | collected 2240 ... | reverse complement strand
GCAATTCTGACAATTGAACGAAGTCTTCAGCTTCAAACTCGAGATATGACCAGATCTCCTCTGCAGTGTGAGGAAGAATCGGAGTCAAGAGTTTGGTGATTTTGACAAGAATGTCATAGAAAACTGTTTGCATTTGACGGCGTTCAAGCGATTTGGCACCTTCTATGTAAACAACATCTTTGGCAAAATCAAGGTAGAAGGCTGATAAATCAACGTTGATAAAGTTCACCAAGGCCTTGTGGATTGTCAAGAATTCAAAATCAGCATAGGCATCACGAATCGTCTTGACAAGCTGGTTAAAGCGGATGGTCATGTACTTATCAACAGAACGAAGCTCATCGTAAGCTACTGCGTCTTGAGCTGGGTTAAAGTCTGATGTATTAGCAATCAAGAAACGAAGGGTGTTACGGATCTTACGATACGTTTCAGAGACTTGGCTCAAGATATCCATAGAGATACGAACGTCGTTGCTTGAGTCAACACTTGTTACCCAGAGACGCAAGATTTCCGCACCAAATTGTTTTTCAACATCGCTTGGAGCAATGGTATTTCCAAGAGATTTAGACATCTTCTCACCTTTACCGTCAAGGGCAAAACCTTGTGACAAGATTTGTTTGTAAGGAGCCACGCCATGGTTGGCAACAGATGTGATAAGAGATGAGTTGAACCAACCACGGTACTGGTCAGAACCTTCCAGATAGAGGTCAGCTGGATATTTGAGTTCTGGACGGTTTACTACAACTCCATTCCATGAAGAACCGGAGTCGAACCATACGTCCATGATATCTGTTTCTTTCTTGAATTCGCCATTTGGTGAACCTGGATGGGTAAATCCTTCTGGCAAGAGGTCTTTAGCATCACGTTCCCACCAGATGATGGAACCATGTTCTTCAAAGAGTTGAGCCACATGCTCGATGGTTTCAGCTGTCATGATTGGTGTGCCATCTTCTGCGTAGAAGATTGGAAGAGGAACTCCCCAAGCACGTTGACGAGAGATAACCCAGTCACCACGGTCACGGATCATGTTGTAAAGACGCACTTTACCCCATTCTGAATGGAACTTCACTTTTTCAATTTCATCCAAGATTTCTTGGCGGAATTTTGATACAGAAGCAAACCATTGTGGCACTGCACGCCAGATGATTGGTTTCTTGGTACGCCAGTCAAATGGATATGAGTGAGAGATTTCTTCTTGAGCAAGGAGAAGATTACCAAGTTTTTCGATAACAGTTGGAACTACCTTGTCATAGAATTGACCCGCAAAATCAGGACCAGCATTTTCCATCATGATCCCGCGTTCATTAACCGTTACTGCAACTTCAAGACCGTTAGCAACACCGACATTGTAGTCATCCTCACCGAAACCAGGCGCAGTATGGACAATACCAGTACCTGAGTCAGTCGTAACGTGGTCACCAAGGATTACCAACTCATCTATAGCTGTATCCCACGGGTGCTTTGTCACAATGTGGTTCAATTCTTGACCACGGTAAGTTGCCAAGACTTGAACATCAGCCCAGCCAAATTTCTCAGACAGGGTGTTCAACAATTCTGCAGCAACCACAAACTTACGAGCCTCACCAGCAGGTTGTGCCAATACATAATCAATATCCGCTCCAACTGTCAAACCACGAGAAGCAGTGATGGTGAATGGAGTTGTTGTCCAAACAACGATGTAGGTATCTGTATCTAGCACACCTTTTCCGTCTTTGACGCGGTTAGCATAGTAAAGGGAAGTTGAAAGTAAGTCATGATATTCAATTTCCGCTTCTGCAAGGGCTGACTCAGATGACCATGACCAGTAAACTGGCTTGGCACCACGGTAGATATAGCCTTTTTTAGCCATTTCACCAAAGACACGGATTTGAGCCGCTTCATAGTCTGGAGTCAAGGTCACATAAGGATTTTCCCAGTCACCAGAAACACCTAAACGTTTAAAGTCTTCCCGTTGCTTATCTACTTGAGAAAGAGCATAGTCACGGCAAAGTTTCAAGTACTCAACCAAGTCCATTTCTTTGCGTTTGACACCTTGTTTCGCCAAAACTTGCTCGATTGGCAGACCATGGGTATCCCAACCTGGGATGTAAGGTGCATAGTAGCCAGCCATCGATTTCGAACGAACAATAATATCTTTAGAAATCTTGTTCATAGCATGTCCAACGTGGATATTTCCGTTGGCATAGGGAGGGCCATCATGCAAGACAAAATGGGGTTTGCCTTCATTTAATTCTTGACGGCGTTGATAAAGCTTAGCTTCATCCCATTCTTTTTGCCAGATTGGCTCTTTATTTGGCAAGCCGGCACGCATTGGAAATGCAGTTTTCCCAAGGTTCAGGGTTTCTTTGAGTTTCATTTGGTCTCCTTATGACATATATTTTTCAAAATAAAAAACCGCAGACTTCTCCTAAAGGACGAAAAATCGCGGTACCACCTTTGTTTAGACAGGAAAAATCCTATCCCTCTTAGCCCGTAACGTAGGCAGACGTCGTTTCTTACTCGATTCAGAAACGATGAAGCAGAATGATAAATCAAACAAAAGGGATTACAGGTCTCTCACCACCACCTGCTCGCTGAAAATATTCTATCTGATTTGTGTTTCTGCACTTATTATAAAAGATCTACTGGAACTTTAGAATCTTCATCCGATTCTGAACGTTTTACTGATTCTAAAATTTCTTTCTGTTGTGCTTGGATCAACTCTTCATCTATAGTCTGAAGGGTCTGAGTTTCTGCCAATTCTCGATTTGCTTGCTCAATTCGCTCTTGCAATTCAGCTATTTCCTCAGGCGAGAATTGACGAGTAACATCTACTTCTTCCTCGAGCTCTACTTTTTCACCAAGCGCTTCTTCAACCACTACTTTAAAGGCTTCATCACTGGTTTGGAGATAGGCAGCAGTTGGGCGAAGAATATCTTCCCAATCTTGAGAATCAACAATACTTAGTTGACTTTCAATCGTCGATTTGAGACGTTGATGGAAGACACGCGTTTTATTTTTCAATTCTTCTGTCTCAACAGCCACTTTCTTGGCATTGTCTGTTGCCTGACGAAGAATATCATTAGCCTTGTACTTGGCTCTATCTAACAAGCGTTGCGCATCTTGCTCTGCTTGCTGAACGATATTTCCGGAACGTTCTTGTGCTGCTTGCTTAACCCGCTCTGCTGTGTCTTGTGCAATCAAAACAGACTGACTAAGCGAATCTTTCATTTCATCAAAATAAATTAGACGCTCTTCAAGATTACGGATTTTTGCTTCTTTCTCATGATTTTCACGGATTAAATCTTCATAATCACCGACAATGATATCAAGAAATTCTTCAACTTCATCAATATCGTACCCTCTAAATCTGGTCGAAAAAGCTTTATCTCTAATCTCTAGTGATGTTAGTGCCATATTTCCTCCTTATTTGCTAGGTAATAATTCAACTGTTAGTTTATGTTTCCCATTTTTGGAAAAACCATTTTCTGTTAAAACCTTAAATCGTCCATATTTCCTAACGCTAATCAATTCACCTAAAGCAATCTGTTGACTAGGGTTATCAATGGTTCTGTAGTTTTGCTTCACCTGTTTCCCCATGATTAGTTCCACAGCTTGGCTACGCGATAATTTAAAGACTGTCGCTACTAACTTATCCAGTCTAAGGCTAGAGGCCAAGACATCTCTGGTTTTAGTTGCTGACAAGTTTTGAAGCTGCTCGGTCAAAGAAACTTTCTTGAGCCGAACTGGAACTTTAGCTATTTTGGAAACATTGGTAATGAAATATTCTTCTAATCTTCGGTCCACAAATACTTGCGCTCGATCATCTACAACGATAATATCGCCAAATGTCCGTCTCTCAATCCCCAGCTGATGCAAAAGAGTTCCCACAATTTGTGAATGACTCACCTTATAGAACTTACTTGCGTAAACTATCTCTAATAAGGCCAAATCAAAATCTTCAACATCTAGCTGATAGTAGCTAGGGGCAATCAAAACTTTGGCAAACTCACTAGGAAAGTAATCGGAGCTAGAAAACACTTGCACATCATACTGTTTACTTAAATTTTTAAGAATAGCCACCTGATGTGGATTCAAAAAAGCAGTTGTCTCAAAGCTATACTGATCTTCTACCCGTTGAAGCAATTCCATGCTTTTATCCAGAAAATCCTGGTCATCCTGAGAAAAATGCTGATAAATATTATTTACCATAGTAAAAATAAAGCAGAAATAAAGTGCAAAAACAAGGTATCAAGCAGTCTCAAAGCAAAGAGTGCCACCAGAACAGTAAAGTCTAGGCCGCCAAACTGCAAGGGCAATTTGCGAAATAAACGCAAAAATGGTTCAACTAGAGAACCGACAAGCCTTCCTAGGGCTGTTTGGTAAGCTCCAGGGAACCAAGACAAGAGTGCATAGATGAAGACAGTAAATGAGTAAAGGTCGATTAGATTAGAAACTAATTTAAAAATAAAATAAATCATTAATTATCTGCTGCGTTTCATATCAAAATCGTATTCACTCAGCTCCATATCATTTGGAAGGCGAATATCTTCTACATTGACAACAACATTGATTGGAGTAAGCAAATACATAGTACTAGCAACTTTTCTCAAGTTTCCAGCCAAAACATAGCGGGCTCCATCAAGATAATCCAAGCAACGTCTTGCTTGTACTTCTGTCATATATTGGAAGTCAATCAAGATACTCTCATTTGCCACAAGTAGATCAACAACTTCTGTCGCTTCCTCGTATTTTCTTGGATAGCGGACATCAATCGTCACCTTCTCACTAGCTGTCACTCGATGTTGAGCTAGTTCTTGTTGGCGAGCATGCAATCTAGTAATATTTTCTGTTGCTGTTTTCTGTTGCGCTTGTGAAGAAGTTGAACGATTCCGTGCGTTATCCTTAGGTGACGCAGCTGGAACCAACTCAGTCTTTGGTTGCTGCAATGCAGGGCCAGACTCGACTGAGGGCTGAACTGGCAAGTCAGACTTTTCTCCATCTTCAGTAAAATATTCTATAAATTTATCAAATTTATCTTTTAATGACATAGTTCTTTCCTATTTAAAAAATGCTGTTCCGATTCTGACATAGGTAGAGCCGTTGGCAATCGCTTCGGGATAGTCACGGCTCATTCCCATACTCAAATCAGAAAAGGGCATGTTTTTTAACTGTTTAGCTTGTAAGTTTATTTGAAGCTGACGGGCCTCCGAAAAAATCTGATCCAACTCTTGGTGAGTGGCCTCAAATGGAGCCATTGTCATCAAACCAACAAGACAAATATTTTCTAAGGCTGCAAGCTCTAGTAGCACACTATCTAGCTCTTCAACTAGAAAACCGTGTTTGCTTTCTTCTTTAGAAATATTGACTTGCAAGAAACAGTTAATCACATGGTCCGCTCTTTTGTTGATTTCTTGAGCTAATTTAACAGAGTCTAAAGCATGGAAATAATCAATATAGTTGATAACATCTTTGACTTTCCTTCTCTGCAAACTACCAATCAAGTGCCAAGTAAGATTTTCTTCCTTTAAAGCATGATATTTTTCAAGAAACTTATCTACTCGATTTTCTCCAATATGTTTGATCCCTGTAGCCACAAGTTTTTTCGCTGTTTCACAGTCAACATATTTGGTAACCGCAATAATGTTTACGGAATCCTTCGGTCGATTTTCTTTTTCAACTATTTGAGCAACATTTTGAAAAATTAAATCTTTATTTGCTTGAAAGTCCATTTAAATTAGCGATTTCTAAAGAATGGTGGTGTTTCAAGCTCGTCGTCTTCTTCCTTAATATCTGTATAGCGTTCAACACGGCTAGAAGGAACTGGTTCTGCTTGACGAACGATCGCTTCACGACGCAAATCCCAGTCTCCAAATACTGAAGTTCTAGAAGTTTCTACCGTTGAGCGATGAGAAGGAGCTGGCATTTCTCTTGTTTCTGCCATATCGAAGTTGCGATCATAGTGAGCAGCTGATTGAGCTGGACGTCCTTGTTCAGCACGGTTGGCAGGTTTCACTCGTTGCAAACCACTTACCTTCTCAACTTTTTCTTCTTTGACACCTGTCGCAACAACAGTCACACGAATCTCATCCTTCATAGACTCATCAATTGAAGTACCGAGCCAGATGTTGACACCATGACCAGCTGCTTGATTAACGATTTCAGAAGCTTCTTCTGCTTCAATCAAGGTCATATCTAGGCCACCAGTAACGTTGACAATCACGTCTTCTGCACCATCAATAGTTGTTTCAAGAAGTGGAGAGTAGATAGCTTTACGAGCTGCTTCGATAACGCGCTCTTCACCGCTTCCGATACCGATACCCATCAAGGCATTACCTTTATTTTCCATAACAGTCTTCACGTCTGCAAAGTCAAGGTTAATCAAGCCTGGGCTAGTAATCAAGTCAGTGATACCTTGAACCCCTTGGCGGAGAACGTTATCAGCTTCACTCAAGGCTTCCAAAAGTGGAGTCTTCTTATCAACGATTTCCAAAAGGTTGTTATTTGAAATGATCAGGAGAGTATCTACATGTTCACGCAGTTCATTAATCCCTTCGATAGCAAAGTTGCCACGTTTAGCACCTTCAAAACCAAATGGACGGGTTACAACTGCTACAGTTAGGGCGCCTACTGATTTGGCAATGCGGGCAATAACTGGTGCAGCACCTGTACCAGAGCCACCACCCATACCAGCAGTGATAAAGACCATATCCGCACCTTGAAGGGCTTCTGTCAAGACTTCTTCGCTTTCTTCAGCTGCTTTACGACCAACTTCAGGCTGACCTCCAGCACCCAGACCACGAGTCAACTTAGGACCAAGCTGAATAACTGTTTCTGCTTTTGCACTGCTAAGTGCTTGTACATCTGTATTTGCTGCGATAAATTCTACACCAGCAAGACCTTCATCGATCATTCGGTTAATAGCGTTTCCGCCGCCACCGCCGACACCAATTACTTTAATGACTGCGCCTTGTGCAGCAGCCGCATCAAATGAAAATGTCATAATCTATTTATTCTCCTTACTCAAACATATTACCAATTAAATTGCGCATCTTATCTGTAAAACTAGCTTTTGGCTCTTCTTGTGGCACTTCGTTTCTAAACGTTGCAACTTCTGGTTCTACTTCTTGAACTGGTTGAACTGATTGAACTGGTTCAATCGGATGGGTATCGAAACGAGGTGCTCTCTGATTTGGACGTTCAAAGCTGGTTGCTTGATGACGTAACTGCTCGTCTCCACGGACAGCAGCCTGGGCGATACGATCCACTTCTGTCAAATTGCCAGCATACTCTGAAAGACTAATCACATGAGCAAAAGCTGGATTGCGAATACCGATTTGATTTGGCACATACAATTTGGCATGAACACCAAATACTTCTTGGGCTAATTCCACGATACCAGGTAAGATTGCTCCACCACCAACGATAACAATGCCACCAGGAAGATCTAAGACATGTCTTCTATCCAAATCTTGCTTGATTTGCTCAAAAATATGTCTAACACGAGCTGAGATGATTTCAGCCAGATAGCTTTCTGTTATCTCAACTGGATTGACTTCGCCAATAACTTCAACTGGGAAAGTTTCAGTGCCTGCAAACGGTACGTAAGCTACCCCGTAGTTAAATTTCAAGCTTTCTGCCAATTTTTGAGAGGTTTTCAAGACTTTTGAAATGTCTTTGGTAATATAATCGCCACCTTCTTGGTAGATATTGGTAAATTGTAATTCTTGATTTTTTACAGAAGCAACTGTAGTTTGTCCGCCACCCATATCAATGACTGTCGCACCAAACTCCCGCTCACCTTCGTTCAAGATGGATTTTGTCATCGCTAATGGAGAAATGATAATATTTTCCAATTTAACTCCTGCACGCTCCACTGTCTTACGGAGATTGTGCAAGATTGTACGAGGACCAGTGTAGAGCAGGCCACGCATTTCTAAGCGAATTCCCATCATGCCACGAGGGTCACGGATACCTTGGAAGCCATCAACAACAAACTCTTCTGGAATGAAGGTAATCACTTCACGGTCAGGAGTCATGCTCTTGGTCAAGGCAGATCTTACGACACTCTCAACATCTTCATCAGTAATTTCTTTGGAATCACTAATCACAGGAATCATACCTTGAGTCGGCTCAATTTGCAGTAGATTTGCCGGCAAGCCAACGTTCACTAAGCCAATTGAAATCCCCGCTTTTTCTTCTGCTTGAGAAATTGCTGACTTAATAGCCGCTGCTGCTGCTTCAATATCGACAATAATCCCATCTTTGACGCCAGCACTCTTTGCATTGCTGACTCCGATAACATTCATTTCACCGTTGATGTGCTCTGCCACCAACACTTTGATTGTGCTACTTCCTATATCTAATCCAGTAAAAAAGCCATCTCTAGCCATTACATCAGTCCTCTCTGTCTTCCACGTTTCCATTCTAATACAAATAACTCTAGAAAATAGGGTTATCCAAACTCTATTATATCATAAAAATACGAAATTGGCGCAGTTTTTATCTATAATAATTAGTTATTTTCAGAAATCTCTGGCTTTTCTGCTCGAGATTGGGCAGAATCTTCAGTAGATTGTTCTGAATGTTGAGCAGAAGTTTCTGTATCTTGCCCATCCTTGCTAGCTTCTTGGATAACTTCACTTTCTGCACCCTGCACATAGCTGAAAATACCAGCCTCCATATCGACCACACTTGGTAATTCCAATTGAGGATGAATTCCCGCATAATAGGGAAGTTTCTTAGCAATATGAGAAATTGGAACCAAAATTTGGTGCTCATCAGACATGGTGATAGTCACTAAATCCTCTGTCACCTTGCTAGGAGTTAAATCAACCCTTCTCATACTTTTTTTGATCGAATCAGGGACATTCTTCAGTTGTTGAACGAATTCCTTGATCAAACCCGTATCTGAGAAGGTCACATCCATCCGCTCTTCCGGCAAAGAATCAGCCGCAACCTCGTTTTTCACGTATTCTCCACTGGTTAAAATAGGATAATACTTAGAATCTTTCTGTACATAACCTAAAACACTATATTCCTGAACATCGATTTTGAAAGTCAGTGGGAATTGATAGGTCATTTCTACATTTTCAATCCAGGGGCTAGAAGCTTTCAGATTTTGCTCATAATGATGGCGATTTTTGTAAACAGTAACAGTGTAATCGCGCTGATCAATTTTACTACTGCTTTTTAGTTCCTCCTGACTCACAACCTTGTTCCCAGTAAATTCAATGGTCTTCATCGTTGCAAGTGGCGTGAGGAAATAAAGAGAAGCTAAAAAGATTAGAGAACTTGTCACTAAAACTGGCAAAGCCCGATACCAATGGATTTTCTCAATTGGAACCTTCGGAGGCTTAAGCTGCTCTACTTCTTCCTCCTCTGGTTCTTCTTGTTCTTGGACTTCCTCTTGCTCCTCACCTTCAGTTTCAGAATCTTGCACTTCAGTTTCTTCTTCACTTGTAGGAGAGTCTGTGTCAGTTTCTTCGGAGACTGTATTTTCTTCGTTGGAAGGCTCTTGATTTTCAAGCTCTGCCTTCATTTCTTCTTTTTTCTTCTCTAGCTCGGCTTGTTTCTGCTCTAACTCTGCTTGCTTCTTCGCCTTTTCTTGAGCTTTTTTCTCAAGATACTCTTTATTTCTGACTTGCCATTCAGAGAGAGAAAGTTGAGCATCTTTTTGCTTATCTTCCTTGCTTTTTTTCATATTTTCCCTTTGTTAATATCTTGCTTTAAAATTTCATAAAATTCATCTACTGATGTTAGTTCAGGCGCTTCTTCCATTCGTTGATAGTAGGCAGCCTTTTCCCTCAGTAAATCGTCCACTGCTACTTGAAGATTGACCCGATTCAAGTTTTCTTCATTGATTTTAAGCGCATAGCCTTTTTCCAAGAAGTAGTTGGCATTTTCAATCTGATCCCCTCGACTTGCCCCCAGCCCTAAAGGTACAATCACTTGCAACTTCTTCATAGCCAGTAATTCAAAGATAGTATTGGAACCACCTCGTGTCACGACGACATCTGCCATAGCCATCAGTGGCTGATACAGATCTGTCACATAGGACACCCGGTAGATACGGTGAGAAAGCTCATCCAAACTAGCATCGCCTGTCAGATTGATAATATTATATTTTTCAATCAAGCGATACTTATTTTTTGTAATAAAATCATTGAAAACTTTAGCGCCTCCTGAGCCACCGACAAAGAGCAAGGTAGGCTTTCCTTCTGTGAAATGAGCCTTGATTTTCTCAATCTCAGCCGGTTCTGTTTGAGGGAGGGCATCTATCTTGGTCACCGCTCCAACATGTTCAGCCTTGCTCAGGCCTTCAGCTTGCTCAAAAGTCGTGAACATCTTTGTCGCGCATTTGTAACCGATTTTATTGGCCAAACCAAGCGACAAATCAGACTCATGGATAAAGACTGGAACGCCGGTCACCTTCGCCGCAATCACTGGCGGAACAGACACAAAGCCTCCTTTTGAAAATAGGGCTTTAGGACGGACTCTCAACATGATACCCAGCGACTGGAGAATCCCACCTGCCACTTTAAAAATATCCCAGAGATTCTGCCAAGAAAAATAGCGACGGAGCTTGCCAGTTGCAATCGAATGGAAGACAACAGGTAAACCTGATTTCTGAATTTCCTTGTACTCAATCCCATGGCAGTCACCGATATAATGGACTTCCCAGCCCTCTTCGATAAATTTAGGCATCAGCAAAAGATTGAGGGTCACATGACCAACTGTCCCTCCACCTGTAAATACTATTTTTTTCATTTTATCCCTTTAATTCTTTAAACACTGCAAGGAATTCATCGCCCCGCACTTCAAAATTCTTATACATATCCCAGCTGGCATTGGCTGGACTGAGAAGGACAACATCCCCGGGCTCCGCCACAGAAAAGGCCTTGCGAGTAGCATCTCTGACATCTGAAGCGTCCAGATAGCTTACTTTTGCCTGATCCGCAGCCCGCTTGACACGCGCAGCAGATTCTCCCAGAATCACCATTTTTTTCAAGCCCTTGATATCTGGCACCAATTCATCAAATTCATTGCCACGATCCAGACCACCAGCAATCAGAATGACCTTGCTATTGTCAAAGCCTGACAAAGCTTTTTGTGTCGCTAAGATATTAGTTGATTTACTGTCATTGTAAAATTTGACTTGATTGATGTCGCCCACATACTGGAGCCGATGCTTGACACCACCAAAATGAGCCAAGGTTTCTTTAATAACTTGATTGTCAATCCCGCGCAGTTTAGCGACAGCAATGGTTGCTAGAGCATTTTCTACATTATGGCTGCCAGGCACGCCTAGTTCAGAAGCTTTCATAATGGCTTCCCCACGGAAAGTCAGCACATCGCCGTCTAAGTAGGCTCCATCAACCTTTTCTTGGGTTGAAAAAGGAATCACCTGGGCTGCCGTCTCCTCAGCCAATTCTTTAGCCAACTCTTGATTGAAATTCAAAACGACATAGTCAGAAGCCATCATATTTTTTTGAACATTCCACTTGGCCGCTACATATCCCTCGAAAGAGCCGTGATAGTCCAGATGTGTCGGCATCAGATTGGTAATCACCGCTATTTCTGGATGGAAGGCTTCGATTCCCATTAGTTGGAAAGATGAAAGTTCCATGACCAGAGTATCTCTTTCACCCGCATCTTGGGCGACTTGACTAGCTGGAAATCCGATATTCCCAGACAAAAGACCATTTTGTCCGCCTGATGTGAGCACTTCCGCAATCATGGTCGTGGTCGTGGTTTTTCCATTTGAGCCGGTAATGCCGATAATCGGTGCATCAGAAATCAGATAGGCTAGCTCCACTTCGGTGATGACAGGAATCTGCTTTTCCAAAGCCCTCATGACCATAGGATTGTTGTAAGGAATGCCTGGATTTTTCACCATCCATTCAAAATCTTCATCCAACAACTCCAATGGATGACCACCTGTCACGACCTTAATTCCTTCTTCTAGTAAAGATTGGGCTGCTGGATTTTCCTCGAAAGGCTTGCCGTCATTGACCGTCACAATCGCTCCCAGTTTATCTAAAAGACGGGCTGCTGACTCCCCAGATTTGGCCAAACCCAACACCAAGACTTTCTTATTGGCAAATTTTGAAATAGTCTTCATCATGTACCTCTTCATTCATACTACCTTCTATTTTACCTTTTTTTGCGAAAATAAAAAAGTCATATCAGGCTTTTATTTTAACTGTTAATAGCTTTTAATAAATAAGAAGAAATTTTATTCTCTTTGAAACCTTTGCTAACATCTATTTATACTATCTAAAACATTTGATTGCCTGTATCTTATCAAGCCTGATCTGCTCACTTCTTGCCAGCAGTATTCAAAAAGGCATGTTCTCACTAGATGAGAATCTACCGGTATCTGTATGTCATTTCTAGCCAGCCAAAAGCACCAGAGGCCAATCCCACTTTGAAGCAAGAAAAGGAACTAGGCCACCAACAGTCTAGACGACCTTGGAAATCCTAATTCCTTCTTTATAGTTTATCAGCTTACAGTTCTTTTGATTTATGAGGTGGCACCAGACGCTCAATATCTGTCAAGGCCCACACCGTTATAATAATCAAAAAGATACTCACAAACAGTTCCCCAGGCAATTTAAAAATCTGGAAAATTGCCAAAGCAAGCAAGATAATCAAGGCAACCAGCAAGAGCACAATTGTCAAGACATTCAGCGTTCCTTTAATGCTAGCCGGAATGGCAAATACATAGAAAAGCAGGATTAAAATTCCAATAATCAGGTAAATCATGCTGCTCCTTTCTACCACCAGTCAACTAAATGACTTATTCTGCTGCTTGTTTTTTCTTATTTTTGTTAGCTTTTTCGCGCTCTTGTTTGTTCAAGATTTGCTTACGGAGACGGATAGACTCAGGTGTTACTTCCATGTACTCATCGTCGTTCAAGAACTCAAGTGACTCTTCAAGCGTCAAGATACGAGGTGTCTTAATAACCGCTGTTTGGTCCTTAGTAGCTGAACGAACGTTGGTCATTTGTTTAGCCT
>ERZ773267.1462-NODE-1462-length-13072-cov-10.881847_pt1 | contig 13072 bp, 10 predicted proteins | sample MGYA00511959_ERZ773267 | MGnify/ENA primary metagenome ERZ773267 (study PRJEB29015, sample SAMEA2738165) | human oral metagenome | biome: human oral; feature: human-associated habitat; material: saliva | place: China | collected 2240 ... | reverse complement strand
TGTGATCTTGGCATTGGTGATACTCTTGAAGCTGGTATGTAATTTGCCAAAGCTTATGAAGGATAAAAGCATCAAGTTTGAGATCAAATAAGGAGAGAAATCTGACTTTTAGATTTTTTTAGAGATAACATGAACGATTACGAAAGTTTTAAGAAAGCATACAGTCAAGGAACTGATGAACAGAAGAAATCTCGAGAAAGGAGATTAGGTGATAATGAGAATTTTAGGAACTTTAAGGCGCAATGGGAGCAAGAGCAAAATCCACAACCACAGTCGAGCAATCCTGCACCAGTGCAAAATCAGTTTCAAAATCAGACTTTTGATGGCGGTAGTACCTATAATAATCAGGTACAAAATAATCAAAACAACGATCAAAGACAACCAAGCTATGATCCAAATGAAGTCCTTGATCAAAGTAGGTTTACCGACCCTAACGCTCAAGTAAGAGTACAAGAGGGAAATGCGAGGCAAACAGGGCAACCTGATTATCAAATGGAGTCTGAAGCGAGAGACAATGAAATTATCAATAATCTCAATAGTTATAAAGTCTCAAATCCTGAGTTTTTTCGTGATAGGGAGACTTTTAACAGGAGCTTTAACTATGGAGTGAGAAATGCTAGACAGCAAGCAGTGCTGGATAGTTTTTGGATAAGAAAACAAGATAGCGATAAGATTAGCAACTATACAACAGCAGATAGCATCTCTGAAGGAATAAAAAATGCAGATCTTACAAAGAATCAATTGAATCTTCTCAGAGAACAGTATCCTGATCTTTATAAGCAATGGCAGGATAAAGAAAGAGAAATTACCAATCTTAGAATTGTAAATAAGACAGTACCTACTGATCCAACGGATACGGCGCATCTTTTTAATAATCTTGTAGAAAAATTGAATCTCCAAAGTGGACAACCTCATAATTTTGTAAAAAGATGGGAAGATGCATTGGAAAAATATGCGATAACGAGAGATTCTGAAAGATTGATGAAAATGCAGGATCAGATTTATAATACTTATGATCAAATAGGAAGTCTTGAAAGCAAAATTAGAGCACAATCAAGCTGAGCAAGTGAAAGTTTGATCCAAGCAAGAATACAAAAAGCAACTTCATCAATGTATGGGCATGCACAAGCTTTGCAACAAGGATATAGCACAATTTTACAAGGAAGAAGTCAAAATATTGCTCTTGCATCACAAGACCTTCAAGCTCTCGCACAACAAGCAAACGAGGATCAGAGAATTTTTAATCAGAAGTTATCTGGGCTGGGGTTTGCTATGCAAACGGCGAGTTTTGAAACTCCTGAGCAGAAAAGAGCGAGAGATTTTGCATATCGAGAGAAAACACAAAATGCTCAAATTGACCTTAAAAGAAAGGAAAAAGAAATGGAGGCAGAAGTCAGTAGTTCAATGTATGATTTATCAGTAACTGATCCAAAAAAACTGAGAAGCAATCTCTTTAATACCCTCTCTAGCTACTATAAACAATATGGGAATATTATCCAAAGGAGTCAGTCAGGGGTAGTGGATGATATTATCAATTATGCAAAACAGCATAAGGTAAGCATTGCAGAAGCAATGAGGAAGAACTTTATCGAACCTTTGCAGGAAAAGGCTGAATACAAGAAACTAATGAATAAAGAATATGGTATCAGCAATGAGACGCCTAAAGATGTGATAGCAACTTATAATGGGGAAAGTGTTATAGCAAGTTATGATCAAAATGGGCACATTAAATTAAGTTCTCCATTAACAAATCAAACTATAGCTCCACAATCTGGTAGTGGAATGAAAGGAGCAGGGTTAAGAAATAACAACCCATGAAATATCAAAGATCAAACTTTCGGAAGTCCAATAGGTGTTGATGCTCGTGGATTTGCACAATTTGCAACTCCTGAAGATGGATTTGATGCATTAGTAGAAAAGATCAAATTTAATCAAACCAGTTCAAGGTCAAGATATTATGGAAAGACAATTGCACAATACTTTCAACTTTATGCACCAAGTAGTGATGGAAATAATCCTAAGGGTTATGCTCAAGAGGTGGCAAATAGGTTATGAGTGAGTGTAAATACTCCTATCTCAAAGGTAGACAGTGTAAAATTTGCTGCAGCAATCGCACATCATGATAGTGGTTATAACTATGAAACTTATGGAAAATTTAGAGGTGCGAATACAGGGGTCGGAAATTACTCAGAGCAGAGAAAAGGGGCTTATGAACATTATATCAGAACAAGGCAAGATCCTTCTAGCACTGAACTCAAAAGTATGAAAATCAGTTTGGATCAATTTTATAATGAAGTTGCGAGCTATAAACAAGCAACAGGCTATAATCCACTTTCCAATGATCAAATGAGTCAGCTCAATCAGATGAGTAATTCGTTTCAAGCGAATGCTCAGGTGAAGGCTTTTGAAGAGTCATATAGCCAAGGACTTTCTCTATTGAGCTCTTTAAATAATGTAAGTTGACCTTGAGATGTAAGTGCCGTGTTTCAATTCATGAAAACCCTTGACCCATCTAGTGTAGTAAGAGAAGGGGAATTTGAAACTGCAGCGAGAAGTGCTGGGGTATGGACACAATGGAGAAATATGTTTAACAAACTCAATAGTGGACAGCTTTTGAGTGAGGAACAAAGGAGGGATTTTGGGAAGCTAGCAAAACAGTTCGTGCTTAATAAGGCAAAGATTTATGATACAAAATATAATGATCTTACAAGAAAGCTTAAAATGCAAGGGATACCTGAAGATTATCGACCAACAAATATGGCTGATGCAATGAGAGAGACTTTGGGAGTAAAAAATTACAATCTCAATTTTACACAAGAGAGTAGTGCAGAAGTTCCTCAAGATACTACTGACTACTCAAAAATGCAGTCAATAGCTCCAAAGCCTAATTATTCATCAAACTATAGTAGTGTTGTAGGTGGAATGCGACCAAAGAAGTAAAAAATCTGAATTTTTATCTTGTTTATACTAATATCATGAATAATCAATTTAGTCCTATAAGGAATCCTTTTGCAACAGCTCCATGACTAGGAGGGAATGGATTTTGATTTCAACCCTTACTTTGAGGAGTGCAAAAGCCTCAAACAGATAAAGAGGCTCAGAGCAAAACTTTCCCTTGATTGCCTTTATACATGGAAAGAAAAATCAACGATTATGCTTTCCAAAATAGCTATAATGAGACACAAAGAAACTTACTAGCAAATGATTTGTATAAAGAGGCACTCAAGCAAAAGGCTGAAAGAGATATGAATCAAACTAGACAAGAAGTAATAAGAGAGTCTTATGCAAGATCTGAGCAAAATGCAGGAAGTCCTGAAAGTAATCAGAATAAGTCTAATGCAAAAGCTCTTGAGGTGGTAGAAATGATCAGAGGGTATGCTAAAGAGAATGGTGCAGATTTGGGAGGATTGAATGACATGCAGGTGCTTCAATCTTTTGTTGCTAAAAATCCTGAGACTCAGGATGCGATCAACAATTATCTTGCTGGAGATCAATCTGCTACTGATTTTGCTGAAACGATGGGATTCACTCCTCCTGTACCACAAGAAAATTGGGTTGATGGAACACTGAAATCAATGGGGGTAAGAAATGTAGATACTAACGGCATTTTAGACTATTTCAATCCTATTGGGAAAGCAGCGGAGCGAATAGATGACAAAGTCCAAGGAATTCAATGATGGGGAGATACGAGCGAAAGAGAGGCACAATGGAAAGAAAGAATTGCTCAAATTACCCCTGAGGAGAGGAGGAGATATGAAGAAAAGTTTGCTAATTCGGAAAATCTCCAGTCTCTATATGGTAGTGTCGACAACTATATCGCAGAAAATAAAAAGGGATTTTGGGATCATTTTTGGGGAGTAGGAGAGAGTGGACCAGCAGTGAGTAAAATGATAGCAAATGCTCCAGTCTCTGCATTAAAAACTTTGTCAGGTACAGCGAGAGCCATAACAAATCCATTGGATAGTATTACAGGTATTGTAAAAATTCTAGGGTCAGAAGAAGGAAGGGAATTATTGAAACAAAGATATGGGGAAAACTTAGCTCAAACGATGAATGATGATCCTGTAGGGCTAGCATCTGATATTTTAGCAATTATCCAAGCTGGTGCTGGGATTGGTGCTAAGGGGGCAAGTCTTATAGGGAAAGCTGAGACAGCGAGTAAACTAGCTGGAATCTCACAGACTGCTGGGACTGCTTCAGATCTTGGAGCAAATCTGTTGCATAATAAGCTGATGTGAGGATTGGAAAAGGTAAGCAATATGGGGAAAGTTTGAAATGTAGTGGGTACGGCTTTAGAAGTTAGTCAAGAACCATTAAGAATCCTTACACCTATAGGAAAGGGCTTGATGAAAGCTTTGCCTTCTGCAGAACATACTCTCCAAAATATGAATAGACTGACTAAGGGAGAGCAAAGTGCTTTTCAAAAAATGACAGGGGTAAGTCAGGGACAGTGGATGAATGAAAGATGATTGATCGTTGGGTGAGAAGAAGCGATAGAAAAGCTAGGAGATTACTTTTTGGATTCGAAAAAGAAGGTTGATGATGCCATGGGAACAATTCAAGGAAATTATAAAAATGATATGCTCGATCTGATGCTTGAGGACTCGGTAAGATTTGCAAAAGACACTCTAAATGAAGGATTAGAAAGGGTTAGTGAACTCCAGCAAAAAGCAAAAGAAATATGATTAACAATGTCGGAAATCAATGAAGTAAAAAGGTTTTATGAGCAAAATAATAAGCTTACTTATGGAAAAGACATCACTGCAGGGGAAAAATCAATTAGAGCAACCAATATAGATAATGCAGTCAGAGAATGGCAAATAAAAACCGCAGAAGAAAATGGGTTTGACAATTTAAGAGAAATGAACAAGGAGACTCAAGCTTCAAAATTTTTACTAGATAAATTGGTAAAAAATGAAAATGGAAGACTTGGTAATAACTACTTTACACTAACTGACTATATCACAGGAGTTGGGGCAACGGTAAATCCAAGCATGTTGACGGTCCTTGTTGGGAAAAAGATAGCAAATAGCAATTGGTTTAGGAAAGGGTATGTAAAAGTCTTGAATAAAATAAATGGGGCAGAAACTATATCTGAAAAGCTAGCGAATATCGAAGCCATTAAGAAAATCCAAAATGAAAAAGACCTCAATAATTATCTTGCACTCGAATATAAAGAGTGAGTAGAGAATACTTCAACCTTCTTACATGGAGGGGATAAAATTATAGCTGGAGAGAATGGGAGCTATCGTGATGGACAAATCACAGAAATAGATAAGGGTTTAGATAAGCTCCGCGAATGAGCTGAAACTAAGTATCAACTTGCTGAGGATAAGCTCTATGAAGAAGCTAAAAAGTATAAAAGTGCAGATGAATTTGTAAAATCACAAGGGAATATTTATTATCATTGAACCAATGCTAATTTTGAGGATTTTGACTTAAGTAAATCGGGGAGTCAAACAGATGATGGTTTACGAGGAAGATGAATATACTTCACACCAAATAAAAATATGGCAAAAAATGCACTTCGTGGATGAAATGCAAAATATATTAAAGAGGTTGTAATTGATAAAAGAAAGTTGTTAGATATTGCTCAATATACAGATATTGCAAAGCTCGCAGATATGCTAGATATGTCAGAATTCGCCTTAAATAAGAATAGTTCAGGAATTATAAAACCAATTTATAGCCAAGTGAATCAATTTACTTCTCATGTAGAGGATCTCGGATATAAATGAGTGTATGTAGATCGTTGAGGAGTTGGAGATGAACTTGTGGTATTTGATACTCAAGAAATTAAAAATATAGATAAATTAAAAACTATTTGGGAACAGGCTCATAATAAAAATCAATTGGCTAACTGATCTCAAAAATACGGTATCGCCGACCAGACAGAAAAAACTGTGAGCTGAAAAGAAGCCACAGCGATAAGAAATATCAGAAACGGTAGAAGTGTGCAAGAGTTGGCAGATCACTATGGACTCAAGATTGAAACGGTAGAGAAAATCACAACTCCTGAAGGACTCAGAGCCTATGGAAAATACAGCGATGGGATTATCACATTAGCAGAAAATATCAAAGAGGGGACAGCACCCCATGAACTTTTTCATGCAACATTTGATTTGGTAGACAGTAGTAGGAAAGAAAATATTTTAAGACAGATAGAAAAGAGCAAGGGCTTAGATAGTCTGAATGCTGAAGAATATCTTGCTGACAGTTTTTCTGAATACTTCAGAACTGGGAAATTTGATACAAAAACCTTTGGTAAAGGATTGGTAGAGAAGATTAAGCAATATTTCTATCAAGTGAAACAATTCATCACAGGAGCAAACAAGAATAAGGCTCAGATTAAAAAGCTTTTTGAGGAAATCTTGGATGGAGAGATAGATAGAGATATGTTAGGAGAAGTTTTGGGAAATAAAAAAGAAACTGGTACCCACAGACATCAGCTAGGCTGACCGCGTCTTGTACCAGTTTCAACAAAGTCAAGTATAATGATTACGGCAGAAAATGCAAGTATTTTTACTAAAAAACTATCAAATCTCAATAAAGTTATTAAAGATTGATCGTTTGACGTAGTAGATTTTCTTGATGGATTAAAAAACAATCTTAACATGGATAAAAAGAGTGGATATTTAGTTAGTCAGAAAGATTGAGTAAACGCAACACTCCGTATTTCAGATCATTATGCTAATGCAAGAAACCATAAAGTAAGAGGATATGTGGATAATAATACAAGTATTGTCATTAAGCTTTGAGATAGTAAATTTAGAGCAAATGGCAGTGTAGATCTCGTAGAATTTGTTTATAACCCTGAGAATTTGACCCCTGAGAAGATGCAAGGAATCATCAAAGGAGTGCAAGACTGGATAGATACAGGAGAATATACAGATAAAGGGTATGATCATACTCATAAATCCATTAGAGCAACTCTAGAAAATGGAGAAGTGAAATATCAGCGTGTATACCACGGCTCACCGTATGAGTTTGATAAGTTTGACTCTGCTCATATGGGGAAAGGAGAAGGTGCACAAGCTCACTGATGGGGGCACTATGTAGCAGTAGATAAAAAAACAGGGGAGAGGTATGCTAGAACTCTACCAATGCCAAAATATCAAGGAAAATCTAAGTGACAAATACCTCAAGGATGAGTTGAAAATAGTATCATTTCAAATATTTTACAAAGACTTAATGATTTTGCGTCTATTAAAGATGCGATCGAAAAGGAAAAAATGTTATGGAATTGATATGAAAAGAATGAAAGAATTGAGAGGGGGATAAAGTTTTTGGATGAAATAAAGGAATCTGATTTTGAATACCAAAATAAAAATCTTTATGAAGTAGAAATTCCTGATCCTGTAAAATCAAATACTCCAACATGAAGTAATTATTTAGAAAAAGAGTGATCGATAAAAAAAGATGCATTGAACAAAATATATGATGAATTATATAAATATCATAGGGATAATGAGAAACTTGTAACATTTAAGAAGCGAATGGATAATTGAAATATCGTAGATTGAGAAACATTACAAGATAGTTTATCTTTTGTATTTCAAGACGATAAAGCAGTCAGTAAGTTTTTAGAAAGTCTCTGATATGATGGAATTCACTATCATTGAGGGATAGATTGAGAATCCTATGTAATCTTTGATGATAATAAGTTGGAGATCAAAAACCGTAGCAAACTATAAAAAAAGAATCTGACAAATTAAGTCAGACTTCTTTTTCTTTTTGAAAAAATCCCTCTCAAAAGAGAGAGGGTTGTACCTATACAGTGTTAGTGTACAGATTAGGTGGTGGATTGCAAGAGAGATTTGTTTTCTACAAAAAACGGAAAAATTTGCCTATTTAGTCTTTTATTCTAATTCTTTTTTAAAAAGATAGGCATTAATTACAGTCAGAATTAAAAAATAAGATGCCATACTATAATCCTGTATAAATACTCACTTTATTCGCATTATAAAAGAGCATAATGCTCAGATAAAATATAAGATTTTTAACATTATAATTTTATGTTATCAATTAAAAACTGAGGCAAATCCTTCTCAGAATAAAGGGAAGACTGCATGATTCGATACATTCAATTCGTATCGAATGGACATCTCCTGAATCAGAAGCTATCCTCAATGTAGTCTTGAAGATCTACTTTCTCTGAGAGGAGTTTGTTTTGGCACACAAATTGCCAAAATCCGCTTTCGATACTTACGAGAGAACGAAAAGTATATGCTTGCATTTGCCTCTTTGGTACATTCCGAAACATTAAACATTCTTCTCTTCCGTCTTGTATGACATCGATTGTTGTATATTCTTTGCCCCAAGGTTTCCATCACTTCTTAATAAGAGAGTTAAGGAGTTTTTCTAGTTCTTTCATTTTCTTTTTTTAAGTAAAGATAAAAGTTCAGTGTAAAGAGTAGTGATTCGGAAATTCCGAATTTTTGGTCTGTTTTATTTTTGAACTATAGAAAGAACATACTGAATATTGCTTTCCTCAAATTGAACATCATCAGGGTAAAATTTTGCTCTTTTTTTCCAGTCTTCAAAGCATTTTTTACAATACCATTTATTTAGGACTGGGATATAAGCATTTCATTTCCCAAAATTTCCTCAATTACAATTATCACAAATTCACAATCATCAAAAAATTTTCATTGCTTCAACCATTGTCATTGGTATGTATCTTAGTCCATTTGGGAGAGTTTTTACTTCTATTTTCATCTGTAAGTATAAAAAAAAGATAAAAGATCTGACTTATGACTCTATTTTCCACTACTTCCAAATCCATTTTCTCATCTATTGGATTCTGATAGTTCTTCAACCTCCTCTCGCTCGCAGTCCTCGACCTTGTGGATTGCATATTGTGCAATGCGATCTCACTCCTTGACCTCGTAAGGAGTGTCTGAAGTATTGAGCAAACCTACTCCAATGATCCCCCTATAGTTCTCATCGATCACTCCACCCACGGAGATGATACCATTCTTAGCGAGTCAACTTCTTCAGTAGATTTTACCAAAGAATCCCTCAGGGAGTTCGTGACCGATTCAGGTCAGAATGATTGCCGTCTTACCTGGAGCAATTGTAAGACTTTCTGCAGAGTAGAGATCAAAGCAAGCATCTCAATCTCTTTGTTTTTTCGGGCAAATTGCATTGTCTGTGAATTTTTTGAATCTGATTTTCATTTTCATAATACATAATCTAAAATCCAAGGAAGGCTGACTCTGCCCCAGAGAGCAAGGGTACTCATCTATCCTATGTGGAGACCGTTGTTAATTCTTTATTCCCTTGAGCTTCCTTGACATCTCCCTTTTAAAAGGGAGAAAAGCCTGAATTTAAGAGTGTTTTTCAATTCTTTTTGCTAGAATATCTAGATAAAGATCCATAGCATAATTTTGAGCTAACAAAAGTGCATAGTCCTCTTTATCTAACTCATCTTTCTGAGATGATAAGAAAATTTTGAGTCTTACAATCTTTTCAGAAAGTTCTTCTTGTTCTTTCTTTGCTCTTTCTAATCGTTCCATAGTGATGCAAAATAATAAATAAAAATACTTTATCCCCACAGGGACAGGAGAACAAGCTGGAGTAAATTCAGATTTCAGCTCGCTCTTTTGTCCCTGTGAATGTTGCTTATTCCTCATCTCAATCAAAAGTAGTATTCAGATCTATTTTTAATCCAATTTTACAAAGCTCTAATTGTTTGACTTTTTCTGCTAAGTCTACAAAAGCCTCAGATCAAACAAGAAAACTACATTTCTTTACACCATATTCTCAATTCTCAAGAGATTTGACTGAACATTTGAATGCATAATCTTTAACTGTAATCTTGTCGATAGCATAACGTTTTTTTTCATCATCAGAATAATCCAGAACTGATTGAAATTCTTTTTTCAATATATCGACCTGTCCTTTTAGCCATTCTTCGGAATTAAAAAGGCTTCATTTCTGAATATCTTCATAGATTTTTCTAATTTTATTAGACAATACGGCATATTTCGTATTGATTCCATCATTATAAGACTCAGGATTGAGATAGAGCATTGCATCATATACACAATCAGCTTTAATTTTCTTCTCTAAAGAAATTGTTAGAGTATGAACACAAGAACTATCAATTTTCATTTCTTTGTATCAGAAATTTAGATCCTGATCTAATCCTAATTCTTCTTTTCTGTTTATCAATTTTTTATCTTCAAATTCAAAAGAGTCCGAAATATTAAATCACTCCTCATTAAGCATTTTTAATAAGTCCATAGTTGCAAAATCAAAATATAAAATCTGAATTAAATCTACTTCTTCCTTATCTCCCAAATCACAGCCCCTAGCCGAAGAAGAACTCCAGCTAGGAGGATAAATTTATCTGTTGCCATTAGGATTGATTATTAGGTAAAGTAATTTTCCCTGTCTTATAGAGTTCAAGGAAACAATCTTTTGTTGCTCTAATATCTGCCATTGCATCATGAGCATCATCGAACTCTTTACCAAATAGAAATCTATAAAGCTCCATAAGTCTTGGTCGCTTTCCTCACGGTCAATTTACGAGTGCAATCGTAGAAGTCATGGTATCAAACCGCTTATGATCGTTTGGATTAAACTTAACTTCACAGCGGTTAACCTCTCCCATAAACATTTTACGGTCATAATCCACATTATGTCAGATCAAGTAATCCGCTTTTACCATATAGGCTATAAATTCCTTGATATAATCCTGAATATATCCGAATGGTTCTAAGTCTGAATTATAAATTTTATGAACATTACTTGCTTGTTCTGGGATTTCTTCTTTAATCTTAATGTATTGATTGATAATTCTCTCTTCGTGGAATTTTCCTGTTTTTTCATCAAGTGTTCAAAAGATTGCTCAAAACTGAATAATTCTGTCTCTATCAGGATTTAAGCCTGTCGTTTCTGTGTCAAAAAAGAATAGTTTCATTGAATTTTTATAGTGAATAAAATTAATATCATAGACTTTTCAAATACGCTCTACATTGTTCAACTCTTTCTATGATTCTTGCAATATCTTCGTCATTTCTCTCTATCGTTGTAAGATGTACCCTCTTTTCATAAGGGATAATCTCGTTTTCAGAGAGCTGAAGCAATAAGCCGTTTGAATTGATGGTAATTTGCTGATCAAAGACATTATTAAGAAAGATTGATTTTGCCCTCTCTTCGTATTCCATATCAACAAATTCCATATTATCATTATACTTTCTGCATAGATTCGTATAGAGAAAATAAAGTTTTTGCTCAAGCATTCGTGTTGGAGTATTGACCAATACTTTTGCTATCGTATGTTTTTTGTAATTTTCCCCTTTTAATCGCATATAGGCTTGTCATTGCCAATAATATGCACTATCAGCGTCCTGCTCAAAGAGGGGGAATGTATCAAAACTTATACAAACCTTAGTATCTACTGTATGACCTCCTCAATCAATATCTTCGTGCCCTGTGCAATATCCATTGTCCATACATTCTCACGAAGCATAAACTGCTTTTTTATAGGCAGTTCAAAGTGCTTTATTGAGTACAAATATTGCCTCATTTTCGCACTCAATTCCTTTTGCAATCGAATCTACGGAAGATAAGTCTTTTTTTCTTCAGTAGAGTTCTTCTTTGACTCGTTGCTCTAAGTAGGAAATACAAGTTTTAGATAACACTTCAGATTTGTTTCTAGGATTAGTCATTATCTGGGAGAGCATACTTGCTCTAATCTTGAACTTGTCCGCTAGTGAGCTCATTTTTTCTTTCTGTAAAGAGAGATAAAATTGTAGAATTTGTTGGTTTATTCTGTTTATAGAGTGCCTCAACTTCTTCGAGAGTTTGGCACTCTTTCAACTGAGTTTTCCAATTTTCAACAAGTTCTTCATCAACTATAACTTCACTTTCAATAATCTCAGGATTATCAAGATATTCTACATCCTCAAGACTATCTCACTTGATTATTCACTGATCAACGATCATTGCTGTTTGCATCTCTACACTCAAAGGAGCAAATTTAGAAAGCAAGAGTTTAATTACTGTCTTAGTTGCCATAGCATCAAAATCCGTTTCCCAGAGACCAAATCATTTTTTGTAGGTCTGACTATATTTTTTCCCATGTTTTTTAAGCTCCTCAACACTCATAAAAATTGTTTTTTCAAATCAATTTATGAGTGAAAAATATCAAGCATATCCAACAATGGAATCAGATTTCTTATTTTTCCAATCAAAAACATATCAAGTTAGAGGGTTTTCTTCTACTAATTGTCCCTCATAAACTGGACTTGCAGAAATAGTTTTGAATTGTCCTGATCTTTGAGCAAGCTGAATAAATCACTTATATCCAAGTTGGAATTGAGCTACGGTTCAATCCTTATTTTTGTAGGGTAGTATATATGCAAATCAAAGATTTGGATTAACAGGAAGTCCTAGACTTGCACTTGTCATAGCAGACATATAAACACTCTGAGGATCTGCATCTTGGAGCATCTTATTTTGAGCCACTAAAGACATTACTGTTGTCATAAAAGTTGTTGCATTTTTACCAAGTATCTCTTGGAACTTTTGTTTTACTTCCTCTCTTTTGAGGAAATCTATTGTAGAAAGTTGTGTTGTCATGTATTTATTGGTTAATTGTTAAAATTTTTTCTTTAGCCCACTCGTTAAAGGCTTCTTCTCGCCTTACACTTCAGTGGTCATAATTTTGTGAGAGCTCATCTTGCTCTCGGAGATGATAAAGCTCATCCCTCAAACTATCTATGATATTGCTCAATGCCTCCTCATCCACTTCTCATCTCAAGTCCCTGAGTTTGAGGAGGTTTTTGAGTAAAAATTGTTTTGATGTATCCATGATTTTTGACTCTAATGTAAAATTTTATTCAAAATTCTAGTTTCAGATATTCTTCTATCTTTCCAAGTATCGCAAACATAAATATCTGCGTTCATCATCAACCTACTGGCAATTCCATTATCTCTTGCCTTGAATTCTTCTAAGCTTGCAAGATTCGTTGTGATGATTGTTCTCAAGCCTCTCTCGATCCTTGAATCAAGTCGATAGTACATTTTCTCAAGGTAAGCATCTGTTACCGCTCCTTTGCCA
>ERZ773267.1461-NODE-1461-length-13082-cov-5.542642_pt1 | contig 13082 bp, 9 predicted proteins | sample MGYA00511959_ERZ773267 | MGnify/ENA primary metagenome ERZ773267 (study PRJEB29015, sample SAMEA2738165) | human oral metagenome | biome: human oral; feature: human-associated habitat; material: saliva | place: China | collected 2240 ... | reverse complement strand
CATCGCAACCTCCATGCTGACTTAGTCTGTGGCGTAGGTTACCTGAATCGTGAGAATTCAGTGCCCCGGCGATGCGCACCTGAGGCATGGCGCCGGTCTCGGCCTTACTACTGCCGCGGTGGTACCGTTCGGTCACTATGCGATCGGCTTTCCGCCGGGCCCGCAGGCGCCGCACCCGCACGCACCGCGCCTCCTCGCCCGCCTCTGACCACCCCCACCCCGACTCGTCCGCCTCCGGCGCCCACGCCGCATCCCACGTGGGGGAGGGGCCCGCATGACCGACTGGCTCATGATCGCCGTCGGCGTGGTCCTCACCGTGGGCACCGCCCTGTTCGTGGCCGGTGAGTTCTCCCTGGTGGCCCTCGACCCCTCCACCGTTGAGACCCGCGCCGCCGCTGGGAACAGGCGCGCCACCGTCGTCCAGCGTGCCCTGAGCCGCCTGTCCACCCTCCTGTCCGGAGCCCAGGTCGGCATCACCCTGACCACGGTGCTCCTGGGCTACACCATGCAGGCGGCCCTGGCGAACCTGCTCACCGGCCTCATGAGCCACTGGCTGGCCACCTCGGTGGCCACCGGCGCCGCAGTCGTCATCGCCCTCATCGTCGTCAACGCCTTCTCCATGGTCATCGGCGAGCTCATCCCCAAGAACGCCACCCTGGCCGACCCCATGCGCGCCGCTGGGCTCGTGGCCCCCTTCCTCATGGGCTTCACCACTCTCCTCAAGCCCCTCATCGTCCTGCTCAACGGCGCCGCCAACGCCGTCCTGCACGCCATGGGCATCGAACCCGCCGAGGAGCTCAGCGGCACCCGCAGCGCCGGCGAGCTCGCCTCCCTCGTGCGCCACAGCGCCGAGGAGGGCACCCTCGACGCCTCCACCGCCACCCTGCTCACCCGCTCCATCGGCCTGGGGGCGCTGACCGCCGTCGACGTCATGACCGACCGCGGCCGCCTCCACACTCTTGAGGCCGACGACTCCGCCGAGGACGTCGTGCACCTGGCCCGCGCCACCGGCCACTCCCGCTTCCCCGTCATCGGCCGGGACGTCGACGACGTCATGGGCATCGTCCACCTGCGCCGCGCCATCGGCGTCCCCTACGAGCGGCGCGCCGACGTCCCCGTCGCCTCCACCTCCCTCATGACCCCCGCGCCCCGCGTCCCCGAGACCATGCCGCTGGCCGACCTGCTCGTCGAGCTGCGCGCCCAGGGCTCCCAGATGGCGATCGTCGTCGACGAGTACGGCGGCACCGCCGGCGTCGTCACCCTCGAGGACGCCGTCGAGGAGGTCGTCGGGGACGTCGCCGACGAGCACGACCGCCGCCGCGCCGGCGCCCACCTCGACCCCTCGGGCCACTGGGTCGTTCCCGGGTGGATGCGCCCCGACGAGCTCGCCACCCGCGCCGCCATCCAGGTGCCCGACGACGGCCCCTACGAGACCCTCGGCGGCCTGGTCATGACCGAGCTCGGCCGCATTCCCGCCGTCGGCGACGTCGTCGAGCTGACTCACGCGTCCCTGACCGTCGACGCCATGGACGGGCGCCGCGTCACCCGCCTCCACGTGCGCCCCAAGGACCCTGAGGTCGCGCCCGGGGGACGGGCGCCTGAGGGGGAGCCCCGATGAACACGCCGCTCGCCCTCCTGATCACCGTCATCCTCCTGGCCGGAAACGCCTTCTTCGTCGGCGCCGAGTTCGCCGTCACCTCCTCGCGCCGCAGCCAGCTCGAGCCGCTGGCCGAGGCCGGTGACACCCGAGCCGCCACCGCCCTGCGGGCCCTGCAGAACGTCTCGCGCATGCTGGCCACCGCCCAGCTCGGCGTGACCCTGTGCTCCACGGGCCTGGGCGTCGTCGCAGAGCCGGCCATCGCCCACGCCCTGGAGCCCCTGCTCTCGACCGTCGGCGTCGGGCACTCCGGCTCCCACGCCGTGGCCGTCCTCATCGCCCTGGTCATCGTCGTGGGCCTGCACGTCGTCGCCGGGGAGATGGTGCCCAAGAACATCTCCATCGCCTCCCCGGAGAAGGCGGTGCGCTGGCTCGCCCCGCCCCTGGTGTGGTGCTCGCGCGTCTTCAGTCCCGTAGTCAACGCTCTCAACGGCTTCGCCAACGGGGTCCTCAAGGTTCTGGGCATCGAGGCCAAGGAGGAGATCGCCGCCGCCTTCAACGCCCAGGAGGTCGCCTCCATCGTCGAGCGCTCCACGGCCGAAGGCGTCCTGGAGGACTCCACCGGCCTGCTCAGCGGCGCCCTGGAGTTCTCCGAGGAGACCGCGGGCAGCGTCATGGTGCCCCTGAGCGAGCTCGTCACCCTGCCCCAGGACTGCACGCCCGAGGACGTGGAACGGGCCGTGGCCTCCACCGGCTTCTCCCGCTTCCCGCTCGTTGCCGATCGGGCCGCAGCCGACGAGGGAGAGGAGCCGGCCATCACCGGCTACCTGCACCTCAAGGACATCCTCTACGCCGACGGCGCCGACCGCACCGAGCCGGTACCCGCCTGGCGCGCTCGCGCACTCGTACCCGTCGGCTATGACGACGAGGTCGAGGAGGCGCTGGCGGCCATGCAGCGCTCGGGGGCCCACCTCGGGCACGTGCGCAACGCGCAGGGGCGATTCGTCGGGGTCCTCTTCCTGGAGGACATCCTCGAAGAGCTCGTCGGCGAGGTCAACGACGCCATGCAGCGCGAGGAGTACCAGCGCCGTGACTAAATCGTGATTCAAGGGGTGGGATCAGCGGATACCCACAGATCGGGCCGTTTCTGACGACAATCGTCGACTGCCGGTCAGGCTGCGGTGACCAGGAGTCGATTCGTTCGTATGACACGTGTTTCTGGCTCAGGAGTGGTGCCGCGAACGGGACCGTCACATTTGTGCGGGAAGTACAGGTCACACAAAGGTGTGCTGGTTCTCCTGGCAAGACCCACAGGAGACCGCTACTGTTTTAACCGAGTACAACCAAGGCTGTCGCCCTGGCAGCCACCACGTCGTGACCGCCGAGTCGTCGGCAGCAACGACTTCCTTCCCTATGTCCCTATGACAACAGCCACCTGGAGGCTTCCCACGTGACCCCGCAGCCCATGAGTCGACGCCAGCGTCGCGAGGCGGAACGTGCTGCCGAAGCCGCTCGCCAAGTCGCTGAGGCGCAGGTCGGAGCCACCCCGCCGTCACCGTCGACGACGCACACCACTCACGTCGCCGGGGCCACTCGCCGCTCACGTCGCGACCTTCACACTCACCGCGCTCAGAATGGCGCCGCCTCCAGCCCCGTCACCGCTCCGAGCCCATCGGCTCTCCCTGACGTTCCGCTCGCGCCGCAGAAGCAGAACCATCCACAGCGGCCCGTGGCGCCGGCAGCGCCTCCGGCAACGGAGGCAGGCACTCGGACAGGAGCGCGCCCAGCCGGCGGATCCTCCCGATCGGTCCCCGGAGACCCGACGGAGTCGCAGCCCGTGGCGCCGATGAGCCGCATGGCTCGCCGGCGTCAGAACGCCATTGAGCAGCCGGAGTCCGCCTCGCGTCAGCCCGAGCATCCGCACATGTCGGCGGCGCAGGCGCACAGCGCCGCGTCTGTGTCCCCGTCCGTCTCCTCCTCGCCGCAGGTCGCCGGCGATACCCATCCCACCCGGCGCTCCCGCAAGGACCTGCGTACCGCCCAGGTCGTCGAGGGCGCTCAGCAGACGCGGGAGACCCCTGTCGTCGAGAGCACGCCGCAGTCCCAGTCTCGTCGGTCCGAGGGGCGTTCGGAGAACCGTCGTGACCGACACCGCTCTCATCGCGGCGAGCACGCTGAGTCCTCGTCGGCGGCGCCGTCAACACCCTCGGCCCTGACGCCCCTGGTCGCGGCCTCTCTGGCCGAGTCCACCTCGGATCTCGGGCGGGCAGCCAGTGACTCCACCGGTACCACGCCTTGGTGGGCCAGCGGTGGCACGGCTCCTGCTGCGTCCGACGGCACACAGCGCCGTCGTCATGCGGCCGCTCAGACCACCCCTGCCGGGCCAGAGGCCGGAGCAGTCTCGCAGACCGCGCCCCGTTCCGGGAGCCGACGTCAGCAACGTGCCTCCGCAGCGTCTCCCACTGGCGTCTCGGCCGCCTCGGCCAAGCCTGTCGTGGCCTCCACCCCCCACCATGCCGCCCTCTTCGGTGCCCCCGGCACACAGGCGGGCCGTGCCGCGGCCCAGACACCGCAGGCCGAACCATCAGTGCCCGCGACGCCCTTCACTCCCGAGGCGCCGCACGAGATCCGATTCTCACAGCGGATCACGGACTTCCGCGGCGCGGAGACCGTTGAGGTCCCTGAGGTCCGCAAGATCATGGCCGCACGCAAGGCCGGGGTGCCGCTGGCGGACGAGGAGACCCTTCGCGCCATCAAGGCCGCCCGGAGTGCCAGGAAGACCAAGCCCGAAAGGGCGGCTGCCGAGACCACGGGGACCGGGGCGGCCGACGAGTCTGTCGCCCCGGCGTCGTCGGCCAGGGGCGCGGCAGCGTCGAAGCCGGACACTCACCGTGACTCCTCAACCGGACCCGCCCCCGTGCGCCCTGTCCGCCGGCGCACCGGTTCCGGGATTCTGGGGCGCACCGCCGTCCTGTCGGTCCTGGCCGCGGCCACGGTGCTCGCCCCCTTGTCCAGCCACCTCGACAACACCCCTCTGGCCTCGGCCGCCATGAAGATGCACTCCGGCGGCTCCGCCACGCAGAGCCCGGCCGCCGGCGGAACGAGGTCCTCGTCCGTCGCCAGTGCCGTGCTCGGCAGCGACGACCTGGAGTCGGCCTCCGACACCCAGCTGTCCAACGTTCCCGACGCCGCCACCCGGGCCAGGATCCGCGAGGCCTTCCAGAACGCCGCCAAGACCTGCTCCTCGGCGACCGGCGCCTCCGGCGACACCAGCGCCTTCACCTCCAAGCCGCAGCTGTTCTACCCGATGCTTCCGGGAACCTACGAGATCTCCTCGGAGTACGGTTACCGCACCCACCCCACCCTCGGCTACCGCAAGCTGCACGCCGGGCAGGACATGGCCGCCCCCGTGGGGACGCCCATCTACGCGGCCGCCGCCGGCACCGTCACCACCGCCGGCATGGTCGACGGCACCGGAACCATCACCATCAAGCACGAGATCGACGGCCAGGTCTGGTACACCAGCTACCTGCACATGTACGAGGACGGCATCCATGTCAAGGTCGGCGACACCGTCACGGCCGGTCAGATGATCGCCGGAGTGGGCAACACGGGCCGGTCCTCCGGGTCTCACCTGCACTTCGAGGTGCGGACCAAGGACGACACCGCAGACGAGTCCACCGTGGAGCCGTGGGGCTGGCTCAAGCAGCACAACGCCGTCGAGCTCACCACCAACTGCAGCTGAGGGAGACCCACTGTGCCGCCTGCCGCGTCACGAACCCGCCGTCCTGCCGTCATCGCCCACCGTGGTGGCGGACGCGAGGTTCCGGAGAACACCTGGAGCGCCGTCGAGCATGTGGCCGCGCTCGGGCTGGAGTGGATGGAGACAGACCTGCGGCTGACCGCCGACGGCGTCGTCGTGCTCAGTCATGATGAGGACCTGCGCCGCACCGCGAACGACCCCCGCACCGTCGGAGAGGTCATGTGGGCCGAGATGGCCGACCTCGACTCCGGTGACGGGCGCGGCTTCGTCCGACTCGATGACGCCCTCCACGCCCATCCGACGATGAGGTTCAACGTCGATCTCAAGGACTCCTGCGTCGTCCAGGCCGCCCTGCAGACGGTGCGCGACGCCGAGGCCCTTGAACGAGTCCGGTTCGCCTCCTTCTCCGCCAGAAGGCTGGCCGTGCTGCGCCGCCAGGAGCCGCGGGCCATGACCTCTCTGGGAGTCAGCGACGTACTCGGACTCATGCTGCGCAGCGAGGCGGCCGTCCCCCTGCCCCAGACCCGCTGGGGCTGGACGCGAGGCAAGGTCGACGCCGTCCAGGTGCCGGAGAGCTACCACGGCGTCTCGGTGGTCACCCGCCGCTTCGTCGCCTCCGCGCACACCGCGGGCCTGGAGGTCCACGTCTGGACGGTGGACGATCCCGAGCGGATGCGTCGCCTGGCCGACCTCAACGTGGACGCCATCATGACCGATGTCCCCAGTCTCGCCCTGAAGATCCTCAACTGAAGGACCCGTCAAGAGCCCGGAGCCGGTTCACGGCCTTGCGGAACTCGCTTGGGCTCCGCCTCGGCCAGGGGAATTGTGCCGCAACACGCATGAGCGAGCCCCCGCCGCGGGTGTCGACGAGGGCTCAGAGGTGGTGCCCCGGACAGGATTCGAACCTGCGACCTTCTGCTCCGGAGGCAGACGCTCTATCCACTGAGCTACCGGGGCCCGAGGCGTGACTGTACCAGCGTCCCGGTCCCGGAGCGAAACCGGCACGAGACTGCGACATGTCCCACGATGCCCGGAGGCTGTTGGCCTCCCTCGTGATCCGGTCCGCCCGTTGACGGTACGCTGACGCGCGTGACCCCAGAAGAGCTTGCCGCAGCCATCCGCACCGTCCTGGAGGAGGCCTCCGCCGAGGGCTCCCTCGCCCTGCCCGCCGCCGAGATCCCCGACCCTCGCGTCGAGCGTCCCCGCAACCGCGACCACGGCGACTGGTCCACCAACGTGGCCATGCAGCTGGCCAAGAAGGCGGGCACTAAGCCGCGCGATCTCGCCGAGCTCCTCGTCCCGCGTCTTGAGGCCCTCAACGGCATCGCCTCCGTGGAGGTCGCCGGCCCCGGCTTCCTCAACATCCGCCTCGACGCCGCCAGCGCCGGCGAGCTCGCCCGCTCCATCGTCGAGGCCGGAGAGGCCTACGGCCGCAACGACTCCCTGAGCGGCCAGCACATCAACCTCGAGTACGTCTCGGCCAACCCCACCGGGCCGGTCCACCTGGGTGGCGCTCGCTGGGCCGCAGTCGGCGACTCCCTGGCCCGGATCCTGTCCGCCTGCGGGGCCGAGGTCACGCGGGAGTACTACTTCAACGACCACGGTACCCAGATCGACCGCTTCGCCCGATCCCTGCTGGCCTCCGCACGCGGCGAGCAGACCCCCGAGGACGGCTACGGCGGCGCCTACATCAGTGAGATCGCCCAGCAGGTGACCGCCGACGAGCTCGCCGCCGGCCGCCCCGACCCGGCCACCCTGCCCGACGTCGAGGCCACCGAGGTCTTCCGCTCCCGCGGCGTCGACCTCATGTTCGCCGCCGTCAAGGCCGAGCTGCACGCCTTCCGTTCCGACTTCGACGTCTTCTTCCACGAGGACTCCCTGCACACCTCCGGCGCCGTCGAGCGCGCCATCGCCCGCCTGCGCGAGCGCGGCGTCATCGAGGAGCGCGACGGCGCCACCTGGCTGCGCACCACCGACTTCGGGGACGACAAGGACCGCGTCCTCATCAAGTCCGACGGCAACGCCGCCTACTTCGCCGCCGACCTCGCCTACTACCTGGACAAGCGCGAGCGCGGCGCCGACTGCGCCCTCTACCTGTTCGGGGCCGACCACCACGGCTACATCGGCCGCATGATGGCCATGTGCGCGGCCTTCGGGGACACCCCGGGCACCAACATGCAGATCCTCATCGGCCAGCTCGTCAACCTCGTGCGCAACGGAGTCCCGGTGCGCATGTCCAAGCGCGCCGGCACCATCGTCACCCTGGAGGATCTGGTCGACGCCGTCGGAGTGGACGCCGCCCGCTATGCCCTGGCCCGCTCCTCCATGGACTCCATGATCGACATCGACCTGGACCTGCTGGCCTCCTCCACCTCCGACAACCCCGTCTACTACGTTCAGTACGCCCATGCCCGAACCCGCAACGTGGCCCGCAACGCCGCCGAGCACGGCGTGAGCCGCGACCCGAACGAGGCGCCCTTCGAGCCCGCCGCCCTGGACGATCCGGCCGACGCCGCCCTGCTGGGGGTCCTGGCCCAGTTCCCCGCCACCGTGGCCCAGGCCGCCTCCCTGCGCGAGCAGCACCGAGTGGCCCGTTACCTCGAACAGCTCGCTGCCGCCTACCACGCCTGGTACGGCGCCACCCGCGTCACCCCCCGTGGGGATGACGCCGTGGGCTCCGGGCACGTGGCCCGCCTGTGGCTCAACGACGCCGTCGGGCAGGTCCTGGCCAACGGGCTCGGCCTGCTGGGCGTGGCAGCTCCCGAGAGGATGTGAGAGTCCATGACTGACCAGCTTCCCGCCGGCGAGCCGCCCCTGGGGGCCCTGGCCTGTCCCGAGCCCGAGGACCGTCCCGACCTGTGGCCCACCACAGCACGGCGCACCGCCGACGGCGAGCTCGCCCTGGGTGGGCTGACCGTCTCCGAGATCCTTGCCGACGCCCCCAGTCCCGTTTTCGTCCTGGATGAGGCCGATCTGCGCGGCCGTGCCGCCTCCTGGAGCGCCGCCATGGCCGAGGAGTTCTGGCCGAACTACGGCATGGCCGGGGGAGAGGCCTTCTATGCAGGGAAAGCATTCCTGACCACCAAGGTGGCCCAGTGGGTCCTCGAGGAGGGGATGGGCATTGACACCGCCTCCCGCGTCGAGCTGGCCGTGGGGCTGGCAGGCCTGGAGAAGGTCGACGGATACGAGGCCACAACCCGTGCCCGCCGCCTGGGGCTGCACGGCAACGGCAAGACCCCGGCGGAGGTGACCACCGCGGTACGCCACCGGGTGGGGCACCTGGTCATCGACTCCCCGGAGGAGGTCGACTACGCCGCGGCCGCGGTGCACGAGCTGCGGCGCAGCGGCGACTTCGGCCCAGCGGAGCGTGCCCGCGTCATGGTGCGCCTGACCACCGGCATCCACGCCGGAGGGCACGAGTACATCTCCACCGCCCATGAGGACCAGAAGTTCGGCCTGTCGGTGTCCACCGGCGCGGCCCGACGCACCATCGACGCCATCATGGCCGCCGAGGAGCTCGAGCTGGCCGGCCTGCACTCCCACATCGGTTCCCAGATCCTGGACCTGGCCGGCTTCCGGGAGGCCGTCGGTGTCGTCCTCGGCCTGCGCCACGAGATCGCCGTCGATACCGGGCACCTGTGCCCGGAGATCGACCTGGGTGGAGGCTACGGCATCGCCTACACCGGCGCCGACCCCGTGGCGCCCTCGCCGGCACAGGTTGCCCGCGCCCTGGCCGAGGCCGTGCGCGAGACTTGCGAGCGCCTCGGAGATGAGGTTCCCACCGTCTCCATCGAGCCCGGTCGCGCGGTTGCCGGCCCGACGACAGTCACCCTCTACACCGTCACCGGTCTCAAGCGCGTCGAGCTGGGAGCGGGGGCCTCGCGCCTCTATGTCAGTATCGACGGTGGCATGAGTGACAACATCCGCCCCGCCCTCTACGAGGCCGCCTACACGGCCCTGGTCGCCAACCGTCGACCCGACCCGCAGGCCGGGCTGGTGCGCAGCCGGGTGGTGGGTAAGCACTGCGAGTCCGGTGACGTCGTCGTGCGTGACGTGGACCTGCCCACCGACCTGGCTGTCGGTGACGTGCTGGGCGTGCCCGCCACAGGCGCCTACGGGCGCTCCATGGCCTCCAGCTACAACCTCTTCACTCGCCCCGGTGTTCGCTGGGTGCGTGAGGGCGAGTCGGGATGGGTCCTGCGCCCTGAGACCATCGAGGACCTCCTGCGCCTCGAGGGCTGAGACCTCCGGTATCTCTCAGGGGCGCCGTCGCTCCAGGAACAATTCCTGGAACCACGGCGCCCCTGTGTGAATTCTGATGAAAGCGTGAGTTAATTCTGGAGGTAATGACAACCTAAAAGAACTCTGAGTGAAGTTGTTCTGAAATGGGGCTGACGACGAATTGTTTTGGAGGGGTGACACAGCTGAAGCGCGGTACAACCGATAGGTGAGACACAGGGTTGGCATAGTCAGGCGACACTTGAATTGTGTGAAACCTACAAATGGTGGGGAACTGAGTTGTTTGAAAAGTAAGTTTTGGATGTGCTGAGACTGTGAGGTCGCGCGTGTTCTGAGTGTTCGCTGTTCCCAAACAGTCGGTTTGTGACACAGTGGTCTTGGTCATCACGGGGCGGCCTTTCCCTCTCCTGAGCAGACGGTGGGAACGTTCGGTGATGTTTCACAAGGCAAACCCTTGTCATCTATGCCAGGAATCCGGAGAACCCATGAACACAATGTCCACGGGCGCCGCCTCTCGGCCGGCCCTCTCGCGAGGGGCGGTGAGGGGGGCCGCCGCCATCCTCACTCTCTTCCTTGTCGCGATCATGTCTCAGTTCGCCCCCCAGGCGAGCGCCGAGGAGAACAAGAGCGTCAACGTCACCAACCTGTCTCTGACACGTGTGGACGGCAACAACGTTGAGCAGGACGGAAAGCTCAACACCTACGACCTCGCCCGCCTCAGCTTCGACTGGAGCGGTGTCGACGCCAACCTCAAGTCCGGCGACTCCTTCACGATCGGTCTGGGTGAGTACTTCACCAACCTGCAGAACAGCGAGACCCACCCCATGACCGTCGAGTACGGCGGCAAGGATGTCGAGGTCGGTACCTGCACCCTGACCGTCAAGGACGTCACCTGCACCTTCAACTCCAAGGTTGACGAGCTGAAGGCCGCCGGCTTCCACAACTTCAAGGGTTCCGGCTCCGCCCTGGTGGCCGTTGCCAAGGCTGCCGACGTGCAGACTGTCGACTTCACCGTCAACGGTGTGACCACGGCCGTCACCCTGCCCGGTGGCGGCGGCATCGGCGGCCCCGAGGAGAGCAACTGGGAGCTCACCAAGTGGGCCTCCAGCTTCTACAACAACTACAAGGAGCTGACCTGGGGCGTGAACTTCGGGGCCAACCAGACCACTGGAGACAAGCTCGGCAAGACCTTCGACGGCTCCCGCCAGACCATCGTCTTCACCGACACGCTCGGTGCCGGCATGACCTTTAACCAGGCTGACGCCACCCGCACAGTCCTCAACCTGCGTCCCGCGGACGGCAAGTCCATCCCGGTGACCAACGCCGCTGGTCAGGACGCCACCACCCAGTACGGTGACTTCGACGTCAAGGCCACCTACTCCCAGGACGGCCGCACTGCGACTTATGAGGTGACTGGTCCGTTCCAGAACGGCACCAACTTCACCCTGGAGTACCCCGTCTCCTTCGTGGACGCCAACGGCAACGCCGTCGCCGCCTCCCGGGGCACCTCTTACGAGAACACCGTGAACCTCAAGGGCACGGACCTGACCAGCACCCAGCAGCAGTCCTACGTCCAGTACTTCGACATCTCGGTCCAGATGGAGCCCGGCTTCGGCGGCTTCGACGTGACCAAGGTCGTCGAGGGCGAGGCTGCCGCACAGGCCGCCGGCTCCAGCTTCGTCGTCGACGTCGCCTACGAGCTGCCGGCCGCAGCCAGCTCCTACCCGGACTGGAAGGCTCCCGAGGGCCAGAAGGCCACCGGAGAGGGCCGCACCGGAACCTCCTCCGTCACGGTCAAGCCGGGTGAGCCGGTCGCCTTCGACGGCACCTTCCCCGTGGGCACCAAGATCACGCTCACCGAGGACACCTCCAAGGCCCAGCCCGCCGCCTCCGGCTTCAGCTGGGGCGAGCCGGTCTTCACCGTGGACGGTCAGAAGACCAACACCTTCACCATCCGCGACCAGGAGCTCGTCAAGGTCTCTCTGACCAACACGACGACAACCACCTCGACGCCGCCGACGACCACGCAGGCCCCGCCCACGGTGGTCAACCCGCCTGCGACCCCGCCGACGACCACGCAGACCCCGCCCACGGTGACCACCCCGCCGGCGACCCCGCCGACCACCACGCAGCAGCCGCCGAGCACTCCGGGTGCTCCGGTGCCGCCCACCTCCACCCCGAAGACGCCGAACGGTGGCACCCCGCCGCTGGCGCACACCGGTGCTAACGCCGTTGCGCTCCTGCTGCTCGCCGGTGCCGGCCTGGGTGGTGGCGCCCTGCTGGTGGCTCGCCGCCGCAAGGCCTCCTGAACGCGGGTAGCCGCTTCTCGAGCCTGAGCGCTCTGACATCGGAGCCCACCCAGTGGCCCCGCCCCGGTTCAACCGGGGCGGGGCCACTGGCCATCTCCGCCCAGCGGGCCGTTCGGCATTCCGTCGGCCCTGCTCGGGACGGACTGCCGGAAGCAGGAGAAACCCATGGGATCGTCTCAGCCTTGGGGAGGAGGATCGCTCCCCGCCAATCGTTCTCCTGGGGGGCGCTAGGTGGCGCGCTGCTTCCTAACCTGAAGGCATGAGCGCAACGACCTCCTCGTCCTCACTGACTGCCTTCGTCTCCTCCCTGGAGCAGCCGCCCCCGGCCTGGGGGTACTCCGACGGTGCGACCACCCCGGTATCCATGGGCCTGGGGCGGGTGATCGTTCGGCTGCTCAAGCAGATCATCTGGCGCCGCTGAGAGAGTCCCTCCCGTCCGCGCCGTCTTAGGCGGGTTCCGGAGGCGCCTCTCCCGGCTCCATCGGATCAAGGCGCACAGGGCCGGCCGTGTGTCCACAGGCGGACACGCAAGCGCTCCACGGCCGATGCCCCTTATGCTGGCCCGCAGCGATGGCCAGCGCGGGCGTGCGGCCGGTTGACCGTGCCCGCCGTGACCGGCCTCATCGCATGACGCAGTCGAAGTGCCCACGCACGGCACGCAACACAGTACACACAGCAAGGTGGTCATCCCGTGGCTCAGGACCTCTCACCCGCCCAGCGCACACTCACCGTCGGCGTCCTCGGCGCCGGGACCGTTGGCAGCCAGGTCATTCGCCTCCTCAGCGAGCAGGCCGACGACTTCGCCGCCCGCTCCGGCGCACGTCTTGAGATCACGGGCGTCGCCGTCCGTGATGTCAACGCGCCGCGTGACGCCTCCGTCTCCCGGGACCTTCTTACCGATGACGCCACCGCTGTCGCCACCGGGAACGACCTGGTCATTGAGCTCATCGGCGGGATCGAGCCGGCCCGCACCCTCATCCTGGCCGCCTTCAAGGCCGGGGCCAGCGTCATCACCGGCAACAAGGCCCTCATCGCAGCCCACGGCCCCGAGCTCTACACCGCCGCCGCCGCCGCAGGCACCGACTTCTACTACGAGGCCGCCGTCGCCGGCGCCATCCCAGTGGTCTACGCGCTGCGTGAGTCCATGGCCGGCGACCGGGTCACCAGTGTGCTC
>ERZ773267.1445-NODE-1445-length-13172-cov-3.522985_pt1 | contig 13172 bp, 8 predicted proteins | sample MGYA00511959_ERZ773267 | MGnify/ENA primary metagenome ERZ773267 (study PRJEB29015, sample SAMEA2738165) | human oral metagenome | biome: human oral; feature: human-associated habitat; material: saliva | place: China | collected 2240 ... | reverse complement strand
CTCTCCTCCAATCATGAAAACCTTCTCTATTCAAGATTATTATAGCATAGGTGGGAAAGAAAAAGCATTGGAGGATTAGTCCAATGCTTTGGTCTGTAATTCTAAATAACAAAATTGTTGACTTTATTGATTGGGTTAATATAACCAATCACTCTTTAATCATTAAAGAATGTAATAATTATAATAGACAATGCATACTCTTATAAACATTGAAAAATTAATAGATTATATTATTGATGCATATATACTTATAAATGTATTCCTTTAGTAGTAATTCATCTTACAAAAAATTATATTTTCTTCTAATTATTTCGATTTCTTCACTGTTACCTGTATTTTTCAAGCATTCATAATATTTCTTTATCCAATCATTTGAATCAGACCATTCACATATTGACAAATAATACTCTGCTTCTTTGAATTTCTTAGTTTCCATATATTGATTTCCTAATTCTAAAACCAAATCTATCGGAAGATAAAATTGATTCGTAATTTCTGGTAACTTTTCAAATTTACCAAAATACTTAATCAAATCAGTATTTTTATGTTTTAATAAATTTATTTCTAGAAATGCAATAAAATAAAAATAACTCTCTGTGTTTCTTTTTCTAAACTCGGTTAACAGTCTATCAAAACTATCACACTTTAATAATTTCGACCTTATATACAATTGTAGTAACATTGCTTTATCGTTAAGATTCAAATCAAGAACCAGTTCATCAGGAATATAAATTTCTTTATATTTAATTTCTTCATTCGAAGATAAAATATACTCTAAACTCTCCGTTGATAGAAACTGTCTTATTTCTTTAGCTGATGAAAATATCGCTTCTATTCCATTCAATACAATGAAAAACTTAATAATCAAACTAATAAGAGGGTCTTGAAAATATATTATTGAATTATCCACAAAAGCTAGGAAGAACAAGAAAAGTTTACATACCGAAAAAGCCAGGCTTGCCATGATTTTTTTTTCTTTTTTAATATAGGCTCTATCTATTTTTAATCTAGCAAAAAAACCATAAACGATTGGCAGAACAATTACAAGTTTCACATTTAGAATAGTAGAAATGGATAAACTAACCACAAATAAAATGAGTATCGGCTTATGTATTTCATACTTAGAGGTCTCCATTTCTAACCAGATTGATTTAAAAGTATCCACAAAAAGAATGATATCTTGTAAGAATCCATATACATAATTTGTCCCAAACAAAAAAACCATTGAAATAATAACAATCAAGTATACAATACTTATCCAAATTATAGTAAACCAGTCTATTAATATACTACTCATAATAATTGGAATAACAATATTTCGTATTACTGCCGTCAAAAAGGTATCTGAAAGTTTTCCTGCTACACGGTAGAAAACTGTTAACAATACCAAAGCTGTTACAGGCTTCAACAAAGCTATTACAGGCTTCAACAAATCAATATCACCAGTCATAGAATAATTTATGGACAAATCATTATTATCAAGAATGCTAGACACTATTGATATTGGGATTTTTAGAAACTCCAGAACATAAGTCATCGCGTTCGAGACAAATAACATTATACTTATTAACATCAAAAATACTAAATATATTATCGAAGCCGTTAAAACTACTTTTTTTATTTCAGATTTTTCAGTTAACCTATCCACCTTATTAAAACTACACTGATAAAAATTATTCTCAAAAATTTTATCTAAAAATTCATTATATTCAATCATCATTTATTACTCCCTACAAAAATTCTCGACACTTCCGTTTTCTCATGATTATAAAACGTCAATCCTACAATTATATCCCTATATCATCAACTAATGTTCTTGCTTCAGAGCCATTTGTAACCCCATTCAAGAAAAGTTGTTTTCTAACTTCTTTTCCGTTATCCAATCTTCCTTCACTATTTAGAAAATAAATTTTTTATTTGATGAAAATTAGTCAAGAAGTATTTAAATCGACAGCTTTCCTTTTAGGATTTTCTTCAGAAGAAGAAAGACAGTCACATAATACTTCATGCAACTGCCTCATCTGCTCTTCCCAAAAACAGGCTTGCATTTTTTTACTTGTTTATAAGCTCGTTTGTCACATTGGAAATCTCCTCATCACCGACATCACTCTCCGCTAATATTAAATGCAGATATTAATAATACTGTTCAATATAGCTATACGCTTTATCAAACACGTCCTTATCTTTAATCTTGTATTTAATCCAAACAACACTTCTAAGAGCCTTCTTAACTTCGTTCTTTCCAGTTGTTGTTTTTTGCCATCCATCGAATCTAACAATTTTAACAATATCATCAATGTCTGAAACTATTCTTTCAACAATGACAGGTGTCTTATCATTACGAAGTCCGTTAAACAATTCCGTAAGAGCAGCTTTCCCTCTATCGATTTCTTGTTCAGGAACAACTTCCTTCTCTGCGCGTACTACTTCTTTCGCAAGCACCAATAGCAATTTTAAGAACTCAATGCTGGTAATTAATCCTTGCTCGTGTTTTTCCCTAAGCTGTTCCAATTTTTCTCCAAGCTTCTGGAACTTAGGATCGTCGTCATGCTTTTGAATTCTTGCAACAAGGTCAATTTCAACCTTCATTCTAGTCTTTTTGATATCCTTTTGCTTCTGGATAAATTCATCAATTAAAGCAGCATCTAATGTAAGAATATCAATATCATCATGAACTTCGCCAACCTCGATATGCTGATGAACAAGTTCAAGCGTTTTGGCTCCCAGAGCTGCCCAAACAAGTTGACCTCTGTTATCAGTAGGTTTCACTGATTCGTATACTTTACTAAGCCATACATAATCGTATTTAAATGGTTCAAGGAACAAATCTGGTGATAGTGCATTCCATGCACGATTTAAAACTCTATAATCTGCAGCAAACTCATCTTTGATTTTGTTATTGGGTAAACATTCCTGAGCAGCTAACAATCCTTCCCAGCCTTCCACAGTTCTGTCTACCCCCATAAAATAACTGAGACATTTTCTCATAATTGCGGGGACTTGTTTCTTAACTTCTTCTATGTTTGTAACGACTTTCTTCATTCCTGCTTCATCGAAATTTAAAGCCTTAGCAACATTATCAAAAATCCCAATATAATCAACGATCAACCCATTAGTTTTTCCTTCATCATACGTACGATTCACCCTACAGATAGCCTGAAGCAAGTTGTGATCCTTCATAGGTTTATCTAAATACATTACCTGTAAAATCGGAGCATCAAATCCAGTCAAAAGCTTATTAGTTACAATTACAAACTTTAACGGATTTCTTGGATCTCTAAATTGATCAAGGACTTTCGCTTCTTCGTCACGGTTTCTCTTGTATTGTTTATAACGACCTGCTTTATCATCACCTGTTGTCATGACAATTGTAGATGCTTCAGGTGGAACTAACTTATCTAATTCTTCCTTATACAACAAACAACACTCACGATCATAGACTACTATCTGAGCTTTATATCCGTTAGGTTCAATCTTCGTCTTGTAATGATTAACAATATGTTCCACAACTTTCTTGATACGCTTACGATCATACATGATAGCTTTCATCGTAACATTTCTAGAAAGCTCTCCCTTATCCTCATCGGATAAGCCGTCTGTCATCTCATCAAATGCCTGATCCAGTTTTTCTTTATCAACATGTAGATCAATCGGAACTGGTTCAAAGTTAAGTGGTAATGTAGCATTATCTCGGATGGAATCCGAGAAAGAGTATTTACTCATATATCCACTCTTATCTTCAATCGCGCCGAATGTTTTAAATGTATTCTTATCCAGTCTATTGATTGGAGTACCCGTTAAGCCAAAGAAGAATGCATTAGGTAAAGCTAGACGCATTTTTTCGCCATAGTCACCTTCTTGTGTTCTATGCGCTTCATCGACCATAAGAATAATGTTATCTCTCAAGTTAAGAGCCTTTTCAACATCGCCAAATCGATAAATTGTTGTAATTGCTATCTTGCGCATATCCTGTTCGAAGAAGTTCATCAAATCTTCTTTTGTTGATAAAGACTGTAAGTTTGGAATATCTGCAGCGTTGAAATCACCTGTAATCTGAGTTTCCAAATCAATTCGGTCATCAACAATAACTACTGTAGGATTTTGAAGTTCTGGCATCATTCTAAGCTTCTGTGCTGCGAAGACCATAAGTAATGATTTCCCGGATCCCTGAAAATGCCAAATCAAGCCTTGTTTTGGATAGCCAGATTTTACACGATCAACCATTAAGTTGGCTGCTTCATACTGCTGATATCTACAGATAACTTTAATCTTACGATGTTTCTTATCGGTAGAGAACACAGTGAAAAACTGCATAATATCCATTACCTTTTCAGGAGTTATCATATCAGCAACACTAATCTTTACATCAGCAAGGCTTCCTTCAGCCTTATGGTCAGAAGGGTGCCAAGGTCCCCATTTTGTAAGTGGCATATTTACAGAACCGTATCTATAGCACTTTCCTTCTGATGCAAAATTAAATACATTAGGCACAAACATTTCTGGAACAGATTTTTCGTAATCAGAAATATCCTGTGCTCCATCAAGCCAAGTTATAGCATTTCTTACCGGTGTTTTAAGTTCACCAATAGCAACTGGTAAACCGTTGATAAGAAGCACTATGTCAAATCGTTTACCATTCTCAACGGTCGGATATACCCACTGATTTGTAACAACATATTCATTTTTATCAAGTTCCTCTTTTGTAAGCGTCCCAAATAGCTTTATTGGTATTGGTTTTCCATCCTTACCAAATGGATAGGAATTTTCTTCAAACACCTTCTTTTTAAAGGCTTCATTTTGAGCAACTAAATTATCTGCTGGAAACGGCTGCAACATAGCTCGAAGCTTATAAATTACTTCATCAGCTCTAGATGGTTCCTCTTCAATTTCAGGATTAAGTCTTATTAAGGCGTTTTTTACCATCGACTCTACCATGACATCAGAAAGTTCTCTATCAAGCTGTTCTGCCGGGATATATTTCCAACCATTCTTCTTAAGCGTCTCTATAAACAGTTGCTCAACAGTATTATCTTCGTTAAACTGTGACATAGTTTACTCCTTCCCAGCTGGAATTAAATTCTCAGCTATAATTTTTTTACTTAAAGCATCTAAATTGGTAATTGCTTCTTTTAGTACAAATTTTGATTTATCGCTCTGTTGGATAAACTCCGCAAAACGATTCTGTAACGCAATTGGTACTTTTGCAATTTCAAAGTTTGAAAACTCTTCTTTGGTAATTGTCTTTATTGTTACACCACGAGCAACCTCTGCCTCTTTAGCAAATTTTTGCTTCAGCTGATATGCAAAGCATAACTTATTAACTTCAGTTTTGAAACTTTCAAACACAGCAAGAGTCCTATCCATATAACAATCATACTGAGTTATTGCTACTCGTCCTATGCTGCCTTGCAAAGTAACGACGACAGAACCCGTAGAAACATAAATACTTTTTGGTTGTGCCAGTACAGATATTTTCTGTTTTGTGTCTTCAACCAATCTCATATTTTCGCCAACATCAGCCACTTGTACAAAAGGCATAGCACCTTCTCCATCATACCATTCTGGCTTTCCATAAGGCTGTGGAAAAGAACCTCGTCTGAACGTTGCCAAATCACACAGTTTTATTGTTTCAAAGCCTTTACCAAACATCTCGATAAATTGCGACTTAACTAGCTCATCGGTTGCTAAAATAAGCTTTCTGTACTTTTCTTTCATATCATAAATAGCCCATAATACTTCCGCCAATTTACGCTGTTCTTCCAAAGATGGCAACTCAAATTTCAGTTCTTTTAGATCTCTCCAATTGATGGTTGGAGATAAAGATCCAACAGAAATCTTGATTGCAGCATCTAAAAAATAATCTGATTTTATAAACATTGGAAAGAAATCTTTATCAATAACTTCTTCCTTTGGCCTAAGCACCATTCCATGCGCAGAAAAAATTCCATCAAATGGGGCTATTGCAACTTTCTTCTGATATGCTCTTCTTTTCCCAAAAAGTACGTCTCCTTTTTTCATAATTAGCTTATCTCCCTTAGGTGCTGTTTCTGCTCCAAATCTAGTGACATAGATACTCTGAGGATCTAGATGCTCTAAACCAAGATAAGTATACTTATCTTGATCAACAGGTTTTTTCTTTTCTGTGCTATTAAATGCAATATCTTCAAACTTAAACACGCTCATTTTGCACACCTCCGATCATTTCATTTATTGCTTCAAAATGTTTAGCTGCCATTTCAGCTGCTTCTTTCCAGTCTGAAAAACAATCCTGAACAGTTCTATCATCGTCTTTTTCCTCGCTACTTGTCTGAATATACAAAGGAATACTGAGAGAATAATCATTCTTTGCTATATCCTTTATAGTAACCACTTTAGCGATATCGTCATCTGATTTATATTGGTCATATGCCTTAGCAATCTTCTCAATATGTGCATCTTCTAGATAACTCTGAGCATTTTTTCGGGTAACTTCATTTACTGCATTAATAAACAACACTTGTCCTTCACGATTTACTGATTTCTTCGTTCTGCATATTATGATGCATGCCTCCATTGGAGAGTTGTAGAAAAGATTTGGTCCCAAACCAATTACACATTCTACAAGATCTGACTTCACAAGTTTTTCTCTCATCTCTTTTTCTTCATTTCTGAATAGAACACCATGCGGAAACAATATCGCGCAGCGTCCAGTCTTTTCATCAAGGCTCTTTAATATATGCTGGAAAAACGCATAATCAGCTCGTCCTTGTGGTGGCGTCCCCAAGAAGTTACGTCCGTACTTATCGGACTCAAAAGCTGTTCTATCCCACTGGCTTATAGAGTAAGGTGGATTCGCTAAAATCAAATCAAATTGCTGTAATTTCCCACGATCAGTAAAAGCCGGAGTTTTCAATGTATCTGCATTTACAATATTAAAGTCCTGTACACCATGTAGAAGCAAATTCATTCTTGCAATTGCTGACGTAAGAGTCACAATCTCCTGTCCATAAATTGAAAGGTTTCTCCATTCGAGGCCTTGTTGTTTCAAATATGCAACTGCAGAAATCAACATACCTGCGCTTCCGCATGTAGGATCGTAAATCGACTCACCTGGCTGTGGTTTAAGCATTTCTGTCATTAGATCAACTACCGTTCTGTTCGTATAAAATTCCTGTGCTGTATGACCACTATCATCTGCAAATTTGTTGATAAGATATTCGTATCCTTGGCCTAATTCGTCAGCTGGACAATTGGCGATAGATAATATTTTGGTGCTGAAATGCTCCAACAAATCTTTTAGAAGTCTATCAGGAAGACGATTCTTATTTGTCCATGAGGCATCGCCAAAAATACCTTGAAGTTTCTCCGGATTTGCAGCTTCAATTTTATGAAAAGCTTCTATAATAGCTTTACCAACATCTTGTGATACATTTCTGACATCATTCCAATGCGCTCCATCTGGAATCTTAAATTGATGGTTTTCCTCCCAATCAAACGCCTCTTCACCAAACTCGGCTCTTATTTTTTCGCATTCCTCGTCATAAACATCACTTAGACGTTTAAAGAATAAAAGAGGGAAAATATACTGCTTATATGCTCCAGCGTCAACATGTGTTCGTAGAAGTACAGCTGATCCCCAGAGGTATTTTTCTAATTCATCAATTGTAATCTTACTGCTCATCGACATAACCTCCTTCAATCAACAATTCCTTCATCTTTAATTCTGCTTTCTTTACATTTTCCAACGCTTCAAAATATTCTGCTCTCACTATTTCTGGAGCAACAACTTCTTGTTTTTTCTTTTCAATATAAGTATTTACTGCAAGTGTGTTCCCTGCTGCATCTAAATCAGCGATAGATACGATCTTACATTTTTCAACAACATCTTTATAATCATGATAAAGTTTGAAAACTTCATTGATATCTTTTTCTTCCATCACATTTTGTGCGCGCTTTGGAGTATAAATACTTGAGGCATCAATTAAGCAAACCTTACCTTTATGTTCTGATTTCTTGTTATTATTTAAGAACAATATACAAGCTGATACCCCTGTTCCATAGAATACACCACTTGCAAGAGTAACCACTGCTTCTATTAAATCACTTTTAATTAGCTGCTCACGGATATATCCTGCTTTTCCGCTGTGGAATAGAACCCCTTGCGGAAGAACAACTGCAATTTTACTATCCATAGGCTTCATAGATTTAATCATGTGCTGTAACCAAGCAAAATCGGCATTAGAATCAGACGGAGTCCCCCAAATATTTCTTCCATATTTGTCTGTTTCAAATGAATCCGCACCCCATTTTTCTTGTCCAAAAGGAGGATTTGCCAATATACAATTAAATGTATTGAGTTTTCCACTCTCAATAAATTTTGGGTTTCTTAAAGTATCCCCTTGTGCAATCTTAAAGTCTTTTGCGCCGTGAAGGAATAAATTCATTCTTGCTATGGCTGATGTTGACAAATTATTTTCTTGACCATAAATCCTTCCGTAAGTCATTTGATCGTTATTGATGTGTCGAATCGCCTCGATTAGCATCCCTCCGGTTCCACACGCTGGATCGTATACTGAGTCTCCAGGCTTCGGATCAAGAAGCATAACCATTAACTTTACAATAGAACGAGGTGTATAGTATTCACCTGCATTTTTCTTTGAAAGATCAGCAAATTTCTTAATCAAATATTCGTAAGCATCTCCCATCACATCTGCATTATAGTTTAAGTTTCCCACCTTAATACTAGACATATGTTCAATCAAATTTTTCAATCTTTCGTCTGTTAATTTAGTTTTATCGGTCCATGTAACATCATCAAAGCTAGAAAAAACTCCACTTAATGTATCTGGGTTCGCTCTTTCAATACCATTCATCGCCTTTACGATTATCTTACCTACATCCTTACTTGCATTTCTCAGGTCTTGCCAGTGGCATCCTTCTGGTATGATAAAACTATGATTTTCATCAAATGCGGCATATTCTTCATCTCCACCAGACCGTTCTAGAGCAGCTTGAGTTTCTTCATCATATACATCACTTATCCTCTTAAAGAATAAAATTGGTGTAACGTAGTCTTTAAATTCATCCTGGTTAATTGGTCCTCTTAATATATTGCACGCCTCAAACAAATGATAAAATAACTGTTGTTTTTCTAATTCTTCTGCTTTTTTTGTAGATTCTTTCAATTCCTTATCTGCAGTCTCATTCGCTGATTGAATCATCTCTTCCCTACTCCCTATTCTTACTTTCTGCTCTTCAGAGCGTTTTATACTGACACTCATATCTGTATTTCTTTTTTCCATTATTGGTGGATATATATTTTCAAATTCAACTAAAAGTTCTAGTAAGTTTCTATCTAAAAACGTTAAGGCATGTTTACGAATATCTGTTGGTATACCGTAATATGCTTCAGCAACTCCACCACATATAGCGGCTACTGTATCACTATCTCCACCAATAGAAATTGCATTCCTTATCGCATCTTCAAAACTAACGGATTCAAAAAAAGCTTCTAATGCTTGAGGAACTGTATTTTGAGATGTTTCATTGAATTCATAAGTATCTCTAATTTCATCTAATGTAAAATTTAAAGGATAGTAATTTTTATTTATATGATCTCTAATTTCTAAAATGTTACTACCACTCTTAGCCAGAAATATTGCTACAGCAGTCGCTTCTGCGCCTTTTATTCCTTCTGGATGATTATGCGTTACTTCTGTTACCAATCTTGATAGCAATTTAGCCTCTTCTAACGAATTAGCTACCCATCCAGCTGCACTTACTCGCATTGCAGCTCCGTTTCCAAAGCTATTATATGGATTTGGATGATCTGAGAACATCCAATCCATAAATTTACCACCGTAGCCACAGTTAGGATATTTTCTACCTATTTCCTGCATATATTTGACTGTATTTTCTGATAGATTACTCCAGTCATTTTTACTTTCAAGTATCGCTTTAGCTACAGCTAAAGTCATAATACTATCATCAGTAGGAAAGCATTTATACGTAAGGAACTCAAAACTCTTACTTCTATGATTGTTCCACTCAAATCTTGAGCCAACAATATCTCCTATAATCGCCCCTAACATGTCTTACCTCGATATACATAAATTACTGCCATTCTATATCCTCCTAAATCTTGTTTCTCAATTTATCCAAAGTATCATTCCATCTTTTCTCTGCTTTATAAATTGTATCTTTATAAATCTCTAATTCATGTTTATATTCGTTAGCAATTTCTTCTTGCTCGTCTATAGTTGGTAACGGAATTTCAATATCATTTAGTTCTTTGTAACTAATATTCATCACTGTTGTGCCTTGCTGCCTAGCAAGAAGAATTTTCCTGCCTAAAGGACTATCTAAAAATACTTTTAAAAAGGTTGTTGATAGTCTTCCATCATTTGCTCTTATTACAATGACATTTGATGAAGCTATTACCGGATAAGACTGTTCTTCAAAAATTGCAATTCTTATAGCCGTACCTCTAGCAGGAATTAGTAAGTCCCCTGATTTCAATAGATAACTCGATACTTTTCTTTCTTCCTCTTCAATGTAATCAAGCTCTGAGTAATCAACCTCATATTCACCAATGTTAGAAATGTTGATCACTCCAATATTGCCAGTTGGATCTTTCTTTCCAACTGCCTTTCCTCTAAAAATTGTCGCAAGAGAACCCAGTTCTTCTTTTCTTACTCCAGACTCTACGAACTTGACCCATTCCTCATCCTGAGATTGAAAAATTCGATCAATGTTCCAGTCGCCCATTTCAGTTAATTCAGAATCTAGAACAAAGGTGTCTTGAATTCCTTTTAAACTTCCATTATCTAGTTCTAATTTTCTAATAATTACCTCATCGGTACGGCCTGTAGTAACTGTAACTAAACAAGTTCTAATCCCTGTGTTTTTAAATATTCCGGCTGGTAATTCCGCAATTTCTACTAAACTATACATAGACTGGATAAAATTTCTAAGCTCCTCTACATTACCTGTTGCGAATGTTATTCTCGCAGGAAGAACAATTGTTAAAATACCACCAGCATCTAAATGAAGCGAAAGGTTTTCTAGAGCTATCATGTCAAACTCTCTGCTTATAAATTGAGATTCTTCACGAGCTCTTTCCCTAACCCCAAAGGTTGGGACTGAGAATATAAAGTCATACTTATCATTTGTAAAACCATATTTATAAATATTGTTACTCTCAATTCGAATATTAAGTTCATCTTTAAAAGCTATCTTTAATAATTTATAGTAAGTTTCATCATCCGTCATAAAAGTAAACTTAGCTTCTTTATTGTGTTCAATAATCTCTAGCAATGAATAAGAAAATTTTTCCGCTTCAGCTACTAATACATTTCTTTTTTCTGAAGTGAAATTAGTCAACATCTCTTCAACTATTGGTTCTGGAATCATTGTTTTACGCACAGGATTATACGAAGAGACAATTTCCTTCCAGGATAACTCATCAATATTATTTAACGAGTGGTATACGTTATCTAAAGTACGCATATCTTCAAATGGACTTTCTAAGCCGAGCTCATAAGAAACTTCTCCCATTAAACTAAACAGACGATTTGCATCAAGCGTGATATTATATTCAATTATCTTCGTTCTGATTCCTTTAATAATCGCAAGAGCTGTAATGTAATCCTCTCGACTCACATAACCTCTCAATAAATTAAAGTACGTAAACATCTTACTTTTCAATTCCTTGTGCTTCCATTTTTATTTCCTCCTAAATCAAATAACACCGATAGATTTCCCTACTTTAACTCTATTATACCTATAAACTTGTAGCGTGTCAATAGTTTTTGGTATTAAAATACCAAACTTTTGTAAAAATGTTTTTAAATCTATCTTGTACCTTTTTTATCCCCCCTCTATAAAATAAAAATCTCTAGCACAATTTGCTAGAGTTATCATTTGAGTTGTTCTTAATTTGTATTTATATAATCTATTTATTTGAACACACATCGAAAACGTATTTCCAAAAAGGCCATCTTATATAAGAAGTACTATTTCACTCCTAAACGATAAATCAGAATATTTCCATCTTCATTTCTAAAACTCAGCTTCTTAAAAGGTAATAATTCCGATTCACTATGAAAATAAAAATAGCCTACTGACATTTTTCAGTAGGCTCTAATTTATCCCAATAATTCATTGACTCTTTGCTGCACTGCATCGTAGTCATACCCAGCAGCTTCGAGCCTCTCTTTGCGTTCTTCTCCATTGCCCCAATCGCCCTGAATCACTTCATAGGCAAGAGCATCCGTCGTTTTTGTATCATTGATTTGTGATCCTTGTAATACAAGATTTACTTTCTCTTGAATCCTTTCCGCATTATACCCCGCATCTGTCAGTTCTTTTATTCGTTCTTGACCAACTCCCCATTCTCCTCGAATAACTTGTTGGACAATTTCATTATCATCATTGAAAACTTCATGACGAACCCATGTTTTCATGTGGAATTTTTCCTCTGGAAAGTAGTTATGTAAAATCTCAACCAGATTATTTCCGAGTGAGGCAAAATATTGCATTCTTTCAATAAAGTATGATCTTACACTCTCCGTAGTTCCTCCATGCAACTCCATACTTCGATGAGGGCAGCTAGTTGGTACAAATTCATGATGAAGTCGAACCGTCTCTCGTGAAATCGGCATTCCTGCTTCTACCAAGTCTGCTGCTGCTTTCAATAGAGTCACATCTTCATTCTGTAGGAATTCCTCATCGCTAGCTGATAGGCTCTCACAAACCTCGTATCCAACAGAACGGCAGTTACTCCACCAATCTCCGGTATGGTAGCCAATGTTTTCAATCGGAACGACTTGAACGATCGTGTCCCGGTTGCAATAGAAATGTGCGATTCCTAAGGCTTTATCACGATTCCTTAGAAAAGAAATATATCTTTGGGGTTTCATTCTTCCCGCATCATTATGGATTACCACAAAGTCAAAACTTTCTAAAAATCCACTATCCTTCATTACAAAATCTCTCAAAATCTGAATCATTTTAATTCTCCTCCTTTTGATGTAGTTGTCTTAGCACGCCTTGAAGCTTCTGAGGAACAGGCAATCCGAGATGTGACGCATTCTCGAGGATTGAGATTCCCTCATTCGAAATATAGAAGAAGATAACAGCTGCTCTTAACACTCCTGCCTTCCCCAAAATATAAACATCTACAACATTTGCCG
>ERZ773267.1442-NODE-1442-length-13190-cov-4.350818_pt1 | contig 13190 bp, 9 predicted proteins | sample MGYA00511959_ERZ773267 | MGnify/ENA primary metagenome ERZ773267 (study PRJEB29015, sample SAMEA2738165) | human oral metagenome | biome: human oral; feature: human-associated habitat; material: saliva | place: China | collected 2240 ... | reverse complement strand
TATTCTATTTTGTGGATAACTGTAACCCAGATGTAGAAATTCATACACCTAAGGGATCAAAAGCAGAAGAAGTAGCTAAAACAATGGGACTTAAAGTAGTAAATGACTAAATAAACATTTTTATTAACAGAAAGGATGGCAGCACAATGAATAAAGAAAATAGAAGAGGTACGGTAATTATTGAAGCAAGTATTTCACTTATGATTTTTATGTTATCAATATATGCTATCCTTTCTGTTATTCGTATAGCATATACCCAAGAAAGAGTAGCGATTGCTGCAGATATTTCTGCTAAAGAAATATCTGAGTATTCACATATTCTGTATGCTACTAAGTTTACAGAAGTATTCAGTGGAAAAGATGGATATACTTCAAAGGTTGCTAATACTTTATCAAACGATAAAGTTGTTGATGGATTGAAAAAAATATCAGAACTACTGAATGGGGATTCTACTACTTTAGGGAAAATTAGTGGCCAAGCGGCTGATTTGTTGGGCAGTTTAAAAAATGATAGTGGTAGCGGATATTTATATAATGCTGCTGGAGATGCACTAGCTACACAGTTAATTAAACTTAATCTAAAAACTGCTGTAATGGATGCTAATACTTTTATGCAAATGTACCATATAAAAAATTTGGATACATCTGGTTCAGATATTTTCTTCGGCCTGCAGTGTGGGATTTTCTTTGATGGTAAAGAATCTGGATTAACAGGCGGTGTTGCAATTGTAGCTAGATACACTATTGAGTTACCAATATTTAAATTCTTTAATTTGGAAATAAAAAAAGGTATTGAATGCTCACATGTAGCATATACAGAGATTTGGGGAGGATAAAATGGATAATATTACTAAGGTAATTGGCCTCATTATTTTGTCAGTAGGTTTATGTTTCCTATTTCTGTATGTATCTAAATCTGAAAAGTATGATGAGAACGAAAAGTATGTCGAAGATAAAATGAATCGGATTATTACAAAAATCACTGATTCATTTGATATTAAATTATTATCTGTAAAGTTCTGCTTGGATATTGTAATTGCATGCATGTTATTACTGTTTTACCAGAATACATTTTTAGATAGTTTAAATACGATGGTATTAGTAAATGCTTTGTTTGTTATTACTCTTTACGATTTAAAGTATCACATTATTCCAAATCGAGCATTAATTACTTTACTTGGTATTAAAGTAGTAATTGTACTCTTGACTATTTTTACAGCAAAAGAGATATCTGCTCTGTTTATCCTTATAGATATGTTAATTGCTGGATTGGCATTCTTGCTCATAGGCGTAGTTTGTCGGTTTATGAATAAGAATGCAATCGGAATGGGTGACGTTAAGTTACTCAGTGTGATTGGTATTGTTTTAGGTGTAAATGATAGTTTCCATATGGTTATAACAGGTATGGTATGTATCTTCTTTGTATCTGTTATTGGACTATTTTTAAAGAAGTTAACTCGTGATAGTGAGTTACCTTTAGCACCGTTTATTTTCGCTGGGTTAATTATTTCCGCTATTTCAATGGGGGTATAGAATGAAGAAAGAAATATTGATACCTTTGGGAATCGTACTTATTTCTATTGCGAGTATTTACTCGCTAGTGAATACAAATTTAACTACTAAGCAAGAATATGAGCAACATATAACACTTGCTAGACAAGCTAGTAAAAACGGTACGATTAAGAAGGCTGTAAAAGAATATAAAGAAGCCATGGATATCAAACCTTCATTAGATATTCAGTTGGAAATTTGCGATGCATATAAAGCAAATGATGACTTGCGTGCTGCCGAAAGATGGTACGAAAGAGAAGTAATCTCTGCTTATCCATTAGAACCAAAAGCGTATGAATATGGTTTACAACTATATATTGAGAAAAAGAAGTTTGGTGATGCGTTTAGTTTGTATGAGTCTTTCCAAAAGAGAAACTTAAAGTCTGAAGCAGTGGATAAAATCATGGCTGAGATTAAGTATGTGTATAAACTAATTGGTAATTTTGAAGATGTGAAAGCATTTTCTGATAAACAGAAATTAGCACCGGTTAAGCAAGGTGAAACATGGTCATATGTTGATCAAAGCGGATATGCAAGTGGTATATCAAACATGTATACAGAAGCTGAGGAGTTCTTTAGTGATATAGCAGCTGTTGTAAAGAATGATAAACCAATGTACATCAATGCAAAGGGTGATGTAATTCTTACTCCTGAATATTTATATGATGCTAATTCTGATTTAAAGAAAATTACACAATTTAAAGAACAGATTGGCAATGTCATATTGGCATATGATGGATCAAAATGGGCATATTACGATGCGACATCTTATAAGAAGATTAGTGAGAACTATAAGGATGCAACAATCATTACAAATGGTGTTGGTGGAGCAACTAAAAATGGTGGTTATTGGGCGCTGTTAGATAGTAAAGCAAATCCAATTACTGATGAGAAGTTTGATTCCATCGTTGTTGACGAGCGAGGTGTTCCTTGCAGAAATGATTCACTAATTGTTCAAAAGGATCTTCGTTACATCCTTGTAAATAAGAAGGGCGAACAAATATCAGATCAAGTCTATGAAGATGCTAAGGGATTCAATGATACAACGCTTGCGGCTGTTAAGAAGGGCAAGAAGTGGATATTTATTGATCCTACTGGAAAAGAAGTTGATCTTGGTGATTTTGAAGAAGTAAGTTCATTTAGCGGTGGACTTGCGGCAGTTAAGAAAAATGGAAAATGGGGATATATTGATATGACAGGTAAAATTGTCATTCCATGTACCTTCGCGGATGCAAGGTTAATTTCCGAAAGTGGAATCGGCTTTGTAAAGAACGACAATGGTCGTTGGCAGTTATTACAGTTGATTAGACTAAATCATGATTGAGAGGGTAGATAGTATGTTTAACTTAGATAGTAGAATTTCTTATGAAAATGATGCATCAGCTTCCTATTTGAACTATAAAATGCTCAAGGAGGAGGAACTGGATCGTGTTGGTCTAGGTATGTTGCAAAACAACAATATTGAGGGTATCGTTCCAATTACTTTCTCACAGTTTAATCTAGACCGTAAGTTAGTATTTAATATCTCAGCACAAGTGACTTTAGAGGACATGCTAGAACGTCCAATTTACCGTAAAAAATTATTGACGATATTTTCTTGCATGGTAAAAACATTATTATCTGCAAATGAATATTTGCTTGAATTAAATGAGTTTGTGTTCAATACACAATATATCTTCTGTGATGTAAGTGAAGGTACTGCTAAGTTCATGTATCTTCCAGTCGTAAATGATGAAAAGCCAAATTTACATGACTTCTTCCAAAAGATTATGTTACGTGTACAACTAGATGAACAGGAAGATAAGCAATATTATTATGAAATCATGCAGTATCTTGCTAAGGCTGATTTCAATTTAGGTTCATTTGATGAGTTAATTGATACACTACGTAAGCAAGAAGTTTCTAATAAGAAGGTGGTATCTGAGGTACATACAAATGGACAGGCAGATCATCTATATGAACAACCATCTATTACAGAGCCTGCTGTACAACATACAGTTGCTCAGCCTGTAGTGAAGGAAGTTGAATCAGTAAAACAAGAAAAGCCAGCAAAGAAGGGTTCTTTCTTCGATATTTTCAAGCCTAAGAAAAAGGAAGTAGAAACAAAGAACAGCATCTTTACACCAACTGAAAAGAAGGCTGAAGCTCCAGTTGCCAAAGAAAATTATGCATTTGATATTCCAGGTATGGATAAGCCTGCTACTTCACATGCTACAAGTTTTGCGGTACCAAATGAAAAACCAGCAGAACCAGTTGCTACACCAGTAGCTCCAATAGCAAAAACTGAAGTAGCTTCTGGTGTTCCTTCCTTTAATACTGTTGCTGTTAACCAAAATATGCATGGTGAAACAGTAGACTTACAGCATGCAATCGGTGGTGGTGCTGCAAACGGAGAAACAACAGTACTGAGTCAAGCAATGCAGGAAGAAATGATGATTAATCCTCGTTTGATTCGTGTTAAGAATAACGATATTATCCGTCTTGATAAGAAGTCTTTACGTCTTGGAAAAGAGAAGAGTTACGTGGATTACTTTATTGGCGATAATACTGCAATTAGTAGAAGTCATGCTGATTTTATCGTAGAAAATGGTCATTACTATGTTGTGGATAAGAATTCTACAAACCATACATATGTAAATGATGAAATGATTACAAGTAACATTAAAGTTGAAATTAAAGACGGAGATGTTATTCGTCTAGCGAATGAGAAGTTTGCGTTCAAGACAAGATAGGCCAGGGAAGATAATATGGATTTTATCGTTTCTGGAGCGACGGATATCGGTAACGTAAAAAAGACAAATCAAGATAGTTATAACGTTAAAGTTATTTCTACACCTATGGGAAAGATGGTCTTTGCAATTGTTTGTGATGGTATGGGCGGACTTTCCATGGGAGAGCTTGCAAGTGCTACCGTCGTACATGATTTTAATCAATGGGTATTCAACAGATTACCGATGATTACTGCTGAAAAAAAGATCAGTGAACGCACAATTCGAGAGGATTGGGAGAATCTGATTATTGCATCAAATGAAAAGATTTCTGCATTTGGTAAGCAACAAGGGTTTGCAATTGGAACCACACTAACTGCAATGTTATTGACACAGGACAGTCTATATATTGTCAATGTAGGTGATACACGTGCATATCAATTAACCGATAAGCTTGTAAGACTTACAGATGATCAAACACTTGTAGCAAAAGAAGTTAGAGATGGAAAGATAACGGAAGAAGAAGCAGAAGCTGATACGAGAAGGGCAGTGCTCTTACAAGGTATTGGTGTTACACCACATCTTTATCCACAGTTCTTTAGTGGTAGTGTAGTGAAAGATGCAGTTTATATGTTATGCACAGATGGCTTCCGTCATGTTGTAAAAGAAAATGAGATTTTCGCTGCTTTAAATCCAACAAAGATGGTTAATGCAGCAGATATGACCGCAAATATTAAGGGGTTAATCAATTTGAATAAGCAGCGTCAGGAAAGGGACAATATTACTTGCGCGGCAATTCGTACATTTTGATAGGGGATTAGTATGTTAAAAGAGAATGAATTGCTCGAAGGGAAATATCGTATCCTACGTAAAATCGGGCAAGGTGGAATGAGTGTTGTTTGGCTTGCGCTAAATGAAAGAGCCAATAAAACATGGGCAATTAAAGAGGTTCGTAAGGATGGTGTTATCAACTTTGAGGCTGTACGACAGGGATTAGTTGGCGAGACAGATATCTTAAAAGTTTTAAAACATCCGAGTTTGCCATCCATCATCGACGTAATTGATACAGATGATAGTTTGATATTGAAGGCAATAATCTAGACAAAATATTGAGTGAATTTGGCGCTCAGTCACAAGAGAATGTTGTGAATTGGGCGCTACAGTTATGTGATGTATTAGGTTATTTGCATACACGTAAGCCTCCGATTATCTACCGTGATATGAAGCCGGCTAACGTTATGTTAAAACCAGACGGTAAGATTTCGCTAATTGACTTTGGTACCGCAAGAGAGTTCAAGGAAAAAAATTTAGCAGATACAACCTGTCTTGGTACGGTTGGCTATGCGGCACCAGAGCAATTTGGTGGTATTGGGCAAACTGATGCAAGAACAGATATATACTGCTTAGGCGCAACACTATATCACGTAATAACTGGAAAAAATCCTAGTGAACCACCATATGAGATGGTTCCAATAAGACAGATTAATCCAAAACTATCAAAGGGATTGGAAGATATCATTCTCAAATGTACAGAAAAGGATCCTGCGAAACGTTATCAAAGCACGTCAGAGTTGACATATGCACTTGAACACTATCAGGATCAAGATGAAGGTTTACATAAACAATATAAAAAGAAGTTGGGAGTATTTATCCTAACAGCAGTACTTGCAGTTGTGATGTTTATTGCGGCAGGGGCTGCTAAATTCTTAGAAATGTCACAGTCAGAAGCAGTTTATCAATCATATATGAACCAGGCAGACTTAAGTTCTGACTATGCGGATAAGATTAAGGATTACATATCTGCCTTACAGGTAAGCGGATATGAAGATAAAAAGGAACCGTATATCAAAATCATGCAAGCATATAAGATGAATGATTCGGTATTTACGGTTGCGGAAGCAAAAGAAATTGAGAAGTTGATTACTTTGAATAGAGAAAAACTTGAAAAGACAGATAACTATGTAGATATCTGCTTTGAGGCGGGAAAACTCTATTGGTATTACTTTGATTACGGAAATGGTGCAGATAACCAGATAACTCGCGCAAAGAGTGCGGTTGTTTGGTTTAAAGAAGTACTTCAACATGCTTCTGAGGATTATGAAAATATCGGTATGGCAAAAACATATGCCGAGATTGGTGAGTTCTATAGAGATATTGCCACGCAGATTACTGAAGCAAATGATACCGGTAAATACAAACCATTCTATGAAAGCTTGCATACACTTCTAACAGAGGTTGTACCAAATGAATCAGAAGCAGAAATTGTTCGATTAGAACTAGCTGAAATGGTTCGTAATACAATTCAACAGTATGCAACAAAATTAAAAGTTGATGGTATTGAACAGAAAGAATTAAATTCTGATTTAGATTTGATTCAGAAATTTGTATCAAGTATCAAAACAACTACAGAATTAACAGAGAACATGCGTATTCAAACGATGCAGTCGATTGAAGATACTAGACAAACGGTAAAAGTAGCATATGAGAGCGGTGGAGGTGAACGATGAATATTGATTTCTTACGTACAATATCAGTCAGTTTGTTCATTATTGGCATCATTCTACTACTCATTGCTGTCTTGCTCTTTATCCGCTGGAAAGTTCCGTTCTTAATTGCGGAGGTTTCGGGTGCTAACTCTCGAAAAGAGATTGCACGTATTCAACGTGATAGTGAAGAGGGAAGGCATACTTCTGGTATGCATATGACCGCAAAGATTGTTACTCAGATGATACCAACTCTCGATGCAGAAGAAACGACAGTCTTAACAGAAACTTCTTCTAGTAGAGAGAGTGGGAAGACAAGTTCCCTAGATGATATTGGAAGTGAAACAACAGTACTGACAGAAAGTGTTATTCAAGATAACACGCAAAGCAGTATACAGAATAGTATTAAACAAGAGTTTAGAGTTGAGTACGAAATAGGCTTTTCTGAAGGAAAAGGCATTATTGAGTAAAGGGAAGAGGAATGAAATATGTTTTTTAAGAGATTAAAGTGCTTAATATTTTCTGCAATTTTATTTATCACATTAATTCCAGTACAAGTTTTGGCAGAAGAAACTAATATTGGATTTCCACGATGGGGGAAAATTTTAGTCGATTTTATAGTTGCTGATGGTATGAATGGTAAAATACAGGTTGATTCTACAGATTTAGATTTTGGGGATTCACCTAAATATACATATCCTACTTTATCCGGTATGGATTTTGTATTTAAAGTGATACCAAATGCAAATTATCACATTAAAGAGGTGCTTATTAATGGCGTGCCAGCAACACCGACGAATGCACCAAATGAGTATACAATTCATAGTATTAGTAGAAATACTATGGTACAAGTTTCTTTTGAGATAGATAAGTATACTGTGGATTTAGTACAGCCATCTGAGGGTGGAAGTATTACTTTTAATGGAGGAAATGGGAATAACAGTTTTGAACATGGCAGTTCAGCAACTATGACATTTTCTCCAGATCCAGGTTATAGACTAAATAAAATTTTCTATACGGAGGATGATGGTACTAAGCATGATGTTGATAATGATTCAAATATTCATGCATTACCACATAATGCATTTTCATGGACTATAAGTAATATTGATAGAAATATTAAAGTTCATGCAGAGTTTTCACCAATACCAAAAATAGCTTTTAACGCAATTACAATTATTGCTCCAGAAGATTATGCAAGTGAAGATGATAAGATTATTTTTGCTAATCAGCCAACAACAATCCAGGTTAATAGAGATAAAATTCAAAATTTGCCAGAAGGTAAGGATGTATACATAGAAGTAGTATATATGAATGAGAATACTTATGAAGGCACAAATAGCATTGAATTAACTGAAGGTGGAATTATTAAAGAGATTAATCTATATCTAAAGCCTAAGGAATCAAGAACAATCGGTGACATACCGTATAATGTCGATATTGGCAATCAAATTGAACTTGTAAAGGAAGAAAATACACCTGCTTTAAGTATAGAAAACCCTGATAGTACTAAGATATATAATAAAAATATACAACTATATGCAAAAGTTAATAATGCTATTGATAAAAATCTATCAGGTTTAAAGCGTATTACTTATTGGTTTGATTATGAAGAGCCAAATGGTGATGTAAATGTAATTTTTGAAACTAATGTAACAAGCTATACAAATGAAGAAAAACAAGGTACACCAACTAAGCATCCATTTACAATAGATGCAGCCGAAAATAACGGGGCTAAAAAACTATATGTTAAAGCAGAATTCCTAAGTGGTAAGTCCACAATCATATCTGAGGATATCGACATTGATACTGTAGCTCCAAAGGTTGATCTTGTATATGACAACAATAATGCACAAAATGGTGAGTATTTTAATAAGGAACGCACAGCAACTCTAACAGTAACAGAGCGCAGCGATCATTTTGATAAGAATACTGCTAAAAATAATATTGTTATAAAGCAATTTAATGGTAAGGGTGAAGCGATTGCTGAGCCACAATATACAATTAGTGAATGGAAGACAACACCAGGTGATACACCTGATAAAGATAAGCACACAATTGAAATTAAATATACAGGTGATGCAGTTTATAAATTTGATTTCAAATATACAGATACTGCAGATAATAAAAATGAGCCAATTAATGCAGATAACCAAAAGGCTGCATTTACCTTCGTAGTAGATAAGAATAAGCCAACTGCTAAAATTGAAGCTACTTCTGATATTAAGGCAGATAACGGTTCCTTCATAAAGGAGAGTTGGTCTGGATTACAGAGTGAGTTGAATCTAGGTTATTTTGCAAAGAAAAATATTACTTTCAAATTAAGTGCTGATGATGAAACATCTGCCATTGCAAATATTTATTACTATGCAAAAAAATATTCAAATAATGAACCAAATTCGAAGATTTTAACTGAAGCTGAACTTGCAAGAGTATCTGATTGGCAAGAAGGTGATTCCTTTGAATTAACAGAAGAAGGAACATACGTTGTATATGTGAAGGCTGTAGATAAGGCTGGTAACGTAACGTATGTAAGTTCATCTGGTTTAATCGTCGATGAGAAAAAACCTTCAATTGAATCAACAGTTCCTTCTATCACAATCAATCCTGAGGCTTCTCTAAACACGGTTTATAATGGTGATGTAAAAGTAAATGTACATGTATCTGAGCCTATTACAAATAATTCTTATTCTGGTTTAAAGAAGATTAGTTATGTTGTAAGAAATATGGGAACTCAAACACAAGGACAAGATGATGGTGTATTATTTGAGGCTGAAACATTAGAGACATTGAAACTTGGAGATTTGATTGCAAGTAAGGATGTTAATTTTGTAGTATCTAGTCAATTAAATAATAGTAACGAAGTTGAAATTGAAGTTACAGTTGTAGATAATGCAGGTAATGTTTCTGTTAAGAAACAAACCATTCAGATTGATACAACTGCACCAGTTATCAGTGTTGCATATGACAATAACAATGCTAGTGATGGTAAGTACTTCAATGCACCTCGTACAGCTACTGTTACTGTATATGAGCGTAACTTTAACGCTGATTACATTGAGATGCAGTTAAAAGCTCTTGCTGGAAGTGCAATCCAGATTTCTGATTGGACACATACAGCAGGAACAGGCAATGGTGATGATGCTAAACATACAGCAACCATCAACTATACTGTAGATGATGATTATACATTCTCAATCAAGGGTAGAGATACTGCAGGTAATGTATTCCAAGGTAATCCATATGTTGATGGAACAGTCGCAAGTGAAGAGTTTACAATTGACCAAGTTCGTCCAACAATTTCTGTAACGTATGATAACAACAATGCTAGAAATGGCAACTACTATAACGCAGCTAGAACTGCGACAATTACTATTGTTGAACGTAACTTCGATCCACAGAGAGTAACTGCAACGATTGCAAACGTAAGTGGTACAAATGGAGCACCAGCTCTTAGTGCTTGGACTGATAATGGGGATTCTCATACAGCTACGATTACATATTCTACTGATGGACAGTATCAATTTGATATTGATGTACAAGACAGAGCTGGAAATGCAGCTACAGACTATCCAAGAGATGAGTTCTTCATCGACTTAACAAAGCCTCAATTAGAGATTAGAGATATTGTGGATCAATCCGCAAATAAGGGTAGAGTTGCTCCTGTAATTCAGTATTCTGACGCTAACTTTGATCCTTCTACTGTTGAGATTACACTTACAGGTGCGATGAGAGGTCGTGTTGAGAATAAGGGCTTCTATACTGAAATTCAAAATGGTCAAATTTATACATACTATGATTTCGCAAATGTTAAAGAAGAAGATGATATTTACACATTAACAGCGAAGATTACTGATAAGGCTGGCAATACTGAAGAAAAGCAAATTACATTCTCTGTAAACCGCTTTGGTTCTACATATGGATTTGATGAGAATACAAAGGCAATTGCAGGTAAGTATGTACGTGAAGTTGGTGATATTGTCATCTATGAAACAAATGTTGACCCAGTAGATAACGCGAAGATTACATTATTTAAGAATAATAAGACAGTTGTTCTTGAAAAGGGTAAGGATTATCAAGTGACAATTGAAGGTGGAAACGGAAAGTGGTACCACTACACATATAGAATTAATCGTTCACTATTTACAGATGACGCTGTATATTCCATCACACTTTATTCTGAAGATAAGGCTGGTAATGTATCTGAGAATACTTTAGATACAAAGAAGATGAGCCTACGTTTCGGTGTCGATAAGACAACACCAAGTGTTACATTCAAGAATATCGACAAGAATAAGGTATATGTTGGTGAAAAGTATAAAGCAGAAATCAAGTTAGCTGATAACTTGGCTCTTTCTAAGGCTGAAATCTATCTAGATGGCAAACTAGTTGCGACTTTAGATCAAGCACAACTAGAAGAACTCATCAAGAATGGTGGAGACTATGCATTAGAAATTGATAGCGCCGACTATGCTAGAAATGTGAAGATTGTTCTAACTGACGCAGCTGGTAATACAATTGAAGAAGAAATTGATAACTTCTTCGTAACAACAAATCTATGGGTTCGTTTTGTAAACAATAGACCTGTATTTGCTGGGACTTTGGCTACACTTCTTTCTGGATTTGCAATATTCTTCTTTATCCTCTGGAAGCGCAGAAAGAAAGAAGAAGAGGAAAAGTAGGTTTCAATAGAAACACAATATAAGGATGACGGTATTAATCGTCATCCTTTTACTTGTATGATATTGGTGATAAATGTTTGGCGTTATATAGAAATTAGGCATCTGATCTAGAGAAACCATTCTTCATACCCATGCTTGCAGTGTAGAGTACTTTATCTAATAGGTCATTTGTATGTTGTCTTGCCATATCTGCGATTTCTTGGTTCGCTGTTTGGCAAAGTAGAACAGGGTCTACATTTTTATTGAATGCGGAATCATACTTCTTGATAATTTGATGGCCCTTTGTTTGTACAGCATTTTGATAACGCTCAATAGCAGAACTTGTAGCACTGTAATGTGCATCCGCTAGAGCGCCGATAATACGGTTAGCCCAATAGAAGTTATCTGTTGTAACAGTTTTATCTGTATTTGCTGTATAGACAGGTGTTTCATCAATATTTACATAGAATGGAACAAACGCATTGAATGTATTAGAGCCATAGGCAATCCATTCAATAGAACGAATTTCTTCAGGTGCGTATGGACGAATCTGCACGCATGCTAGGAAGTTATTGCGGTTAATACCAATCGGTCTAAAGGAGCCACGTAGTGAGGAATCACCATGCTTTCCATATGGGTCATATGCTGTACCTTGATAGTGGTGAGATAATACATACTTTACATCTTCAACTGTAATCTTCTGTTCTGGCACAAAGCTCCAAGGAATGTTATCGGAATCAGGACGATAATCTGCCTTAGGACCATCCCAACGATAGGAAGTTGGGTTAAAGTAGCGTCCAATAATCCAAGCGCGTGGTGTGTTGTATACATGGTCTGCATCTGAATGTGAACCGAAGGCATAGCGTGGATTAAACTTCTTATTATCTTGGTTAAGGTTTAGATGATTCTTCTCGATAAATTCTACTAAGTCACTAGAACATAGGTGTTCTTTTTGCTTACCGAAAGCATCCTTTAAATCAAAGCTATCAATACCTTGTTGGTTAGGCATTACAACGTATTCATCATCTTTGACGCGCTTTGCAATCCAATGATGTCCACCGATTGTTTCTAGCCACCAAATTTCATCAACATCCTGGAAAGCAATACCATTCATTTCGTATGTACCATATTTCTCTAAGATTTCTCCAAGACGAAGAACACCTTCACGAGCACTCTTGATATAAGGAAGTACTAGTGTAACAATATCTTCTTCCCCAATACCACCAACAACTTCTGGGATATAAACTTCATCACCTTTTTTGCCTTGTGCAGGGATGTATTCTACCAATGGGTCTGCCGCAAGAACACGTTCATTTGAAGTGATTGTCTCTGTCGCTGTCATAGAAACATTTAATTCATTGACACCTGCAGCACCCCAAATACCTTTATCATTTAATGCATCTGGCATGCAGGTATAACGCATAGGATTCTTTGGTAGAGGGATTTCTACGTGAGATAAAACAGATTTATATACTTCTGGTTGTTCACTAGGATGAACAACAATAAATTTCTTAGGAGTAAATTCGCCAGCTCCTGAATCTTCGTTTCGTGCAACTAAAGTTGAACCATCATAACTAGCTTTTTTACCGACGAGTAATGTTGTACATGGCATATTTGTAATCTCCAATCTATTCTTGTGTTAATCATAGCACTATGTAGCTAAGTTAATAAAAAATTTACTTCAATTTTATAGAAGGATACTATATGATATCCATGCGAAAAGTGAGGTAATAAAGATGTCAGTAGCAGTTTTAGCATATTTAGCTGTCATTAATGTCATTACATTT
>ERZ773267.1441-NODE-1441-length-13191-cov-8.091580_pt1 | contig 13191 bp, 9 predicted proteins | sample MGYA00511959_ERZ773267 | MGnify/ENA primary metagenome ERZ773267 (study PRJEB29015, sample SAMEA2738165) | human oral metagenome | biome: human oral; feature: human-associated habitat; material: saliva | place: China | collected 2240 ... | reverse complement strand
CGATTAGGATTGCACCAACGATAAGGGATGCAAACTCTCCAATCCCTGTAGAAAACCAAGTAAAGAAGAATGGAGCTTCAGCAACGATATGAAGTTCTGCTGCAATGGTAATCATTGAAATGGAGAAGAGGATTGAAAAGAAGAAATGATCTTTTCGAATCAAACCATTGAACAAATAGTCTTTCTTATACTTGCTAAAGAGCCAAACACCTAGACTAAGGAAAACTAGAGTAGATCCCCCGCCGACAAAGACATCAATTATGCCAAAACTAAAGAAATTAGCAATCATACAACCAATCGTCACACCGATGATATATTTAGGATTGTAAAAAGCCAAAAAATTCATCATCTCAGAAATACGGAACTGGTAAGCACCGAAGCTAATAGCATTTAGTGGTGGGGTAATGGTCAAAACCACATAGATAGCAGCAACAATGGCAATATCTGCCATGTCACGAACAGTTAATTTTTTCATGTTTTCTCCTTTGGCGGTTTCCCGCGTAAAATATGCTTGGTGAAAGAAGCTAAGCACCAAGGGTTGAGTGAATCAACCTTACCAGTATAGCACAATATATGACTTTATGCTATACTAAAATCATGAAAAAACTAATAAAAACTTTTTTTGATAGCGAAATCCTCTCTTATCTATTTTTTGGTGGTGCTACTACTTTAGTATCTATTTTATCACGTTTAGCTATCTATCATATCAGCCATCAGGAAATTCTAGCAACTGCACTGGCAAATATTATCGGTATTCTTTTTGCCTTTGTCACAAATGATACATTTGTTTTTAAACAAGAGAGGAAGAATTGGACAATTCGACTAGTTAAATTTTTCTTAGCTCGTCTCTCTACTCTTGGACTGGACCTTCTTTTAACTTATATCTTTGTTACAACCTTTCCTGATGTTATTGGTCAGTTTGTTGAATATAATATAGATAAAGTTAATACTATCGAGACCATATTAGCACAGATATTGATCATTATTTTAAACTATATTCTCAGTAAAATCTATATTTTTAAAAAGGACAATTCATCTCAAAAGCATTAAACTTGCAATTCGTTCGATTTTAGGGTATAATAAGAATGAAATTTTGGAAAGGAATTTATGAAAATGTTAAAGGATCTTAAAGCATTTTTGCTTCGTGGTAATGTTATTGACCTCGCTGTCGGTGTGATCATTGCCTCTGCATTTGGTGCTATCGTTACTTCATTTGTTAATGATATCATCACTCCACTTCTCTTGAACCCAGCTTTGAAAGCTGCGAACGTTGAACGTATCGCTGAACTTTCATGGAATGGTGTTGGTTATGGTAGCTTCTTGAGCGCTGTTATCAACTTCCTCGTTGTGGGTACAGTTCTCTTCTTTGTTATCAAAGGTATTGAAAAAGCTCAAAACCTTCGTAAGAAAGAGGAAGTGGTTGAGGAAGCTCCTGCTGCTCCAACTGAACTCGAAGTTCTTCAAGAAATCAAAGCTCTTCTTGAGAAAAAATAAGACAAATAAAGGATCTAGCTTAAAGCTAAATCCTTTTTTCTTTACTCTTTTGGTAACTTCCCAGCCTTTTCGAGCATTTTCTTAATCAAGTAAGGCATCTTCACATTTTCACGGCCTTTTTTCTCAATGAGCTTTTTGACAAATTCTGGCATCTGAAGATCGTCTGTCTCCTCCATGATGTCCTTGGTAGTTGCTGAAGGAGCTAACTCATCAAAAGTTTCTTCTTCTGGGAGAAAAGCTTTAAATTCTTTGTCTTCATTGGCTCTTACAGTAGCAACTAAAGCGTCAATTAAACGGCTATCCGTATTGGGCATAGGTGGGCGATGGTAGGTGACACCTAATTCTTGACACAACTCATAACATTCCACATCGTTGTCAAACAAGACTTCGATGTGCTCACTGATAAAACTAATAGGAATAAAAATATAATGCTCGGGATATTGCTTTTGTTCTCGTAAATATTCTAAGACATCTGGCTTGATCCAAGGGATTCCAATATCGCTTTCGCTCTGCCAAGTATTGGTATACTGGTCTGTCATTAGGCCGAGTTGTTCAGCGATTAGCTTGCTATTATTGAAAATCTGATCGATATATGGATCTCCATAGTCCAAGGCAAAAATGGGAACACTGTGGGCTGAAAAGATTACCTTGAAGGACTCTTCTCCCACCTCATTTCGTAAAATTTTTCTAATCTCATCTGTCCAAAAGTCCAACAAAGCCTGTTGTTGATACCAGTCCTTAATTACTAAAAATCGGATCTGCTGGCTTTCCAGAAACTTTTCATACCCCATGACTGAGTAAAAAGAATAATGAGGTTCCAAAATCAAGCAGATACATTCTTCAACACCATCAGCCTCCATCTGCTTGATCACTTCTGGGATAAAGGGGCGAGAAAATTTGTTGGCAAAGTAGATACCATACTCCTCACCTAATCGCTCTCTAACTAGGGCAACTTCTTCTCGCGTAATCCGCTGCAAGGGCGTCCCACCGATAAGGACATAGTTGTCATAGAGAGTCTGAATCTCGTGATCTTGGGGTCTAACTCCACGACGAATGTTTGTAAAAAATTCTGCTACTCCTTCAAAACTAATCTCCTCTGGAGATCCAAAGGTCATCATCAATATTGCTTTTTTCATATTATCATCCTTATGTTATTATTTTCACTATCTATTCTATCATGAAAGAAAAAAATAGTAAACGCTTCCGAGTCTACTATTTCTTTTGTTCTTTTGTATTTCTATCTCTCCTCATGATTAGGATGATGAGGATAAGAAGCAAGAGGACGATAATAAGGAGTAGAAAGGCTAAGATGTAAATCCAATGGCTGGGAATTCCGTGATCGAAATACCGCGTTCCTACTGCTTCTCTACTCTTATCCTGTGCTACTTTTACCGGCGCATCCGTTATTTTAGCTAAAAGGATATGTCGTCCATTAGTTATGTTAAGGAAACAGGTGCTTAATAAAACAATCTTATCTGTTGAAGTCAGCGAAACATCTCGCTTGTATTTGGCTTTGCTTAACAGATACTGATAGTATGCCTGATGTTCCTCATCATTGGAACTCAGGGTTCGATAAATCTCCGTGTTATAAGCATCCACTTCTAAAATCCCAAAAATCTCAAGCCCTCGTTCACGACCGTTATAATAGATAGAGCCATAACGGTGATTTTCGAAAAACTCTTGGTTAGCAAACTTTTGTATCTCACCAAACATGGCACCAGAGGCCATAGAGTGACCGTAGATGATGGTGTTAAAGTCGGTAAAATTTGGATTAAAACGATAGTCTAGAAAAATAGACCCCGACACAGTATAATCACCAAAGGCATTTCGGTCAAGGTATTTAACATTATCCTGACTCTGCAAGAGAGGATAGTCTACCTTGGTTCCATCAAGGCTAATCCAACCACAAACATCCTTATTCAAGTGCTGCAGGGTTTCAAAACCCGTACTGCTGGCATCTTTTTCAATGGGATTATAGTGATCGTAGTCGCTCGCAAGGACCCTATCACCGGTAAAAAGACAGAATATAGCTAAAAAGAGAGATAGAATGACCTTTATGACTTTGCGACTCGTAGACATTTTAATATTCACTTCTTTCTCCTTTCTAGGCTTGAAAATAAAAGAGCAAGAGAGACTGTCCCTTTCTCTTTTATCAGTAGTTTAGTCAGTAATACTATCTGCTTCTTCTTTCGCTTCTCTTCTTCGTCGCAAAATCAAGTAGAGGATGATGAGCAAGAAGATCAATAACAAGAGCAAGATAAATAAGATGATGTACCATATCCACAAAGGAATCGATGAGAGAAATCGTCCGAGCGATGAATCATCAAAGACACTGTAAGGGAATGGTTTTGATTTTTTCGTATGGAAGGTGTTCTTTGGAACCGTATCCGTAATCTTGGCAACTACGATATGTCTACCATTTGTAACGTCTAGGAAACAGGTACTGAGGAGGATGATATGGTCATTCGGCCCCAGTGTAATGTCTCGTTTGTGGATGGCAACCGACAGTAAGTGATCGATATATTCTTGGCGTCGATCATCCCCATTGATACCTGGATCGTAGATGTTAAAGTCATAGGCGTCCACCTCGAGCATCTCAAAGATCTCAAGACCTTTTTCAACACCATTATAGTAAATACTACCGTAACGATGCTGGTCGAAAAATTCCTTATCAGAAAACTTTGCCACATCTCCAAACATAACCCCATTTTCTACATGGTGTCCGTAGATGATGGTATTAAAATCTTCGAACTTGGATTCATTTCGAGCCTCAAGGAAAATAGCTCCCGTAGCTGCAAATTCTCCCTTTGAGTCCTTGTTCAGGTATTTTTCATTGTCTTTGGCTTGGACTAAGGGATAGTCAATATTGGTGCCATAGACATTGATCCAACCGAGTACTTCTGGGTTGACTTGCTGTAGCTTGTGAAAGTCAGAAAAACTAGCAAGCTCATCTTTCTCACTGGTACTCACTGGTCTATAGGCTTCATACTCACTAGACGAAGCCTGAGAATAAACCTGATTGGAATCCCAAAGGGCGTAGAAACCAAATAGAAAAACTAAGGCTGCCAAGAGAAGCAAGATATGATTTATCAACGTATCTACAGCAAGAACCAGACGCCTAGACAAACTCCTTTTTGGTTTCTCACGCTTGATTTTCATAGGTCAACCCAATGGCTTAAGCTTGTCTGCGTTTTTTAGATAAAACAACAAATCCAGCCAAACCAAGACCAATCATCAAGATGAAAGGAAGATTATCAATCAAGAGACCAGTAGGGGTAACGTCTTGAACACTATTGGTGATTGTGTTTTTATTTACTTTTTCACCAACAAGAACGCTGTTTTGGGTGAAATCGGCTGAAATTCTACCTGTCTGAGTTTTAGATACTCCATTTTCCCAATAAGCAGCTGAAGCTGTATATCCCTGAGATCCTGTTTCAACCAATTTATAACGAGTACCTGCTGGGATTGTATCAAATACTAAGGATTGATCATGGTGTAGTGTAATTATTGTTTCTTTTCCGTATTCGAAAGTTTTAGAAACATTCCCAATCTTTCCTTCAATAGAAGTTTTATCTTCTGTAGATGCTTTAGTGAAAGTAAGCTTGAAAGTGAAATCTTTTGATTTATCTGCAGTAGCACCTGACAAAACTTTTTTAATTACTAATGATTTAGCATTAGGATCATAATGTCCAAGGTGAGGATCGTTAGGGTAGGAATTGTTAGGATCTGTTATCTTACCAGCATTTTTACGATAGATATTTGTAAACAAATCATATTTAAACATAATCCCTTTTTCAGATGGCTTCACTTTAGCTGTAGCCTCTGTTGTATCTTGTTTAAAGTATACAGAAGATATGTACACACCACTACCACTAATTACTTTATTTTTTACAATAACATGCATTTCGTAGCTACGATTATCAAATGTCATTGAGTCAATTGCAACACCATCTTTTTGCATTGCTCTCCAACCTTCATTTTGTTTTTCAGCAACAGTGTAAACATATTCTCCAGCATGTGTGTAGGTCACATTTGCAAAAATATTTCCAGTATTTTTCTTAATACTTTTTTCACCATTTACTAAAACATCTTTTCCTGAATAATCTACTGTTTTATCTGCTATTTGACCATTTGTGGCATTGACTGTTTCATATGGCACTCCGTTATTCGAGTTACCAGTTTTGGGTTTGAAAGTAAAGGTAAAGTGAGCATAAGGTGTAGTGATTCCTTCCGCAATATTCAACACCTTGTTAATGGACACTTGTACATCTGTTTCTGTATTTGATATTGCGGTTGCATCAGAGTTTTCATCCGCAAATGTTGGTACTCCTCTAAAGACCGACAAGGCGGTTACAGCTGCAATACTTGCAGTAACTAATTTTTTCAAAAATGTTTTTTTCATGATTATTCCTTTTATTTTTAAATCTCTTTTTTCATAAATTGTCATCAAAAGCCCCGTCGTCTTAGGACTGTTACCACCTTCCCATGGGTATCCTGTATCGGAATGGTTCCAAAAACACGACTGTCTACAGCCGTTGTTCGATTGTCTCCGAGGACAAAGAGTTGTCCTGCTGGGACTTTCATTGGGAAGGTAGCCCCTTCCTTATAGAGTAGCGTTTCTTTGTAGATATCCTGCTCTTGTTGAGGAGAACCGTTGATGATGAGACCATTTTCGTTTATATCGATCGTACTTCCTTCGGTTGCAATGACACGCGCCACTCTTTCCTTACCCTTATAACTATAGACGAGCAGATCACCAATCGAATAACGTTTATCCAACCTATAGTAGACAACCAAGTCGCCATCTTTTAAGGCTGGCTTCATGCCATCGTCATTGTATCTCAATAGTCCAAAGACAAAAAAGTAAAGGGTGGCCAGTACAAACCCAACCATCAGAAGCTTACTGACTAAGTAGAGGATATCTCCCCATACACTCGGCGGAGACTTATCCCGATTGACTTGTGTTACTGTTTTCTTATGTTTCTTTTTAAGTAGCATTATTTTCTCCTATGTACCACTAGATAGCCGAGTAGGATTGTAAAGAAGATTCCCCCTAGAGGAAGGATTATTCCTAACACGAGTGTACTGCTGAGGAAGTCAATCCCAGTCTCGGGTATACTATTTTTATTGTTAGTGACTGTTGCAGCCTTATCTGAATCAAGAGTTCCCTCTTTGTTTTCATAGGAAACCTGATAACCTCGAGAAGAGCTAGCTTCTTCTTCGATGCTGAAATGGCTACCGAGTGGAAGTCCATCAATTTTGATTGTGTGGTCTTTCTTGAGATCAACAGACGATTTACCATTAGTAAATTGTAGGGTTGTTCTTTGATTATCTACTGTTGCGCTATAGGACCCATTCAATGGTCTATTTTGAGCATCCTTTAAGTTAATGGTGATTTGAAAGGATTTTAATAGATTGGCAAAGGCTCCCGTTACTTTCTTAGTGACTGATAAACTCGGAAGCTTGTGATTCGTCACAGTGCTGGTTTCATCTATATTCAAATCTCCTTCTTGATTCTCATATGTAACGTGGTAACCATTCGTTGATGCCGCTTCTTCTTCAACCTTGTAATGGGTTCCTCGAGGAAGATAACTTAGAACACCTTTCCAACGTTTCCGTTTGCTGACACGGATCTCCGCTTCTCCATTCACAACAGTTATCTCGCCGAAAGTTCCATTCAATGGTTTAGAATCAGGTGAGGTTAGTTTTACCTTAATCCTAAACTCTTTATTCAAGTTATTTTCAGATTTCAACACTTTCTTGATGGTCAGACTTGGTAATTGTTTATAGATGACTTTAAAGGAAGGTTTAGATTCTGTACCAACATTTTTAATTTCTTTAGTAAATGCGGGAACATCAGGTGCTATTAAATCGTATTGATATCCTTTAGCAACTTTTTCAAAGTTCCTCGTTTCATTAAAGATATTTGTTCTAACATTTACATTAGTCTTTCGATAGTCTTGATTATCAGAACCTCCGTTCTTGTTCTTTTGAACCAGTTTGAGTTCAAGATTACTTGGTTGATTAGCTGTTATAACTGTTCTCGCACCCGTCACACCCTGCCATTCAACTTCCACTGGAACCGTTAATGGATCCGAAGGCTTGAAGGTTGGTTTGTCAGAGTAATCTTTGGTCTTGGTTTGAGAGGTGCCTATTCCATAGGAATATGTGATACTGGCACCTTTATTGGAATAGAGTTTATTGACATCAGCCCCCTCAGCATCACCAGCCTCTATCTTCTTATCACCAGCAATAGCATCTAAGGCTTCTTGGCTTGATGTAACAGTGAATTTGAGGACATATCTAGCGCCATCTTCCAAGGAATAATTAGGAGAAAAATTAGCCGTAACCTCCACTAAACCTTCTGAGCTTGTCTTGGTTTCAAAAGTTACTTGCTCTTTGCTTAATGTTCCACTGCTACCATCTTTCTCTTTAACGACACGAAAATCTGAAGATCCATTCGGTAATAACTGAACATACTTAGAAAGAACATCCTTGATGGTCACGTGGTGGATCCCCAGTGGCAGAATCTTATCAGTGATATCTTTGAAACTGTCCCGTAACTGGTCTTCATTGTTTGCGGATAGGATTTCATTAGGAATGGAAGAATTGTGGTACCTGATATAATACTGCAGACTAGTAATACTGTCGACATTGTTTGAATAACGAAATTTAATGGAATAAAAACCATCAAGTTTTGGAGCAAGACTATAGGCTAGATTATTGATAGATACATCTAAATTATTCCAGAACCATTCAGGCGCCGTTTCTGATCCATCTTGATTATTATAGTTATAAACAGTATAACCACTGTCGTTGTAATACATATTGGCAAAACCATCTGATAGAACAATAACAACCTTCTTGGCATTTGGTCTTGCACTATCTATCAATTGATTAGCAATACGAATACCCGCGCTAATATTGGTTCCTGTACCGATTCCTGATTCAGTCCCTATTGATTGACCACCAGCAATTCTCATATTACTGACTGCAGTCTTTGAACCACTAGCATCGTTATTCCAATTTAAAATTGTATCCGCATCATCCCATGGGGATACACCATCATAAAATGCTGTTCTCTCTTCATACGGCCAATACCGATACCCCCACTCCCATTTTCGGTAGTAGGAATTCCATGCTTGTTCCGCAAACTTATTATCAATCTTTCCACCAAAACCTACTATGGATAACCGATTATTTGAATTGGATAAAATCGTATCAATTAAGCCCTGACGATTTCGAGTTCCTTTAAGGGTATTTTTTAAAGCATCCAATCTTGTAATTGTTCGGCCAGTAGAAGAAGGAACATCTCTCTTATTCATACTTCCTGACAGGTCTGCTACTAAAACAACATCCAAGGGATCCGTTTGAGTCTCAGTTCCCAGTTTGGATGTGATATCCAATGACAACTCATACTTGTCATCCTGTCCTGGTATCGGAGTAATCGTTTTATGAAGAGTTGTCTGAGGTTCTGTAGTAGAATCTGCATTTAACAGACTTATCGGAGCACACAAAAAGAGAATAGCTAACAGTGTAACTAAACGGCGCGCAATAATTTGAACTTTCTTAAAATCGAAGCGAATGTTCATTTTATTCTCCTTAATTATTTTGCTTTTAAATCTATTGTTATATCAATCTAAACATTTGCAAGACAATTGTACAATAAACTTCACGCAGTGTCAACTAATATGATTTTAAATATATTATCATAATCGAAAAAAGAGTATGATTCTTCTTTGTCTTTCAAACTATTCTATGGTAAAATGAAAAAAGAATAAAAAAATTTCATAAAATACAAATGCATATATTTTATTCTAAAAAATCCAATTATATCTATGAAAATGTTTTGAATTTAAATTATTATATTTTTTCAAAATTCGTGAAATTTCATAATCGTTTTTTCCTGAATAGGATGCTTTATTTTATGAGAATTAAAGGAGTTTTTATGAATTACCCGAACCTTTTAGAACGTTTTTTGACCTATGTCAAGGTCAATACGCGATCTGACGAACACTCTACTACTACTCCAAGTACGCAAAGCCAGGTAGATTTTGCGACCAATGTTCTTATTCCTGAAATGAAACGTGTCGGTCTGCAAAATGTCTACTACTTACCAAATGGTTTTGCTATTGGAACCTTACCAGCTAATGATCCAAAGCTCACTCGCAAAATTGGCTTCATCTCCCATATGGATACTGCTGATTTTAATGCTGAGGGAGTTAATCCGCAAGTCATCGAAAATTACGATGGGGGAGCTATCGACTTGGGTGATTCTGGATTTAAACTAGATCCCTCTGACTTCAAGAGTCTTGAAAAATATCATGGCCAAACGCTTATCACAACTGACGGCACGACCTTGCTGGGCGCTGATGACAAATCAGGGATTGCTGAGATTATGACTGCAATTGAATATCTGACTGCTCATCCCGAAATCAAACACTGTGAAATTCGTGTTGGTTTTGGACCTGACGAAGAAATCGGTGTCGGTGCCAATAAGTTTGATGCAGAAGACTTTGACGTTGACTTTGCCTATACTGTTGATGGTGGCCCACTAGGGGAGCTTCAGTACGAGACTTTCTCAGCAGCAGCTGCTGAACTTCATTTCCAAGGGCGCAATGTCCATCCTGGTACTGCCAAAGGACAGATGGTCAATGCCCTTCAGCTGGCGATTGATTTTCATAATCAACTTCCTGAGAATGACCGACCAGAGCTGACAGATGGTTACCAAGGTTTCTATCATCTTATGGATGTGTCAGGTAGTGTAGAGGAGGCGCGTGCAGGCTACATCATCCGTGACTTTGAAAAGGATGCCTTTGAAGCTCGTAAGGAAGCCATGCAGGACATTGCTGACAAGATGAATCAAGAGCTTAGGAATGATCGCGTTACCTTGACTCTGACAGACCAGTACTACAATATGAAGGAAGTCATTGAGAAAGATATGACACCTATTACTATTGCTAAAGCTGTTATGGAAGATCTAGGGATTACGCCAATTATTGAACCAATTCGTGGTGGGACAGATGGATCTAAGATTTCCTTTATGGGGATCCCAACTCCAAATATCTTTGCTGGTGGTGAAAACATGCATGGACGTTTTGAATACGTCAGCCTTCAAACTATGGAGCGCGCAGTAGATACCATCATTGGCATTGTATCTTATAAAGACTAAAAAAGACGAGGTAGCTCAGCTACTTCGCCTTTCTTTTTATTCATTTGGTTGAGCACTTGTCTCAGACTCACTTTGCGCTTGCTTTTCTGTTGGTTTAGAAGCAGTTGTTTCACTGTCTTTCTCAGATTTAGATTGGCTATCAGTTTCACTTGCTTTTGAACGGAGTTCCTGGTTCAAGCTAATGATTTTTTTAGCTAGAGTGAGGAGACCTTCTTTATCACTGCTTTTGGCTGCAAGTTGATCAAATAGGCCATCAACACGTTCAAAGTCAGCATCGGATCCTTTGTTATCCTCTAAGTACTTGTGAAGAGAGAGCAAGACATTGTAGAGTTTTTGGTAGATAATCACCGTTTGTGGATCTTGTTCTGCTTCTTTTTCTTCTCGTTTGATAGTCGCTGCAATGCGATTTAAAAGATCCTCAAGTTGTGTTTTAGCTTCGTCAAAGTCTGCATTTTCTTTTTCTGCGGCTGATTTGATATTAGCTGCTTCTTCAGCTAGGGATTGTTTGACACCGTCTTCTTTAACACGCGCCAGAAGTTGAACGACTTTTGATAGGAGAGCATCTACTTCTTCCTTCTTGACCTTGCTAACCCGCTCTTCTGGCATAAAATCACCGTAGAGTTCTTTTAGGAATTCATAGATGGCTGTCTTAGCAGTTTGACTGTCCACTTTTTCCGTATCCAGAATGGTTTTGCCTGCTTTTGTAGAAACAGGTTCTTCTTTGAGAGCTTCTTCTACTTCTAGCTTAGTTTGGTAAATAGTTGGGAATAACTTGTTCAAGTCGGTTGCTTTGAGGAAAGATTGTGACTGGTAAAGTTCCCAAGTCAGCTTGGCAACACGGTTTCGAAGTTCTTCTCTCAAACGACCATCAGATACATGTTCATAGAAATACTTGATGTACTCTACTGTTGTAACCCCTGTACGATCGCGGAAATCTTGCAAGGCTTGCAGTTTCGCTTCAATCGCATCCAACTCTGTCTCATCTTGTGCTAGTTTTGCTTCCTGCAAATGTACCAAAAGATCTTTCTTAGACAAGCCATAAGTGTCCGTATCCAGTGTATTGATCTTATCTACAAGGGCTTGGTACTTCTTATCTAAAGGTGAAGTTTCAACCGGTGCCACACTTTGATCCACATGGATATACTGTTTATCAAAGAGATCTAAGGCTGCTAGGTATCCAGCAGTTGAGTTAGTCGCCAGTTTTTTCATGTTTTCGGTAAATTGACCCAAAGCAAGTTCAACCCGTCTCTGCATGATAGGTTGGTCTTTGTAGAGACTTCTGCTATCTGCTAACAGTTGATCAACTTTAGAAAGAACAGTTTGTTCATCAAATGCACCAGGCTGGTAGCTTGATTGTAAGGTAGGAATCTTGTTCTTTAAGGCTACTTCATAGCCCTTTGTCTGAACCTTAATGTAGTGATTGTGATCACCGTGAGGAATGACAAAACTACCATTTTCAACTTGCAAACTATAAGGAGATACATTGTCACGTAAAGCAGTTGTAAAAAGTTCATTTAAGAAATCAAGTTCAGGATCACCTGTCCGCAGTGGAATACGAACACGCTCCTTACGAACGGCATAAGGGTGGATATGAGTAGGATCATAGGCTTGATCCGGGTTTCCAAAGACAAAGAATCCATTTGAAATACGAATCGCTTCGAGCGGTACTCCGTAGGTCTGTGAGATATACTTGATTTTTTCTTCATCGCTCGCATCTCTCGAGAAACTTTCCACAGTCTTGGCAAGTGGTTGAACAGGCTCAGACTGATGATTTTCTTTCAAGTGGTTTTGGGCCGCTTTAATTTGAGCTGCAGTCAAGTCCTTCTTAAAGAAATAATGAGCGTGATCTCCGTGAGAAACTACAAAACCTTGCTCATCCTCACTGATGACACGGTCAGCCGCAAAACCATGATCATGTTCTTCGTCATGATGATGGTCATGGTTCTCTCCATCGTGGTCATGATCTTCATGGTTGGTCCCCTGACTTCCATGGTCACCGTCTTGGTCATGATGATGGTCTTGCTGATCAGGATGTTCTACTGGTTTGCTTGGTTTTTCCAAAGGTGCTGGTTGCCCACTGTCGCTAGCAAGAGGAATCATACGCGCAATCTTTTCTTCCAAAGCAGAAAGCTTTGTATATGGAATAAAATGATAGTGATTTCCATGAGGAATCGCTACGCCACTCGGTGTTCTACTTGAAATCTTAGCAGGGTCAAAAATCAAGCCATCTGATTCAGCATAACGTTGCTTACTTGGAAGAGCATAGAGTTGCTGCAATAGACTCTGAAGGCTCTCGTCTGGATTGATTGGTGTTTCAGTTTGTTGACTAGGATTAGTAGTTTGACTGGTTCCATTTTGAGTTGGACGATAGTCAGTCACACTCGGTTGTTTTCTAGTTCCAGAGAGGTAGGCTTGAGCAGCAGCCAATTCACTAGCAGACAAGGAACTCTTTGGAATGTAGTGGTAATGTCCACCGTGAGGAACGATATAAGCATCACCAGTATCCTCTATAATATCAGATGGAT
>ERZ773267.1438-NODE-1438-length-13212-cov-3.221555_pt1 | contig 13212 bp, 12 predicted proteins | sample MGYA00511959_ERZ773267 | MGnify/ENA primary metagenome ERZ773267 (study PRJEB29015, sample SAMEA2738165) | human oral metagenome | biome: human oral; feature: human-associated habitat; material: saliva | place: China | collected 2240 ... | reverse complement strand
CTCCGCTAAAGATTTGTTTTGCCGAGATAGCGTCAAAATCCGAGAAAAGCATAGTGGTGTCTCCCGGAACGGGATTCCCAACCTTGATGAAATCTCCCATCAAAGAAAAAGAGGTGATTCTGCAATTCCGTCCGACATAGCCTCCCTTATCCAACCAATGATCCACGAGCTTATCCGAATCAAAACTCGGAAATCCAGAATCGATTGTGGTCATCTTCTGAACAAGATTTTCTTTTCCGACAGCATTGTTGTATTCGTCCACTGCTGAAAAGAAAGATTGAATCTTTTCTTCTTTAAGTCCTGCTCTCTTTAATGCACCCTCTACCCTATCTCTTGTTTCCCGATCCACAAGATTGGAATACTTTAGCTTCGTCCCACTACTACACGCAGTACAAAGACTTATAAAGCAAAGAAGTACAAAGATTTTAAGTATTTTCAATAAATCACTGCCCTTTCCGTCTACAAAATCAGTCCTCCTGATAAACGATGATATAAGCCTTTACAAAATCACTTCCTACGGAGAAAGAGAGGGGAACTTCTACGATTGCTTTTCCGACTTCTCCCTTATAGTAACTGCTTCTTTCTTCCGCTGAATAGAAATACATCGCTGCGGAATAACTGTGTCCGGCATCTAAAGAAACATCAAAGCTCATGTTCTCCGTCTTAATATTTCTTGTTTTAGCCCCAATGCTTTCAGTGGTCTCAAATACACCTTCAATGGTATGCTGTCCTCCACTTAAGGCCACTATGGTTTGCAGGTTCTTTCCTGTGGTAAAGGACAGATTCGCAAGGCTGTTTCCATCTACCTTAATCTGCTTACAATATAAGTGCAGAAGCGCCTTATCTCTGTTTTCCTCTATAAACTTCTGCTCTCCTGCATCCCTCTTCTTTGTAAGAGAAAGCATCACAGTAAAAGCCACAGCCCATACTATTACAACAGCTACAATAATCATAATTGTTGTAGTATTCATCATAACACCTCTTTCTGATTTAAGTTCTTAATAAATTCCGAAATCCATTATAATTTTACAGAAAGAGAAGTCAATCCTACAAGCTGATTTATTTCTATTTTATTTTCATTCTTCTTTGTATTTTATTTTTCTTCTTGCAGTTTAAACTTGGACACCAAATCATCCAGAATGCCGGCCTGTCCCGCTAATTCTTCTGCTGCTGCCGCACTTTCTTCTGCAGTTGCGGAGTTGTTCTGTACTACAGCGGAAATCTGATCCATTCCGATTGTCAGCTGGCTCATACCCTCGGACTCGCGAAGAGTCTCCTTTGTAATATCGGAAATCATAGCTTTAATCTTTCCGACTCTCTTCACCACATCCGAAAGGGATTCCTCTGTTTCTCTGGTAATTCTTGCTCCACGCTCTACAGCTTCCTTCGTCTCCTCTATAAGAACTCCGGTATTTTGAGCCGCCTTTGCGGATTTTTGTGCCAGATTTCCTACCTCGTCCGCAACAACCGCAAAGCCCTTTCCCGCTTCTCCCGCACGTGCCGCCTCAATCGCTGCATTCAAAGACAAGATATTGGTCTGGAAGGCAATATCATCTATGGTCTTGATAATCTTTCCGATTTCACTGGACTTCTCCGTAATTTCTTCCATGGCCTTGGACATTTCTTCCATTTTTTGATTACTAAGTGTAACGGCAGAGCCTGTCTGTTCGCTTAAGCCCTTTGCCTCTTCCGCCTTTTTCGTCGTAATCTTAATGGAATGGTCAATGTCACTCATACTTGCAGAAAGCTCCTGTACAGAGGATGCCTGCTCGGTTGCGCCCTGAGACAAGGATTGTGCTCCGCTCGAAACCTGATCCGAAGAACTGCTGACCTCCGATGCGGACTTTTGAATTTCTAAAATGGTTACATTTAAATCAGCACGGATGGAACGCAAGGAATCAATCAGAGGATGATATTCCCCCTGATACTTCTCTTCCTCCTCGAGATTCACACGAAAATTTCCTTTGGCCAGCTCTTCCAGCTTCTCCTGTAAGTCTGCGGTAATTTCTTTAATCCGGTTCATAACCTCTTGGAATCCATTTCCAATCTGTCCGATTTCATCATCTTTTAAATAGGTTATTTCTTCACTAAAGTCCCCTCTTGCGACCTTGCCACCTACCTTTGCTATCTTTTCCAAAGGTCTTAAGGACTTCTTAATGAGCGTAAACAATACAAGTACCATGGTAAATACTGCTGCGGCAGCAAGGAAGAAGCTTAGTACAATCACAGCGTATATTGGTGCCATAAATTCCTGATTTTTCACGGAAAGCATAATCCACCAAGTATTTCCCATAATATCTGTCGGAAAATAATAGACTCTCTTTTTCACAGAATCCTGATTCTTTTCCATCAAACTGAAGAGCTTTCCTTCCTGTAATTTTGCACTTATCTTCTTCGCTTCATTCTCTGTTTTTTCTTCTATAATCGGCTTACCGATGATATCCTTGTCCTGACTGCTAATCACATCTCCATGTTCATCCAAAATGTTGGTAATCAGGCTTGGAAATCGACTGTCCGCCTGCTGAATGGAAGAAAAGATATTGACGTCCACATCCAAGAAAACAACACCGATAAATTTACCCTTAAAAACCATCGGCCTAGAAATGCTGATGATTTTTTCTCCATTCAACAAATCTTCATAAACATCGGTAATCACCGTTTTCTGTGTTTCTTTAGCCTTTTCATAATACTCTTTTTCCTTATAGTAGTCATAGGAAAAGTTAATCAGTTTCTTGGCCTTATATCCTTCTCTATTGAGATACGGTGCATAGTCCCAATTTACATCCACAAAAGCTCCCGGTTCAAAAAATGCACCGACGCCTGCGATATTTTCATTGGATGCAATTAAAGCATTTAAGGAATCAATCAACACCGACTCACTGTTGTACTGCGCCATATTCAGCTCTTTATCCACAATACGGGAGCGGAAATCCATCTTCTCCATCGGGGTAACATGCTGCTTTTCCTGTTTAATATTTTCTATCGACCACTGTGTTTCCGATGTATCTTCCACAGTACTTATGCCATTATAAATAATGGAAGCAACCGCATCCATCTCTGAAATCAGCGCTGAAAGCTCATCTGCGGAGGCCTGTGCCTTATCTTCCATATTTTTATTCAGGGACTTTTCAAAAGCAATTCTCATGGAGCGGATAAGACCTACATTCATACATAAAATGACAATCGCAGAAACAAAGCCAAGAATGAGAGGTAGCTTCAACGACAGATTCATGGCTTTTCCGGTTATTTTATTTTTCTTTTTATGAAGATGATTTATATTCAGATCAGAATCATTTGAAATAACCGTACTTCCCTGTACTTTTCCCATATCTCCTTCTCCTTAATACTATTCTTGAAAATTAGACTCTTTGTTATATCGGTATCATTCTCCCAAAAATAAGAAGATTTCTATATTTTATTTTGCTTTTTTTAGAAAGAAAAATAAAAAATCATGGAAAGTGATTTGAAAAAAGTTTCGAAAAAGATACAAAAAATAGGATAAAAGATTTAAGAAAAGATATTGTAAAAAGTAAATTTCTTATTGTAAAATAATATTAATTAAATAGTTATTTTGCGGGTGTGATTCAATGGTAGAATGTCAGCTTCCCAAGCTGAAAACGTGGGTTCGATTCCCATCATCCGCTTTTTTTTTGCAAAAAATGTCCGATATAGATTATGAACTAATACATTTCTCCGATAATCTCTAGTAGATATCGTATAGGAGGGTGAATATGAAATCGATTCGGACGACCTTAATTATTTGCATGCTGATGCCTATCATCATTGCGTTTTCCTTGATGGGCGGAACACTAGTTTTCTATATGGACACTCTCAGTGTCAGTGACGGAAATAAATTGATGCCTCAAGGTGCTTCCCAAACTGCGGAATCCGTTGATGGTATTCTGAAGCTGGTTCAATCTCAGGTGGACCTGCTTGCCAATACCTGCAGTATGATGACGGATGAAGAAAAAATCCTGGCAAAGGACAAGGCTTACTTTGCCGAATATGAAAAGCAGATGAATGAAGTGGTCATCTCTTCCACAAAGGATATTCCTGGGCTGGTAGCCTCTTATATCCGTTATGACCCGAGTCTTACCTATGGTACTTCCGGTACCTTTTATACCGATGCGAACAAAGATGGAAAAATGGAAGCGGTAACTCCGACGGATCTTTCCGCCTATGATCCCTCTGATACGGAGCATGTCGGTTGGTTCTATACTCCTCTGAAAAATAAAAAGTCCACGTGGATGGAACCTTACTACAATGCCAATATCAATGTAACCATGATTTCCTATGTTTGTCCGGTTTATTTAAAGAGCGGGGAGGGCTTCGCGGTAATCGGTGTCGATTTTGACTTTGATTATCTGAATCAATTGTTTACAACACACCATAAATTCCATGTCGGAGATACCTATTTATTAAATGAAGAAGGAAAAATTCTTTATCATCCGGATTTTACAAACGGCGAAAACTTCGGAGATATTCTAGACGGAAAATATAAAAATGTTTTATCACAGATTGTCTCCAATAAAAATGGTTATGTGAATGGAGGAAGAAGTAAAAAAGCGGTATTACTTGGCTTTGAAACACTGAGTAATGGTTGGAAAATTGTAGTCACCCCAAGCCATGAGGATATTTACGGAGCCATGGAGATGTTAAAGAGTACTCTCGGCTTCTTCATTGCCATATATCTCATCATCATGTTTGTTCTCTCTTTCATCGTCGGAACCAAACAGGCAAAACCCATCCTTTCACTTACCAAGTCCGTAAGAAGACTGGCAGAAGGCTCTTTAGACGAAGAGATTACCGTAAAGAGCAGAAATGAAACCGGAGCACTGGCAAAGGGTCTTACGCAATTGGTTGCCCAGTTGAAGGACTATAAGCTTTATATCCAAGAAATTACCGACAGTCTGAACGAAATCAAAAACGGAAATCTCGATATAGAGCTGAAAAACAATTATGCAGGAGAATTTGCCAAGGTGAAAGATGCTCTCCTTGACTTAACAACGAAATTAACCGATCTTATCGGAAATATTCGTCTCTCCTCCGAGCGTGTTTCCCAGTCTGCAAGAAATGTAGACAGCGGTGCACAGAACCTGACGCAGGGCTCTACCGAGCAAGCCAGCAGCATTGAGGAGCTCTCCTCTACCATCAACGACATTTCCGTACGTGTAAAGCAGAATGCCGACAACGCCATAAAGGCCAACGAAAAAGCCAAGATTGGAAAAGAAGAAATGTTAAAGAGCGACGGACAGATGCAGGAAATGAAGGAGGCGATGAGCCATATCAATGAGAAATCCGCTGAAATCAGTAAGATTATCAAAACCATTGATGACATTGCCTTCCAGACCAATATACTGGCACTGAATGCAGCTATCGAAGCAGCCCGTGCAGGTGCGGCCGGAAGAGGCTTTGCCGTTGTAGCGGATGAAGTTCGAAATCTGGCACAAAAGTCGGCAGAAGCTGCTAAAAATACCACAGTACTGATTGATGAAACCGTAAGAGCGGTAGAGCAGGGAAGCAGCCTTGCAGACAACACTGCACAATCCCTACATCAGGTTGTAGAGGGACAGACGGAATTAAGCACTTTGATCAATGAGATTGCAAGCGCTTCCGAAGACCAGGCGCAGGCTGTTGCACAGGTTACAAGCGGTATTGAACAAATCTCCAGTGTTGTACAAAAGAACAGTGCTACTGCATCAGAAAGTGCTGACGCAAGTACCGAGCTGAACAGTCAGGCAGAAAAATTACAGGAACAAATCCGACAGTTCCACCTTCGGGATATGGACGGCAGAAATTCTTACACCTCCAAAGAGGATGAAGATTCAGGATTGTCCGAAAGAGTGTCCGAAATGGATGACGTGAATGAAGTCAATAAACCGGAAGAAGTAAAGGAACGGATTGAGGTGGATAACCCGGAGAGTCCGTATTGATTCTATAGAAAATAAGGGAAAGAACCTATCGAGACTGTAAATAATTCTGTGTAAACAAGCAACAACAGACTGCCAAAGGGGATTCATGAGAGAAATCATAAATCCCCTTTGCAGTCTGCTCTTTTTATAATTTCGGTCTCCTCCCCTAGAAAAGACAGGGAGATACTCTTTTAATCTTCCTTATCTTTAAATCCTTTCCTTCATCTTCGTTTAATAATCCACCGCATAATCCAGGTTAAAGCAATCCAAATGAGTGCACTCACCGCACAAATCAGCATCCAAGCCTTTCTGTCATTCATAAGAGGAAGTGGTACATTCATTCCGAAGAAGCCGGTAATTACCGCAAGCACACTCAGTAAAATTTCAAAAATCGTTAAGGTGCTCAGGTTGTTATTCAAGTCATTGTTCAAAATATTGTTGTAGGAATCCAAGAGCTGGCGAGCCACGGTAGAGAGAAGCTCCGTCATGGAAACCAGCTGTCTGGCTTCCACCATGGCATCATCAAACTGTGCTATCTCCTCTTCGTTAAAGCTACGGTATATGGCATGAGCCTGTATATGCTCGAGAAGAAGCCGATTTTGTGTCGCCGCAGACTTTAAATAAATCATCCCTACCTCCAAATCGGAAAGGGCATAAAGATTCCGCTTCGTTGTTTTCTTCCGAAGCAAATGATTTATCTCATCTTTTTGCTTATCCAGTCGCTCAATTACGGGGTAATAGGCATTGGAAATCATTTCCAAACCTGCAAAAAGCAGGGTGTAAATAGAAAGCTCTTCTTTCGTATCCACATAGGAACACATTTTCTGAATAATATAGTCATTATCCTCGTTACTGATGGTCAGCAGACGATTTTTCTGTACAATAAAAGTCATCGGAACCGTTTCATAGTATTCCTTGTCTTTTTTTGACTCCAGAACGCTATAAATAAAGGTTACAGTTCCGTCCTCCCGATTATAATCCATGTGAGCATGCTCATTTTCATCCAAAGCATAGTCAATAATTTTCGGATCAATATCATACTCTTCGTAGATTTTAAACTTCTCTGTAATTTCTTTAGAATCAATATTGATCCATGTGGCATTGTCACTAAGCTTCTTACTTATCTGCATTTTTCCCTACTTCTATTTTCCTGAATTTCCTTTTGCTTTACCGCTGATAGGGCAAAGGCGTGACACCTCCTTATTATACGCCAAAATCCACATCTTCTGTACTTAAAATTTCTTCATGTCCTTCAAGGTCTTCATAGACGGTAACAATACTTAATTTCGTTTCTGAAGATGCTGTACTTGCTTTTTCTTTTTCACTTCTTTTTCTTTCGCCTTCTTCCATCAAGACGGAAAATAGAAAGGAAAGGTCACAATAAGAAAATAATTTTTTTACACAGGAAAAGCAAGCCACTGTTTCCACCCTTTCTACGGAAAATAAAAAGGGACTTAGGATTCCTTCACCAGCTTTCCTGTCATTCTGTCAATCGTCATGCAAAGCATATTGACTCTTGCCCCGGCTTTTTCTACTTCTTTCTCTATAGACTCTTTCGTCGGATAGAATTTTTCCGCCAGTTTTCTGCATTGTTCTATCACCTTCTCCTGGTTCTCAACAGCTTCCACCCTTCCAAGGCAAAGTACGGAACGAATATACCAAGGCCATTCTCCTTCTTTTTTGAATCCCGAGTCCATGATGGTAAAGCAGACCTTATTGTTTTTAGCAAGCAGATCTAATTTCAATCCCTCTTTCGCACCGTGAAAATAGAGTTTTCCATCTTCCTCATCATAAAACTGGTTTAAAGGAATAGCATAAGGATAGTCATTTTCCCCATGAAAAGCCATTACCCCTCTGGGAGCTTCCCGTAAAACTTGAATACACTCTTCTTTAGAAATTTCCTGCTTAAACCGTCTCATTGTTTTAAATTCTTCCATTGTTTCTCCATTTCTTTCAAAAGTCTTTTCTTAAACTGCACTAGTTCTTGCCTAATAAGAAAGCAAAGATTACTATAAAGACATTATACCGTAGTTGTTATAGCTTGTTTTCATGAAAATGAAGAAATCTCTCCAACGAAAGGAATTACAAAACATGAGACATGCTTCCAAATTTTTTACCGAGCTTTCTGCGATTTTCTTTCCCTTCTTTATGATATCCTGTACAAAGCAAAATCAAGCAGAAAATACTGTAGAGAGTTCTTCGAAGCTCTCTTCAGAAAGCATAGAGAACAGTTCGGTAGATTCCAAAAAAATTAACCCGGAGAATAGCTCTGCGGATTCCAAAGAAAGAAGTAAGGATAGTGGCACGGCAGGTAAGGAATCATCAAGCGTAGAAACTAGCAAGCCTCCATTGGAAAGCTTAAGCGAAAATCAAGTACAGGCTATCCAAATTGTAGAAGATTATCTTGATACTATGCTCTTATCCCAAACAGAATTACTGCAAATGCTTACCGTGGAAAATATCAATTTGGAGGATGCAAAATTTGCCCTGGAGTATCTTGATATAGATTGGAATCAAGAGGCACGGAAGAAAGCCAAAGAATATTGCAAGCATAAAATCGGCTTTTCCAAAGTGAAATTAAAAGCCCAGTTGCTCTTCGACCACTTCACAGAAGAGGAAGCGGATTTTGCCCTAAGCCACATTCACGTGAACTGGGTAGAGCAAGCAAAGATTGTTGCAAAAGAATATATGGAGGACGGAGTTAGCTCCAAAGAGGATTTAATAGATGTTCTGATGAATGAAGGATTTACAAAGAAAGAAGCGGAGAAGGCAACATTGAAAGTAGGTCTAAAATAGGCCGTAATCTACCACTTCACAGTTATAGAGACTTACTGTTCCCCTAAGTACTGTATATATCTCTTCTATGACCGACAGTCAATGCAAGTATAATCAGCTCTTGATCTTGTATAAAACAGAGTAAGCGATAATCTCCGATTCTATACCGCCATTGTCCACTTTTGTTAGCGGTAAGTCCCTTTCCATGAGCTCTCGGATTTTCACAATTTTGCAAATTTTTTCCAATCCACGATTTGATGATCTGTTGCGTGTATTTGTCCAGTTTTTTGAACTCTTTATCGAATCGAGCAGTTGTTTCTACATGGTAGCTCATAGATTCAATTCCTCCCAGAGTTCCTCAATGGGTCTGGACTTACAGCCGGTATTCTTATATTCCTGATAGGCTTCATTGGCAAGACTGATATCATATTCCTCTTCAATGCGTTCAAATAAAGCCCTTTTGAAAGCCTCTCCTAAAGACATTGCATGAAGCTTTGCATAGCTTTCTGCAAGTGCTTTTTCTTCCTCGTTCATTCGAATTGAAAATGCCATGATTTTACCTCTATTTCAAAAATTATTTGCTGTACTATTCAAGCAAAGAATACACAAACCTTATATGTAGTACATTATACTACTCTGCTTATTTATTATCAACTCTAAATAAATTCTGTTATAATGCTTTAAAAAGGAGGCTTTATGGCTTGTCAATGGAAAAACAGCAGTGCGGAAATGATTTCCTACCACGATAAAGAATGGGGCGTACCCACCCATGAAGATCAAAAGCTCTTTGAATATTTGCTTTTGGAATCCATGCAGGCCGGGCTTAGCTGGGCCTTGATTCTTCGAAAAAGAGAAACTTTTCGAAGCTGTTTTGCAAACTTTTCTCCGGAAAAAGTCGCAGCATTCACAGAAGAAGATATTGAAAGAATCATGCATACGGAAAATATGATTAAGTCGGAGCGAAAAATCAGAGCCATGATTCAAAACGCCAAGGCATTTTTAGCCCTGCAAAAGGAAGAGGGTAGCTTTGATAGCTATCTTTGGAAGTTTTCCGGCGGAAAGAGTCTTTGTTATCAAGGGCATGAAAAGGGGGAAATGCCGGCGAAAAATGCTCTTTCCGAGGCAATCAGTAAGGATTTAAAAAAACGGGGCTTTCAGTATACCGGCCCCGTCATTGTCTATTCATTTTTACAAGCCTGCGGTGTCATTAACGACCACGAGGAAGACTGCCCCTGTTATCAGGCACTCCGCAAGGCTTATCCTTATCAAGAGGTGGAGGAGACATTTTCCTGCTGATAGGTGGTGTAATACCACTCTCATACTGCTATCTTTGTATGCAGGCTATAGCTATGAACACAAGTTTTTCCCAAAATAATATCTTTCTAGAGCAATATAGCTTGCTCCAGCAAGGTATCCTCCTCATATCCGTAGGCAGAGATTCTGTCACAGACCCTCTCTTGCCATTCAGCGGAGAAACTGCCATCTTCATTAATGAAAAAATCGGCACTTAAAAAACGAATAATCATAAACTCGGAAGTTTTTTGCGCAAATCCGTCTCCCCTACTAAAGTCAATACCGACTCCTGTATTTCTGGTCATGGTCGCCTCCAGGATAGGAAGGGTCAATTCATTTGCAGGAATGCTCATATCCGGAAAATCAAAGAAGCCGCCCTTTTCCTTGGTATAAATGCCTAAGTTGGAAATGGTGCCGTTGGTCACCATTTTCACTCGTCTAATCGCAGTTAAAGGAATACTATGCTTTGCTCCGGTAATATGTCCTCCGGAAAGGCGAATCTCCTTTTCCTTTAAATTAAAGCCGATGGGAAGATCCAAGCTATCGATGCTATTGGGAAATTCCGCTCCCAACTTATTTCTTGCAAATGCAAGTAAGAGCGTCTTGGTTTCTGCAATATTATGCCCTCTGCCATTTGCCTTGGTATCTGTCTCTAAATCCGGAAGACTGAGATTTTTTCCCTGAAGATCCCTAAAAATCAGAGAATACAGCATATTGGAGTTGCAATATCGCATGGGCAGAATGGCTCCCACCTCGGAAAAAGAAAGAGTAAAGGGCTTCTTCCCCTCTACGGAAATTCCATCTTTCGTAATGCTTAACTTCCGTCCTCCATCATCAAACACCGCTGTACGATCTCCCAAAACACTTCTCATTGTTTTCCTCCTAATCTTATCTTGCATATCCCTTAGACATTTTGTAAACTTAATTTGTTTATAAAATAATATTTATTTTACAAAATATAAGTTAAAAATAGCAAGAGGAAAATCCATGAAAATCACCAAAATCCAATGCCCAAACTGTCAAGGCCAATTATCCGTTCCCGAAGGAATGAAGGAAGGCTTTGTGCAGTGTGAATTCTGTAATACCAAGGTCTATTTGGAACCTCATAAGCCGGATATTACCCAAAATATCACCATAAAAAATGTGAATTATAACAAGGAAAGAACTGTTCCAAACAACGTACGAGGTAAATATCTTTTGCAAAGCTGTGCAGTGGGCACTGTAGTAGTGGTGATATCAATCCTTCTATTTATTTTACTAAAAACATTCTTTTCTCCTAGCGGAATAGAACTTCCCACCAACCAATATCGCAGTACAGTGCAGGATCCGGTAGTGATTTCCTTTGTGGAAAAAGCATTTTCCAAAAATCACTCCGAAATCACAAGGGAAGACTATAATTCCTTAAAGTTCCTATCCATTTCAAAAGATTTGGCAGAAGAAAACTGGTGTTTTTCGTATGCCGAGAAGCTGGATGAAGAGGGAAATCCCGTGGAAGAAAAGACTCTTTATTTTCCTGCTACGGAAAGTATTCCCCGGCAGGAGATTCAGCTCTTCACCGGTTTGGAGAATCTGGCACTGGGAAAAGACCTGGACTTCGATAGTGACAGTCAAGACAATCAAGATTTAAAAAATCTAAAAGATTTAAAATACTTTTCCGCTATAGGAAGCAATTCGGAAAGCTTTAGAGAGCTTTTTCTAAGCTTGGCAAAACCGGAACAGATACTCGGTCTTAGCGGTATTTACCTCCGAGATGATCTTGTCCCCTACAGCATTTCCTCCGACAAAACAAAGGAAATCACAGACATTTTCACACCCTTTTCTTCCCTGAAAAGCCTTTCCATCAGGGTGAATTCTGACTATGAGGGAGGGCTGCTTTTCTTAAGGCATTTTCCTAAATTAGAGAATTTAGCCCTTACTACCTCTGCGGATTTAGCTCCTTTAGCCACTTTAAGCAATTGTAAAAATCTGAGTCTAACGGGACCCTCTGATACCCCCTTGGAAAATATCTCCGTCCTTTCCGGTATGCCAAAAATAGAGAATCTCAGCTTATCCCATGTGATGTCTGTAAAGGATTTAAACTTTACCCAAAATATGCCCAATTTAAAGTCTCTTGGGCTCGAGAGCGTACCTATACTCTCTTTAGACGGTTTAGCCAATCACCCCTCATTAAACAAACTTTCCATTGATAGCTGTTATGAATTAACGGATGGAAAGGCCATTGCCGGTCTCAGCGCTTTACAAAGCCTGCACCTGGGCGTTCTACAGTATGACTTTTCCCTACCGGATTTGCAAAATTTAACTGCCTTGGAGGAAGTTCTTTGTAACTCCAGGTATCTCGGTCATTTTTCCCATATGCCCTCGATTAAGAGTCTCTACTGTTTTCTGGATGGAGACGAGATCAGCGCCGAGCCCCTTCGTGGAATGAACTCTTTAAGCACTCTGGTAGTTTCCGGTTCCATGGATTATATGTCTAACGACTGGGAAAATATTTTACAAGACTTACCAAGCCTTGAAAAACTGAGTATTCTGGGAGATGCTTTATACAGTCTGAGAGACTATCATGGACTTTTTTCCGGTATCAAAGCAAAGGAACTGATTTTTGATAAAAATCTTATTGGCCCACCTGAAACGCCTAAGATTCCCCTATCCCTTAGTAAGATGGAAGATAACAACACTACAGAGACCCTGATTCTCACCCAGGCCGAAATCAAAAACCTGGATGATGATTCTGATAATTTCACGGTCAATGCCAAAGCCTTTCTTTCCCATTTTAAAGCGATAAAGAAGCTTGGACTTCGTGGAAATAAGCTGGAGAATCTGGATTGTATAGAGGGGCTCAGCACTCTGGAAGAGCTGGATATTTCCGATAACTATATTACCGATATCAGCGCATTACGGAATTTGCCCAATCTGAAAAAAGTAAAGCTATCCGGAAACTCCATTGTGAATCTGGAGCTCTTACCAGATAGCGTGGAAATTGTGGAGGAATTCTAAAAATATTTTGCTACTCCTCATCCGAATCATAATTCGTAGTTTCCGCTATATCATCTTTCATCGCCAAAATACTTTGGCTCATACAGAAAAATACAAGTTAATACAGTAAAGCAATCGCCTCTTTGATGCAATCTTCACAGCTGCAAAGAGGCTTTTCTTTGCCTATGCCTCTTAAGTCTTTGCAAATGCTGGCTCCACAGCGCTCAACAAAATCCTGAAAAAGATGGGCGGCCTCCAC
>ERZ773267.1426-NODE-1426-length-13300-cov-10.755681_pt1 | contig 13300 bp, 9 predicted proteins | sample MGYA00511959_ERZ773267 | MGnify/ENA primary metagenome ERZ773267 (study PRJEB29015, sample SAMEA2738165) | human oral metagenome | biome: human oral; feature: human-associated habitat; material: saliva | place: China | collected 2240 ... | reverse complement strand
CTGACCACAATGAATTCCAACAATCTGTATCAGATATCGCTGAAGTAGAAGTTTACGGTGTTGTAGACCACCACCGTGTGGCTAACTTTGAAACTGCAAGCCCACTTTACATGCGCTTGGAACCAGTTGGATCAGCTTCATCTATCGTTTACCGCATGTTCAAAGAACACGGTGTAGCAGTTCCTAAAGAAATTGCAGGTTTGATGCTGTCTGGTTTGATTTCAGATACCCTTCTTTTGAAATCACCAACAACTCACCCATCTGATAAAGTCATTGCTCCTGAATTGGCTGAATTGGCTGGTGTCAACTTGGAAGAGTACGGTCTTGCCATGCTGAAAGCTGGTACAAACTTAGCTAGCAAATCTGCTGAAGAATTGATTGATATCGATGCTAAGACCTTTGAACTCAACGGAAATAAGGTCCGTGTTGCCCAAGTAAACACAGTTGATATTGCTGAAGTCTTGGAACGTCAAGCAGAAATTGAAGCTGCAATGCAAGCGGCCAATACAGCAAATGGCTACTCTGACTTTGTCTTGATGATTACAGATATCGTTAACTCAAACTCAGAAATTTTGGCTCTTGGATCAAACATGGACAAGGTCGAAGCAGCCTTCAACTTCAAACTTGAAAACAACCATGCTTTCCTTCCAGGTGCCGTTTCACGTAAGAAACAAGTGGTGCCTCAGTTGACAGAAAGCTTTAATGGCTAATAGTCTGAGTGATAGTTGAAATGAGGAAACGTTAGTTTCCTTATAGCTAAAGGGGTTTCGGCTCCTTTTTTTCTAGGAGAGAAAGATGTTAGAAAATGGTGATTTGATTTTTGTGAAGGACCTTTCAGATATGGGGCAGGCCATCCAGGCTTCTACTGGTAACTATAGCCATGTAGCCATCTTTTTGGACGGATTGATCTACCATGCTAGTGGGCAAGCAGGTGTTATCTGTCAAGAACCAGCTGATTTTTTTGAATCAACTCATCTCTACGATCTCTATACCTACCCAGAGCTGGAAGTTGACTTGGTAAAGGAGAGAGCTAGCAAACATTTAGGTGCACCCTATAATGCCTCTTTTTATCCAGATGGGTCTGGTTTTTACTGCTCCCAGTACATCGCGGAAATTCTCCCTATTTTTGAAAGTGTTCCGATGAAATTTGGGGATGGGGAGCAGGAGATTAGTGATTTTTGGAGAGAATATTATGGGAAACTCGAACTTCCTGTGCCTCTAAACCAGCCGGGGACCAATCCCAGTCAGTTGGCAGCATCTCCTCTTTTAGAATGTAAAGAAAGGAATCTTCATGATTCAGATTTTTAATCCCTCCCGTTTAACTGGACAGTCATTTTTTATAGATTTGGTGGACTATCTTGACCGTCATGATGATGTAATCCTCCGGGAAATCAAGGCTCAGTTTCCAGATGTGGCAGTTGATAAACTGATGGAAGAGTATATAAAGGCAGGTTTAATCCTAAGGGAAAATAAACGCTATTCCCTCAATCTCCCTTTTTTAGAATCTACGGATAATTTAGCCCTTGACCAAGAAATTTTTATCAGAGAGGACAGTCCAGTCTATCAAGCTTTGCTAGAGAATACTTTTGAGACAGAATTGCGCAATCAAACCAATGCTGCCATTTTAGTCGAATCTACGGATTTTGCTAGAGAAAAGATGACCCTGTCGAATTATTTCTACAAGGTCAAGAATCAATATCCTTTGACAGAAAAACAGCAGGAACTCTATGCCATTTTGGGAGATGTCAATCCTGAGTATGCCCTCAAGTATATGACGACGTTTTTACTCAAGTTCCTCAAAAAGGACCAGCTTATGCAGAAACGGCGTGATATCTTTGTTGAGAGTTTAGTCGTCTTGGGTTATATTGTTCAAAATGAAGAAGGAAAGTATGAGTTGGCTGTTGATTTTGACAAGGAACGCTTGTCTTTCTATTTGTCTTAATTGTTTGCTTTTGAGCAGATTGTTTGACTTTGCTAAAGAATAAGCATAAACTAAATGTAAGCGATAACCATTATCGTATTAAAACAAAAGGAGACAGAGCTATGTCACTTGAAAATAAATTGGAACAAGCAACTGGTGCTATCAAAGAAGGATTTGGTAAAGTTACTGGCGATAGCAAAACTGAAGCAGAAGGTGCTGTAGAAAAAACAGTTGCCAAAGCAAAAGAAGTTGTTGAAGATGCTAAAGGTGCTGTAGAAGGTGCCGTTGAAGGTCTTAAAAACTCATTTAAGAAAGAAGACTAAAAAATCAAGGGAAAACTTCCCTTGATTTTTTGATTTTATAGGTAACGTTCTGCGACAGCTGCGTCACCAGGGTAGGATTCTTTCACTCCATTGACGATTTGGTAGCGATCAGCACCCTTACCCGCAATAATCACGGCATCTAGTTCTTGATTTGTGATGGCCATCGCTGCCTTGATGGCTTGTTCGCGATCGGCAATCTTTTCAACAGGATGACTGATATAGCTGCTGATTTCTTCCGCAATCACCATTGGATCTTCATAGTTGGGGTCATCAGCTGTGAGAAAGACTTGAATCTCAGGATGTTGATTGAGGAGGAGACCAAAGTCTTTGCGACGACTCTCCCCCTTGTTTCCAGTCGAACCGAGAACCAGAGCGATTTTTCCAGTTTGATGAGTTTCAACTACATTGATGAGTTTTTTTAGACTGTCCCCGTTGTGGGCATAGTCGATGAAGACTTTAGCACCATTTTTCTGTGTGAGGACTTCCATACGTCCAGGAACTCGGGTTGCAGCGATTCCTTTTTTGATGTCCTCTAGACTAGCACCTAGACGAAGGCAGGCAAGTCCAGCAGCGACTGCATTTTCTTGATTAAAGTGGCCGATGAGTAGGATATCATAATCACCAGCGAGTTTACCTGTAGCTGAAAAGCTAAAGGCTTTGGAATTCTCGATTTGGTTGCTCGACTGACTACCGTAGAAATCATGCTCTTGATGTTCAACTTGCTCTTTCAAGACAGAAAAGTGGTCCATGTCGCTGTTAATGACAACTGCTCGGCTATTTTTCATCAAGAGACGTTTATGGTAGAAGTAATCTTCAAAAGTCGGATGCTCAATTGGTCCGATATGGTCAGGAGTGATGTTAAGAAAGACTCCTACATCAAAGGTCAGACCATAGACTCGATGGACTAGATAGGCTTGACTAGAGACTTCCATTACGAGATGGGTTCTACCATTTTTAACAGCCTGAGCCATCATGTCGAAAAGATCGATATTTTCAGGTGTTGAAAAGGAAGATTTAAAGAAAGTCTTGCCATCTAGAGTTGTGTTCATAGTTGACAAAAGGGCTGTTGGGTAGCGTTGAGATAGGATGTTGTATGCAAAGTAAGCTGCTGTTGTTTTTCCTTTTGTCCCTGTGAAAGCGAGAATTTTGAGTTTCTCTTGGGGATTACCATAAAATTCCATAGCAATCAAACTCATGGCTTTTTTGATATCGTTCACAACGATGACGGGGATACCGACTTCATAGTCCTTTTCTGCGACATACCAAGCTAAACCTTGACTTATAGCAGAAATGAGGTATTCTTTTTTAAATGCAGCGCCTTTTGCAAAAAATAGAGTATTTTCTTTGGTTGTTCGGCTATCGTAACTGATGTTGTCAAAAATAACATCGCTGTAGTTGTAGTGGTAATGTCCTTGGTCGATAATCTCACGGAAGAGACCATCTTTCTTTAAAATATCTAATATAGTTTCAATCTTTATCATACTTTCTATTGTAAACCGAAAGTCTGAATTTTACAAGTAACAAGGAAAAGTTTATAATGGAAGATAAGGAACTTTTCCTAGTTATCAAAATTGAATGAGGAAGCTATGTCTAACGAAAACAATCACCAGCAAGCCCAGATGTTGCGAGGGACTGCTTGGCTAACAGCTAGTAACTTTATTAGTCGCCTCCTTGGTGCTATCTATATTATTCCCTGGTATATCTGGATGGGGACTTATGCCGCTAAGGCAAATGGACTCTTTACTATGGGTTATAATATTTATGCTTGGTTCTTGCTGATTTCAACAGCGGGTATCCCAGTTGCGGTCGCAAAACAAGTGGCTAAATACAATACCATGCGGGAAGAAGAGCACAGCTTTGCCTTGATTCGGAGTTTCCTAGGCTTTATGACTGGCTTGGGACTGGTCTTTGCCTTGGTCTTGTATCTCTTTTCTCCTTGGTTAGCAGATTTATCAGGTGTTGGCAAAGATTTGATACCTATCATGCAGAGCTTGGCTTGGGCGGTCTTGATTTTCCCGTCCATGAGTGTCATCCGAGGTTTCTTCCAAGGGATGAATAACCTCAAGCCTTATGCTATGAGCCAAATCGCTGAGCAGGTGATTCGTGTCATCTGGATGTTGATGGCGACCTTCTTCATTATGAAGATGGGTTCTGGTGACTACTTATCAGCAGTTACCCAATCGACCTTTGCGGCTTTTGTGGGGATGGTGGCTAGTTTTGTAGTCCTGATCTACTTCCTAGCCCAAGAAGGTTTACTCAAAAGAGTATTTGAAACACGGGATAAAATCAATAGCAAGCGACTCTTAGTCGATACTATCAAGGAAGCCATTCCCTTCATCCTGACAGGATCAGCCATCCAGCTTTTCCAAATCTTGGACCAGATGACTTTTATCAGAAGCATGACTTGGTTTACCAACTACAGCAATGAAGACTTGGTTGTTATGTTTTCTTATTTCTCTGCCAATCCGAATAAAATTACCATGATTTTAATCTCTGTAGGAGTTTCCATTGGTAGTGTTGGCTTGCCACTTTTGACGGAGAACTATGTAAAAGGTGACTTGCAGGCAGCAGCTCGCCTAGTTCAAGATAGTATGACCATGCTTCTCTTATTCTTGCTGCCAGCAACGGTTGGAGTTGTCATGGTAGGAGAACCGCTCTACACAGTCTTTTATGGTAAGCCAGATAGTCTGGCTATGGGTTTATTTGTCTTTGCAGTTTTGCAGTCTACTATCCTAGGCTTGTATATGGTCTTGTCTCCTATGCTTCAGGCCATGTTCCGCAACCGCAAGGCAGTTCTTTACTTTATCTATGGTTCCATTGCTAAGATCATCTTGCAATTGCCAACCATTGCTATTTTCCACAGCTACGGTCCTTTGATTTCAACGACTATCGGCTTGATCATTCCGAATGTCTTGATGTACCGAGATATCTGCCAAGTAACGGGTGCTCGTCGAAAGATTATCTTGAAGCGAACTATCTTGATTACTATTTTGACCCTTGTCATGTTTATCTTAGTTGGTTTCATACAGTGGCTACTCGGTTTTGTCTTCCAGCCAAGTGGACGCTTCTGGAGTTTCCTTTATGTAGCTCTCATCGGAGGGCTTGGAGGAGGTCTTTATGGCTTGATGAGTCTACGGACACGACTCTTGGACAAGATAATTGGCCAAGCTCAAGCAGATCGACTACGGACACGATTGAAAATATCGTAAATGATTTATAAATAAAAGTTATAATTACAACCTTTCTATTAAAGAAAGGTTGTTTTATTGTTCAAAATATTAAAAAAGTAGAACTTTTTCTAAATTTAGTAGCAAAAAAATATGTTTTTTGACTTTTTCTTCAAAAAAAGCTTGACTAAATAAAACCAAAACTGTATAATAAGACAAATATTTAAAACAGGAGGTTCTGGAAATGAAAAAGTCTAAGGCCAAGTATCTGACACTGGCAGGTGTCGTGTTAAGCGCAGGTATCCTACTAAGCGCATGTGGGAACTCAGCAAGTTCATCTAAAACATACAACTATGTTTATTCTAGTGATCCATCTAGTTTGAACTATCTGGCTGAAAACCGTGCAACAACCAATGATATTGTTACCAATCTGGTTGATGGTTTGATGGAAAATGACCAATATGGAAACTATGTTCCATCTTTAGCGGAGGACTGGACCGTTTCTCAGGATGGTTTGACCTATACCTATAAACTTCGTAAGGACGCTAAGTGGTATACATACGAGGGTGAAGAATACGCCCCTGTAACGGCTCAAGACTTCGTGACAGGTTTGAAATATGCTACTGATAAAAAATCCGAAGCCTTGTACCTGGTTCAAGACTCTGTAGCAGGTTTGGATGACTATATCAACGGGAAAACAACTGACTTTTCAACTGTCGGTGTTAAGGCGATTGACGACCAAACAGTTCAGTACACTTTGACACGTCCAGAATCTTATTGGAATTCTAAAACAACTTCAACCATTCTCTTCCCTGTCAATGCAGATTTCTTAAAATCAAAAGGGGATGACTTTGGTAAGGTAGACCCTTCTAGTATTTTGTACAATGGACCTTTCTTGATGAAATCGTTTGTTTCAAAATCTGTTATCGAATTCAAGAAAAATCCCAACTACTGGGATGAAAAAAATGTCTTTGTGGATGATGTGAAATTGGCCTATTATGATGGTAGTGACCAAGATGCACTAGCACGTAACTTTGTAGAAGGAGTCTACAGCTATGCACGTCTCTATCCAAATAGCTCAAGTTTTGAAGGAATTAAAGAGAAGAACAAGGATAACATCATCTATAGTATGCAAAATGCAACTTCTTATTACTTGAACTTCAACTTGGACAGAAAATCTTATAACTTCACGTCTAAATCCTCAGATATCGAAAAGAAATCAACCCAAGAAGCAGTTCTGAATAAAAACTTCCGTCAAGCCTTCAACTATGCTTATAACCGTACAGCCTATGGAGCACAATCTCAAGGGGAGGACGGAGCAACAAAGATTATTCGTAACTTGGTTGTACCTCCAACATTTGTAAGCATCAACGGAAAAGACTTTGGCGATGTTGTTTCAGAAAAGATGGTCAACTATGGCCAAGAATGGCAAGGAATCAACTTTGCAGATGCGCAAGATCCATACTACAATCCTGACAAGGCTAAAGCTAAATTTGCAGAAGCTAAGAAAGAATTGGAAGCTAAGGGTGTGCAATTCCCAATCCACTTGGATGTATCTGTAGACCAATCAGCTAAAAAAGGTGTACTTGAAGCAAGCTCTTTGAAACAATCCATCGAATCTGTTCTAGGAGCTGAGAATGTGGTTATCGATATCCAACAGCTATCAACAGATGACTTTGACAACTCTAGCTACCTAGCTCAAACTGCAGCTCAAAAAGACTTTGATATCTATAATGGCGGTTGGAGTGCGGACTACTTGGATCCATCAAGTTATCTTGATATCTTAAATGTCAATAACGGTGGTATGTTGCAAAACATTGGTCTAGAACCAGGTGAGGTCAATGACAAGGCTAAGGCAGTTGGTCTGGATACTTACACTCAAATGTTAGAAGAAGCGAACAAGGAGCAAGATCCAGCAAAACGTTATGAAAAATATGCTGAAATTCAAGCTTGGCTCGTTGATAGCGCCCTTGCTATTCCAAACGTTTCTCAGGGTGGAACACCGACCTTGAGAAAGACAGTTCCATTCTCATCACCATTCTCACAAGCTGGAAATAAGGGTGTCGAATCATACAAGTATCTCAAGTTACAAGATAAGACTGTAACGGCTGATGAGTATGAAAAAGCTAAAGAAAAATGGTTGAAAGAAAAAGAAGAATCAAATAAGAAAGCCCAAGAAGAACTGGCAAAACACGTTAAATAACCAGTCTATTCAACAGGAAAAACGATAGTTTCTCAAGAAACTATCGTTTTTATATAGTTTGAAACTATAACTAGCTCTTGAAAACAAGAAAATGAGTTAGTAAAAATAAGTGGTACAATAGTTACTATAGATTTGGAGGTATTGTATGAGCAAAGAACGACACATCAACACAATTTTGGCCCAGGCTGGGATCAAGTCAGATGAGGCTACAGGTGCCTTGGTAACACCGCTTCATTTTTCAACCACTTATCAGCATCCAGAGTTTGGCCAGTCTACTGGATTTGACTATACCCGTACTAAAAATCCAACTCGCAGTAAGGCGGAGGAAGTCTTGGCGGCAATCGAATCAGCAGATTATGCCCTAGCGACAAGCTCAGGAATGGCTGCGATTGTACTGGCTTTTAGTGTTTTTCCAGTAGGAAGTAAAGTCTTGGCTGTACGCGATCTGTATGGGGGTTCTTTCCGTTGGTTCAATCAAGTCGAGCAAGAAGGCCGTTTCCATTTTACCTATGCCAATACTGAAGCAGAGTTGATTGCTGAGTTAGAGAAAGATGTGGATGTTCTCTATATCGAAACACCAACAAATCCCTTGATGTTGGAATTTGATATTGCCAAACTAGCCAAACTAGCTCATGCCAAGGGTGCCAAGGTAGTGGTGGACAATACCTTCTACAGTCCGATTTACCAACGTCCGATTGAAGATGGTGCGGATATCGTTCTTCATTCAGCCACCAAGTATCTAGCAGGGCACAATGATGTCTTGGCTGGGGTAGTTGTGACTAATAGTTTAGAACTATATGAGCAACTGTTCTACAATCTCAATACGACAGGTGCTGTTTTGTCGCCGTTTGATAGTTATCAGTTGATTCGTGGTCTTAAGACCTTGTCTCTGCGCATGGAGCGTTCGACAGCTAATGCGCGAGAAATTGTGGCCTATCTGAAAGGTTCACCTGCAGTCAAGGAAGTTCTCTATACTGGTCGTGGGGGAATGATTTCCTTTAAAGTGGCTGATGAGAGTAGAATTCCTCATATTTTAAATAGCCTGAAGGTTTTCTCTTTTGCTGAGAGTTTGGGTGGGGTAGAGAGTCTGATTACCTATCCGACAACTCAGACTCATGCGGATATTCCAGCAGAAGTGCGCCATTCCTATGGATTGACAGATGATCTTTTGCGTTTGTCTATTGGGATTGAGGATGCTAGAGATTTGATTGCGGACTTGCGTCAAGCTTTGGAAGGATAAGACAGATATGGGAAAATATGATTTTACCAGTCTGCCCAATCGTTTTGGGCATCATACCTATAAATGGAAAGAGGCAGAAGCTGATCGAGAAATTCTACCAGCCTGGATAGCGGATATGGACTTTGTAGTCTTGTCTGAGGTTCGACAAGCCTTACAAACCTATGCGGATCAGTTGGTTTATGGTTATACTTATGCAAGCGACGCTTTGATTGAGTCGGTTCAGGATTGGGAAGCCAGCCAACATGGGTATCACTTTGACAAGGATGCTCTTGTCTTTATAGAGGGAGTGGTGCCAGCTATTTCAACAGCCATTCAAGCCTTTACAAAAGAAGGGGGGGCTGTTCTGATTAACACACCGGTCTATCCACCTTTTGCGCGCAGTGTCAAACTCAACAATCGCCGATTGATTACCAATTCTTTGGTGGAAAAGGACGGGTTGTTTGAGATTGATTTTGACCAGTTGGAGAAGGAATTGGTGGAAGAGGATGTGAAGCTTTATATCCTTTGCAACCCTCATAATCCTGGGGGCCGTGTTTGGGAAAAGGAAGTGTTAGAAAAGATTGGTCATCTCTGCCAAAAACATGGTGTATTGCTGGTTTCGGATGAGATTCACCAAGATTTGGCCCTCTTTGGCCACAAGCACCAGTCTTTTAATACCATTGATCCTGCTTTCAAAGACTTTGCCCTCATCTTGAGCAGTGCTACCAAGACCTTTAATATTGCTGGAACGAAAAATTCCTATGCCGTTATTGAGAATCCAAAGCTTCGTGTTGCTTTTCAAAAACGACAGTTGGCCAATAACCAACATGAAATCTCAGGCTTGGGGTATTTGGCAACAGAAGCTGCCTACCGTTATGGTAAGGACTGGCTAGGAGAGTTAAAAGAAGTTATCGAAGACCACATTAACTATGTAGTGGATGTTTTTGGCAACAAAACCAAGATTCAGGTCATGAAACCCCAAGGGACCTACTTGATCTGGCTGGATTTTTCTGCTTATAAGCTAACGGATGAGCACTTGCAAGAGCTTTTGAAGAATGAAGCCAAGGTCATCTTGAACCGAGGTTTGGACTTTGGGGAAGAAGGAAAGCTACATGCCCGTCTCAATGTTGCCATGCCTAAAACACTTTTGGAAGAAGTTTGCCAACGCATCGTGACTGCTTTTGCCACACTTTAAGAATCGAGCCTTCTAGGAGAAAAGTCTTCCTGGAAGGCTATTTTCATAGGGGATAATATGGTATAATGAAGAGATAAGATAAGGGGGTAACTATGGCTAAATTGATTCCAGGGAAGTTGCGCATGGAGGGGGTCACCCTCTATGAGACGGGCAAGATTGAGATCATCAAGGAAAAAGGGAATCGCCTCTATACACGTGTAGCTGGAGAAGACTTGCGCTACAGTTTAGAGGATGATCTTGTTTTTTGCGCTTGCGATTTTTTCCAAAAAAGAGGTTACTGTATTCACCTAGCAGCGCTCGAGCATTATCTGAAAAATGATGAAGAAGGCCAGCTGATTTTACAAACCATAGAAAAAGGACATGAAGAGCAAGAAGAAGTTGAAACCAAGGTTAGTTTTGGTGGCGGTTTTTTGGAGCGTATCCAACCTCAGAAGAGAGAGAAAATCTACACTTTGTCGGCTCTAGGCCAGGTGGAAGTTGGAACCAATCGCCTCCTTTGGACTCTGCGAATCGGTTTGCTTGAGAGTCAAAAATATTACGTCATCCGTGATATTCCACTCTTTTTAAAGGTCTTGGCCCAAAGCAAATCTTACATGATTGGGAAACACTATGAGAATAACTTGTCTTGGGAGGTTTTTGACGAATCGAGTCAAGAAGTTCTTACTTTTTTACGGGGCTTGATTGAGGAGGGGCTCAGTCAGGAACTCTTTTTCCCAAATCAAGGTCGTCACCTCTTTTTTCCTCTGACCTTTTTTGAGCAGGGGGTGGGGTTATTGATGAACTTGGAAGATTTTCATTTTGACCACCAGCTTGATAGCTATGAGAATCTCCTCTTTCATGATTTAGATCCTGATGCAGACCTTTTCTCTTTTTACGTGCAGGAGTACCCAGATTATTTTGAGATGGAGATTTCTGAAAGTGAGCGAGTCAACGTATTCTATGGAGGGGCGGTTCTCTTTCGTAAGGGCAATGTTTATCTCTTAAATCCGAAACAAATAAGTCTTTTAAAGGAAATCAATGAACTTCCTCAGGAAACAAAAGGGAGAAAATGCCTTCAGTTTGATACTGGCGATCGGGATCGATTGGCTTCCTGTCTTCCTTTGTTTGGGCAACTGGGCAAGATTTCTTCTCCAGAACGTTTACAAATACGCCCCTTTTCACCGATCTTTTACTTTGACAAGGAGAAGGATGGTCGTATCCGCTTGGATATCGAGTTTGATTATGGAGATATTCAGGTGACTAGCCATCAAGAGCTGGAAGAATTACCTTTCGCTAGTGATGCTGCCGTAGAAAATAAGATATTTCAAGTTAGTTTAGGGGCTGGTTTTGAGGCTGAATTTCAGTCTTGGAGACAGGCTTTAAAGCCAGAGGCAGTTTACTCTTTCTTTCACCATACGATTCCAGCTTTTGAGAAATTGGGTAAGGTCTCTTTATCTGATGAGATGAATCAGCTCTACAGCCTCCAAACTCCTCGGGTTCAGATCGAGTCCAAAGGAGGACTGCTGGAAATTCAGTTTGATTTCCAAGGGATTGCCCAAGAAGAGATTGATCAAGCTCTTAAAGCCCTGACCAGCAATCAGGATTTCTATATCAGTTCTTCTGACCAAGTGTACTTTTTTGATGAGGAAACCAAGCAGATTCGTCAGAATTTGCAGGAACTGGGTGTTGAACTAAAAGATGGCTCTTTCAAAGCGCGGAAATCCCTAGCTTATAGTCTTTCTCAACTTTTTGAAGGTCGCGATCGGATAGCATTTTCGGAGGAATTTCAGCATTTAGCTCATGATTTGACCCATCCTGAGGACTTTCCTTTAGGAGACATACAGGTTCAAGCGAATTTGAGAGACTATCAGGAAAAGGGTGTACGATGGCTTCAGATGCTTCACCACTATGGCTTTGGAGGCATCTTGGCAGACGATATGGGGTTGGGAAAAACGCTGCAAACCATTGCTTTTTTGACAAGTCAGGTGACAGAAGATAGTCGTGTCTTGATTTTGGCGCCGTCAGGTTTGATCTACAACTGGGCAGATGAATTCAGAAGATTTGCACCGCAGTTGGATTTGGCTGTTGTTCATGGTTTGAAAGCGAATCGAGAAGTGATTCTTTCTCAAAATCATCAAATCTATGTGACTAGCTATGCGAGCTTTCGTCAAGACAGTGATCTCTATCAAGAGATGTCCTTTGATTTTCTCTTTTTAGATGAGGCTCAGGTCATGAAAAATGCTCATACCAAGATTGCCCAGAGTTTGCGCCAGTTTGTGGTGCCAGCAGTCTTTGCCTTGTCAGGTACGCCCATAGAAAACCACCTAGGAGAGTTGTGGTCTATCTTTCAAATTGTGCTACCTGGGCTCTTACCGAACAAGATAGAGTTTATGAAATTACCAGCTGAGCAGGTGGCGCAGTTTATCAAGCCCTTTGTCATGAGACGTAAGAAAGAAGAAGTTCTAACAGAACTGCCTGATTTGATTGAAGTCGTCTATAAAAACGAACTGGAAGACCAGCAGAAGGCCATCTATTTGGCCCAGTTGCAACAGATGCGAGAGCGTCTAGCGCAAGTGACAGATCAAGAATTCCAGAGAAGTCGCGTAGAAATCTTATCTGGTCTCATGCGTTTGCGCCAGATCTGCGATACGCCAGCTCTCTTTATGGACGATTACCAAGGTGCCAGCGGTAAAGTCGATAGTCTCCGAGATTTATTACTACAAGTGGCAGATGGCGGGCACCGTGTCTTGATTTTCTCACAATTCAAAGGAATGTTGGAAAAAATCGAGCAAGAACTTCCAGACTTGGGCTTGACTTCTTTCAAAATCACAGGCTCAACTCCTGCTCATGACAGACAAGAGATGACCAAGGCTTTTAATCAGGGAGAAAGAGACGCCTTTCTCATCTCTCTGAAGGCAGGAGGTGTCGGTCTTAATCTAACGGGTGCTGATACAGTCATCCTAGTGGACCTCTGGTGGAATCCTGCGGTTGAAGCCCAGGCTATCGGACGTGCTCATCGTATGGGACAGGAGCAGAAGGTAGAGGTTTATCGCTTGATTACGAAAGGAACCATTGAAGAAAAAATTCAAGAACTTCAAGAACAGAAAAAACATTTGGTTTCCCAAGTTTTAGATGGTACAGAGTCGCGTGCGAGCCTCAGTCTGGCAGAAATTCGAGAAATTTTAGGGATTTCTGAAGCCAACACTTGAAAAATCAAGACAATACGCTATAATGAAGAGTTGAAAGGAAATACAAAATGAAACAAGATCGATTTCCATTGGTGTCAGATGACG
>ERZ773267.1425-NODE-1425-length-13302-cov-4.923228_pt1 | contig 13302 bp, 18 predicted proteins | sample MGYA00511959_ERZ773267 | MGnify/ENA primary metagenome ERZ773267 (study PRJEB29015, sample SAMEA2738165) | human oral metagenome | biome: human oral; feature: human-associated habitat; material: saliva | place: China | collected 2240 ... | reverse complement strand
CATTTTGTCGCTCCTTCTCAAGTAACAGTACTTCGTCAAGACGATTCCTTCATCGCTAAAGATAAATACGGTAACGACGTTATGATGAACGGCGAAATCGGTATGATTGCTGGCTGTCGTGTCGTTCCTTCCCGTCGTATCGATGATTCTAAAGCTAACATCGATAACTTCATCGTATGCTTGACTCCAGAAGTCGAAGACGGTACTCCAGCTCTTCCAGCTGTAACTATCTACACTAAAGCTGAAGCTATGCTTGAAACTGAACGCCATGCAAAAGCATTGTCTACTGATATCGTAGTATCTTCTCACTATGCTGTCGGTTTGACTAACGAATCTAAAGTCGTTAAAGCAACATTCAAAAAATAATATAGGTTAATATCATGGATAACATCAAAGAACTAATACGTTTCTCGACACATTTTAATGTGACGCCAGAATATGACAATGTTCTTCAGTACATCTATGATGCGGAACGGCAATATCTTCTTAATATCTTAAACTTAGAAGATTTGCCTTCCGAACTATCTGGACTACTCGATAAAAGAGTGGCCGCAAGGTTTATCGATCACCATAAGGATATCATTCTTAAAGAAGCCGACCTTCAACCAATCAAACGGCTTAAGGAAGGCGACACTGAAATTGAATTTGGCGGCGATAATACCTTATCATATCTATCTTCTCTTATTAGTAAATGGACTTCATTGGAAGGTACAGACATAACATGTTATCGAACATTAAAATGGTAGCTCGTCAACATTTCGAGCGTTTATATCAAGATACATGTATTCTTACTGAACAACGAAAAGCTATTCAAGATCCTCTCACTGGCATAATTAAGAACGGCGAACTCGAAGCAATCAGTTACCCTTGTCGAGTTTCATTTAAGACTCTTCAGACTAACGACATCGTTAATAAGTTACCGTCATCTTCTCAGACCGTAGTCTTATTTATTTCGCCCGATCTCGAAATTAAGCCAGGTACCGACATCGAAGTGATACGTAATAACCGACGCTTCGCTTACACAGCTTCCTCACAAGTAGCGTTATACGATACTCACCAAGAGATACAGTTAACGCTTAAGAGTAAACATAATGGCTAACGTTACAGTCAACCTCTCGGGATTCGACGAGCTATTAAAAAAGACGCAAGAGCTTCAAGATAATGTCTCGTCTCTCAATCAAACGATTACCGATAATTTAGCACAACAGTATTTAGCCGAAGCGATAGCGAATACGCCAGTCGGTGAAACTAAGACTTCGCCAGACGGTACATATCGTTCCGAATCGGAACACATGAGACGATCCTGGGAAGCCGAACGTATTAACGATACGACCGTTAAAGTACAGAATACGGCTTCCTATGCATCGTATGTAAACGACGGCCACAGGCAACGACCAGGACGTTTTATACCCGTCCTCGGTAAACGTCTTACTAAGTCGTTCGTTAAAGGTCTACACATGCAAGAGAAGGCAGAAGCGGCTACACGAAAAGCTTCAGACAAGATTATGAAGAACGCGCTCGACGACTACTTATCAACGTGGAGCAAATAATGAACTATATTAACGAAATACAAAACGGCATAGCGTCGGTATTATTTAAATCTTTTAAGTATCCGATCTACATCGACGAAATAAAAGCCGATGTACAATTTCCTTGTTTCGTTATCGAGACGCTTAATACAGAACAGACACATCTTCTCGATATACGGTATGAACGCCGTAACGACTTCGATATTATGTTCTTTATTTCTGACGACGATTATATCGAAGCACAACAGGAACAAATTAATCCGATAACCGAAGACTTATATTTCGACCTCGAATACATAACACTCTCAGACGGTTCCCTGTTAAACGGTATCGATATGAGTCATCGTGTTACCGACGGCATCTTACATTTTAAGGTCTCTTATGAGTATCACATACTTAAAAATAAACATAATGCTGATCCTATGCTTACACTACATCAAAACCAAGAGGTAACATATGCCAAGAACAAAGAAAACTGATATAGACAATACGAACGAAGTAACGAACGTAGTGAACGAAATTACTACTCCTACGTTTACTCCAGAAGTAATTATTGCTTCCGATCGTTTTAAACAATATGCCGATCTTATTGCCGCTGTTATCGAAGATCGAGAATACAGCATCGAAGAGGTCGAAGATTTACTACAAGAAACGTTAAAGAAACCGGTCATTGAAGTTTTCAATGACGAAATCTTTAATGATTAATTTTAAATAAAGGAGACTTATCCTATGGCATTAGGTGGCGGTTACTGGCTATTTCAAAATAAAACATTGCCAGGCGCATATATTAATTTCGTTTCCAAGAATAAAGCATTTGCCGAAGTTGTTGACCGTGGTTATGCAACGATGGCACTTTCTTTAGATTGGGGCGAAACTAACAAAATCGTGCGTGTAGAACAAGAAGAATTCCAAAAGGATTCACTTCGTATCTTCGGTTACGATTATTCTCATGAAAAAATGAAAGGTCTACGCGACTTATTCATTAATACTAAAACTTTATATTTATATCGATTAAACTCCGATGCCGTTAAAGCACAATCTACCGTGGCAACTGCTAAATGCGGTGGCGTACGTGGTAACGATATCGCTGTCGCTATTTCTGCCGATATTAACGATGCATCTAAATTCGTAGTAACGACTTATCTTAAAACAGACGATGTCGTTAAGAAAGTCGACGAACAAACTGGTCTTTCTACGCCGAAAGAACTCGTTAATAACGCATACGTAACATTTAATGATATGACAGCATTTACAGCACAAGTAGCTACTTACCTTATAGGTGGTACTAACGGTACTCAAGTACAAGCATCCGATTATCAAAAGTATATCGAATTGATCGAACCGTTCTACTTTAACGTGTTAGGTTATGCCGGTTCCGATCAAACAATTCAAAACTTATTCATCGCATTTGCTAAACGTGCTCGCGAAATGACCGGTCAAAAATTCCAAGTATGTCTTTATAATAATACGAAAGCTAATTACGAAGGTATTATTTCCTTAGCTAATAAGGTAACAGATAGCGGTGCTGAACCAGGTGCTGGTGTATATTGGTTAACTGGCGCTGAAGCATCTTGTCCTATTAACAGATCCCTTACGAATAAAGTATACGACGGCGAATATAACTTCAACGTTCAATATAAACAATACGAACTCGAACAATTTATTAAAGGCGGTCAGTTAGTACTTCATAACGTAGCTGATTCTGCATCTGGTAACGTTAAAGGTAACACTCGTATTCTCGAAGACGTTAACACATTCACAGAATTTTCTAAAGAACGTACGAAAGATTTTGCTCTTAATCAAGTTATCAGAGTCCTCGATAATTCCGCTTACGATGTAGCTCGATTATTTAATAACTACTACTTAGGCAAAACTCCTAACGATAAAGACGGTCGTATCGCTTTATGGAACGATATCGTTAAATTATTCGAAGATTATACTAAAGTACGTGCTATCAAGGAATTCGAGTCTAAAGACGTTCAAATTCCGACAGAGGGCGACGAAAAGGGTTCTGTAGTCGTAAACTACGAAATTAACCCTACCGTTGCTATGGATAAATTGTACGCTACTTGCTACGTGAAATAAGGAGTTAAATAATGGCAGATAAAGCTCAAACTATGTTAGCAAAAGACGTTATTCGTGCGGTCGAAGCTCGTGCTTATATGACTATTAACGGTAAACGTCGTTTGTTACTTAATGCTAAAAAAGTCACTATTAAAGTCGATAAAACTAAAGAAGAAGTGGCTATTTTAGGCCGTATTAATAAAGGCAATAAATCTACTGGTGCTAAAGGTACTGGTTCTATGACAGTATACGATAATACACCTATCTTTACCGAGCTTATGCTTGATTTTATGAATCATGGTAAAGATGTGTATTTTGACTTGCAAGTAACTAATGAAGATTCTGATAGTGCAGCTGGTTCTCGTACAGTTGTTATTAAAGGTGTTAATATCGACAACTTTGATTTAACGTTAGCAGATGCAGATGGTAAATATTTGGAACAAGACGTAGACTTCACATTCGAAGGTCTCGAAATTCCAGAAAATTTCAAAGAACTTGATGGTATGCAAGCCTAATTCCACGTAAATCTTAAATAAGGGGCCTCATGGCTCCTTATCTTTTTATAATCAAGGAGATTAACCTCTATGGCAGATATCAAAAATATGTCCTTAAATGGATTCTTTAAATCTAACGCTAAATCTTTACCAGATGTAAAGGTAGTCGTATCTGAACGCTTCACTAATGAAGATGGCAGTCCTATTGAATGGGTATTACATCCAATCAGTACTAAACGCGTCGAAGAAATTACGAAACGCAATACTAAAACTACTATTAAAAACGGCAAAAAGGAGTCGACTGTTAACGAAGAAAATCTTAACGCAGAACTTCTCGAAGCTGTTGTATTGTATCCTTCTTTGAATGATGCTGAACTACAAGATTCTTATGGTGTATCCTCCGCTAACGAATTATTAAGCGTTATGTTATACCCTGGCGAAACACAAGTCTTAACTAATGCCTTACAAGAAGTTATGGCTGGTACTAAAGCTAACGATATCGACGAATTAAAAAACTAATAGAGGAGAACCCAGAGGCATATCTCTACCATAGGGCCCTCCAAGATTTACATATACGTCCGCTCGAATTAAATTCTATGGATGAACAAGAACGCAACTTTATTTTTGCTTCTCTATCTATACGAGAAAAAGAGCGTGACTACATTTCTAAAGAATTAAAACGCAATAAATCAGGAGTAGAATATGTCTATATTATCTAACACGATAAAGTTAAATAACGGTGTTTCTCCTGTTCTTAACAATATTAGTCAAACGGCTGGTACGGCATCAAATAGTATGTCGAATTTTGCTCAACAAGTTACACATACTGGTAATGCTACTAATAAAACAAATGGTTCTTTATCAAATTTAAAATCTATCTTTTTAGGTTCTTTAGGAGCCAATATAGCAGCCGCAGCTATTCAAAAAGTCGGTGATGCTATTGGTCATGTCTTTGATGCAGCACAAGAATTTGCATCGATTCAAGCCAGACTCGGTTTAATAGTCGGCGAGCAAGGTAACGTAGCTGCCTTAAATAAAGAGATTTATGAATCGGCTAGACGTTCTCGTACTGAATATGCTTCTATGGCCGAAACAGTAGCTACATTATCGCAATCGGCACACGATGCATTCCCAGACCCTAAAGAAGCTGTCGATTTTGCTGAAAAAATCAATAAAGTCATGGCTATCGGTGGTACGACTGGCGAAAATAAAAAGAATGCTATGATTCAGTTAACACAAGGTTTAGCTTCTGGTCAATTACAGGGCGATGAATTTAGAAGTATAGCTGAAAATGCTCCGATGATTGAAAATATCATAGCAAAAACTATGGGTGTTTCTCGTGGTGAATTAAAGAAACTAGCTTCTGAAGGTAAAGTTACGGCCGAAGTTATTAAGAAGGCTATGCTTGAAAATGCCGACGATATCGAAGAAGCCTATCGTAAGATGCCTCATACATTCGCTGACTGGGCTACCGATATTAAATCAGTCGCCGAATATGCATTTGCTCCATTATTCGACGCTGTTAATGAGTTAGCTAATTCACCAGAGTTTAGACAATTTGTCGACAGCATAGAAAATAATATTCAGTATATAGCCCCTATTATTAAAAATGTATTCAATGAAATATCGTATGCATTTAAGCAAGTATTAACAGTCGGCCAACAAGTATTCGGCTGGCTACAAGAAAACGCATGGTTCGTACACGGTGCTTTATTTGCATTAGCTACTGTAGCTCTCGTATATGCTGCTAACTGGTTAGTCGCTGCTGCTTCGACTGTCGTTGCTACTGTTGCTCAATGGAGTTTAAATGCTGCTATGTTAGCATGTCCAGCAACATGGGTAGCATTAGCTATTATGGGTATCGTTGCCGCTTTATATTTCGTTATCGACATGTATAACGAATGGACTGGTACTACGTATACAGTAGTCGGTGTTATCGCTGGCGTATTCGGTGCGTTATGGGCTGCTATTTATAATCAAGTTGCTTATATCTGGAATATCTTTATTATCTTCGCTAACTTCATAGCTACAGTATTTAATAATCCGGCAAAAGCTATTAAGAATTTATTTGGTAGCTTATGGAATAACTTAGTCGAATTTGCTGTACAAGGTATTAATGCTATGCTCGACGTTATGAAGCAAGTACCATTCCTTAAAAAATTATTAGATGGTGTCGGTCATGTCGTAGCCTCCAGATTCCAAGTACAAGTCGACGCTGGTCCTTTCGACGATTATAAGATGCAATACAAAGATATAGGTGCAACAGCCGGTGCATGGCAAGATGCTGGCGATAGTATAGTCGGCAAGTTTAGTAATATCTTTAATCCTAGTCAAAGTGGCTCTAATAACTCTACTATTAATAGCTCTAATAACGATAAACGTGGTGCTGTATCCGATGCAGCTAAAGACACAACTAAGAATACTAAAAAAACTGCTAAAAATACCGAGAAAACAGCTAAGGCATTACAATTAACGGCCGACGAGATTAATACGTTACATAAAGGCATTATGAACGATGCGATTAAGTCATGGTCTCAACGTACTATTCACTTAAACGTAACGAATAATAATAACATTGATTCTTCTGTCGACTATAACGACTTTAACACTAATTTCGCTAACGGCTTAGTAAATGCATTTCAACGCAATACTGGGGAGGCTTTAACATAATGTATTATTTTTATTTAGATAACCTCCAAATACCGATCCCGCCTAAATCTCTCGATATTTCTTATAGCAATAAGAACGAGACAATCGACTTATTACAGACTGGTGAAGTAACGATACCTAAACCTCTCGGCTTGACCGAATACTCTTTCGAGATACTATTGCCGAACTCCAAATATCCGTTTAATCAATCCATGTTGGAAAAAGGCAAAAAAGCTGAATACTATGCTAATAAGATACATAGTATGAAACTGGCTGGCGATCCTGTTAAATTCACCGTAGTCCGTATGAAACCGACAGGCGAAATGCTGAGTATGATTACGGAACGAGTTACGGTCGAAACTATATCGATTAAAGAAGACCATGATTATGGCTTCGATATGTATTTAAGTATCACGTTAAAACAGTGGCGAGACTACGGTACGAAGAAGCTAGTCGTCGAAGAAAATAAAGACGGTACGGCTAGTGCGTCCGTTAAGACAGAACGCTCAACAGACAAAATTCCAGCTAAGGAAGTTAAATCTCCGAACGGGTTTAATAAATCCACACTACAGCGTGTCGTAAAACAACAATTTGGCAATACGAATAACTTATTTAAAATTGCCTCCTTAAATAAAATTGCCGTACCTTGTTATTTAGGTGCGACACAAGCATTAAGTATGTATAGCGAAGGAAAGGGGAATGACGCATGGAAGAATTTAATTCTCAAAAAATAACACATGCTCCTCTTCGTGTACGATACGAGTTACTCGTAATGCACGACCGGAAAGATATGTTCTTATTAGATCCAGAAGACGGGGTTACATTAGATCGTAGCCCTGATCTGGCTCCGGCTAAATTATCTTTTAAAGTCTTTAAGGATAAAGTACTTAATATTGAAGAAGGCGATCTCGTTAATCTTAAAGTTAACGGCGAATTAGTATTTGTCGGTTATATCTTCGAAAAGAAGCGCTCTAAAGATAACTTTATCGAAGTAACAGCATACGATCAATGTCGGTATCTAAAATCAGAAGGCTATTACGTATTCAAAGGCGAAAAAACGGCTTCCGAATTAGTTAAAGCACTAGCCGAAGACTTAGCTATTAAAGTCGGCGATATTAGTCCGACCGTATATAAGATTAAATATATTTACGACGGCAAAACGTATCAAGATATTATTCTCGATATGCTAAAACAGACTAGCATCTATTCGCCAAAGATACCGGTTATGAAACCGTTAAAGAAACCGACCGATAGTAACTTTACGGCTCCGAACGGTACTTATTACGAGCAGAACGATATTAAGTATCTTACGGATCATGGCTATAAGCAAGAAGACGCGTTAGCTGAGCTCGCTAAATCTCCGAAGTATAAGGTAAAGACCTGGGATGCCACTAAGGACTCGACGATGAAACCTATTAAGAAAGATACCGACTCCGACAAGATGGCACCTAGTGGTTCCTATTATGAGAAAAATGACATTAAGTATCTTACTGATCATGGATATACAGAAGACGCAGCGATAGCCGAATTAGCTAAATCTGATAAGTATAAGAAAAAAGACGACGAGATGAAAGAACGCAAGCCTGTGTTCTTAGCCTATGATGATAAAGGTCTTTTAGTCGTTAAAGAACTTAACGATATGGTAACCGATATTCTCATCGATTCGACTCAAGTCGGCGATTATGAATATACGTCTTCGATTGAAAATACCTTTACACAAGTCTTAGTAGTCCGTGAAGCCAATGCTACCGAGAACGGTAAGCAAACTAAACAATTCTGGCGTACTGGTGCAGCTTATGCTAAGAACGAAACTCAAAAATGGGGCGTACTTCAAAAGGTGTATAAGCCAGACGATAAGAAGACTAACGCTATCGAATATGCTAAGAATTTACTCGATAGTTTGGCTCGAAAAACTCATACACTACGCTTAAAAGATTGTTTAGGTCATACCGAAATACGACCTGGTTCCGGTATTTGGTTAAACTTTAATATCGGTGATCAGATCATTAATGAATTAGTATACGTCCAAGCCGTTACTCACAAATTTAATAACAATAAACATGTAATGGACCTCGATATTATTTACTTCGACAAACAACAACCAGAAATCACGGTAGAAGATCGAGGCGACGAAGAGATTAGAAAGAGAATCCAAGCTATGAATAAGAAATCTGGCGGTGCTTCTAAAGGCACTGGTGCTTCTGGTAATGCTACAGCTACGAATGCTGGTGTACAAGCTGGCTTCGATTCTATCACGGGTACGACTTCGCCTTATGGCAGTGTAGGCTGTGTCGATAGAGCGACAGCTGGTGGTTCTTACTATAATAGCGATTTAGCCGATGCGTATAACCAAGGTATTAAAGATGTACCTGGTCTTAAGACATTTATGAATGGACGTGGATACGCGATCGAAGCATTCGACGGTACGGCTAACCCTGGCGACGTTTTAATCTACGATGGCGATGAACACGTCGTATTGGCTGACGGGATGGGCGGATGTGTCGGCAATAGTAGCTCACAAGGTTCAGTTATTCATTATAGCGACGCATCTTACGCATATGGAAACGGTGTTCTTCCTACTCATATTATCCGAACAGGTGTTAAATAATGGAAAACGATTTTAACAAGATACTAAGCGTCATTAAGACGGCGGCCGTTACGGCAGTCGAGAATACGAAGCCGGCTACGATGTTAATCGGTGTCGTCGTATCGGAATCACCACTCGAGATAGCACTCGATTCTACGTTAATCATTCCGGAAGACCATATTATACTTACTAAAAATACGTGTGAATGGACGATGGAAATGAGTGTCGACCACGTTACCGAAAACCGAGCCGGTGGCGGTGGCGATGCTGAATTTGCTAGCCATAATCACGACTATAAGGGTCGTAAGAAGTACTTAGTACATAACGGTCTTAAAGTCGGTGATAAGGTATGGCTCTTTCAAGAAACTGGCGGTCAGCGATATATTGCGATCGACCGTGTATATAATCCGAATACGGGGTGTACGACTAAATAATGGCACTAACTCCTATGTCTAGTTATAACCAACTCGATAGCAGTTTGGTTACGAAGAAACAGACTTCTAATACCTTCAGAGTCCGTTACGAAGACGATTATAAATTAATCGGTATGTGTGACGACTATGAAGCGATGAAACAAGCTATCTTTAAAATAATTAATACGGAACGCTACAAATATTTAATATATGACTGGGATTATGGCATCGAATTAAATGATTTGATCGGTGAAGCGATTCCTTATGTATATGCCGAGATTCAAAGACGCATTACAGAAGCATTATTAGCTGACGATAGAATCGATAAAGTATATGATTTTAATTTCTCTAATAATGGTGGCGACGTATTATGTGTATTCTCGTGCGACACTATTTACGGCACGATTAATGATATATACAAAGAGGTAACAGACTATGTACGAAAATAAAACTTATGAAAATATATTAGCTGATGCCTTATTTAGAACCGATACTAAATACGATAAACGACAAGGATCCATGATATACGACTCACTGGCTCCTTTTTCTTTTGAGTTAGCCGAAGCGTATATTATGGCTCAAGTCATTATGAGGCAAACATACGCTAAGACGGCTGACAGAGCTTTCTTAGAATTAAGAGCAATCGAATTTAATATCGCACCTCGTGAAGCTACGGCAGCCGAAGTTAAAGGTGTATTCGATAGAGCTGTCGATATCGGTACTCGGTTTAACTTCGAAGACTTAAATTTTAGAGTTATCGAAGCCATTAATTTGACTAACAATGAATTTAAATTAGTATGTGAAACTCCTGGTGCTAAAGGCAATTATTGTATAGGACGTATCACTCCAATTAATAGTATTCCTGGACTACAATCTGCACAAATTACAGAAGTATTAGTACCTGGCCAAGACGAAGAAGATACGGAAGCTTTCAGAGAAAGATATATCCGTGCATTAAAGTCTAAAGCCTACGGTGGTAACGGCGCTGATTATAAAGAAAAAGTATTAAGCGTAAGCGGTACGGGTGGTTCTAAAATTTACAGATGCTGGAATGGTGGTGGCACTGTTAAAGTCGTATTCGTTAATAATGAATATAATAAACCATCGCAAGAGCTCGTTAAAGAAGTGCAGAACGTATTTGACCCTACTCCTAATCAAGGTAAAGGCTATGGTTTAGCACCGATCGGTCATACGGTAACTGTCGAAGCGGCAGAAGAAGTTATCGTTAATTATGAAATTCCTGTCGTTATGACAGCTGGCCATGAACCTTCCGAAATACAAGACGAGTTAACTAAAAAAATCGAAGAACGCTTGAAAGTAAGACGTAAGGAATGGACTACGCAAGACGAGAAACAATTCTTAACGATTAGAACTTCGATCGTCACTTCTTTAGCTGTCGATTTAGATAAAGTAATCGATGTAGGCGATATTAAAATTAATGGTCAAGTTGTTAAACGTCTTGATTTAAAACCTCATCAAATCCCGAAATTAGGCGCTGTTATATTAACGAAAGGATAATCTATGACTATATTTGATAATTATACTCGTATCATTGATTTATCCGAATTTGCTGTACCGGTATCCGGCAAGACTGCCGATATGCAAGAAATATATCGTGTCGAAAGCATCGAAATGCAAGCTTTATGGAATACGATGGTCGAGATATTCAGAGAGCAGTTTATTATGACGGCAGAATCTTATGGCTTGGAACAATGGGAAACCATATTAGATATTATTCCAGCTAGCGACGATACTATCGATGACCGACGCTTTAATATCTTATTAGCACTTGCCGGTCAACGTCCTTATACCGAAATTAAGCTACGAGAACTACTCGACGGTATTTGCGGTAAAGGAAACTATCAAATCGTCGAAGATTATAAAAATTATAACGTTCACTTCAAAGTATCATTGGGCGTTAAAAAACAACGTGATGCCGTATCTAAGCTATTAAGAGATTTAATTCCGATGAATCTTATCTACGACGTCGATTTATTGTATAACCGTCATATCGATTTAGCTCGATATACACATAAAGAACTCGCTCAATTTACTCATTTTGTATTAAACCAGGAGGTCTTACCTAAATAATGGCTACCTATACAAAAAACTTAAATCTATTAAAACCAGCTGAAACTGAAAAATACGACGTAAACCTTCGAAATGAAAACTGGGATAAAATCGATGCTTCTGTCGGTACGTATACAGATGGCGTTAAAAAACATAAAGAAGCTAACCCTATCGACCATCCCGACGCGAGTGTTACGACTCCGAAACTACGTGATCAAAGCGTTACGACTCCAAAGTTAGCCGATAAATCTGTTACGGCTGCTAAATTAGCCGACGATATTAACGAAAAGCTTAATAATAGCTACGTACAAAAAGCCGGCGATACTATGCAAGGCGATTTAAAATTCGTTAAGGATCAGTCCGCTATTAAATTCCAAGTCGATAAGAAAGACATACACGCTATTCGCGCAAATGGCGATAATGGTGAAAATTTAGAATTAGGTTCTTCTACGACTACGTCACAAGCTAACCTATGCTGTTATAACCGTCCTGGCTGGTATGGTAAAGATAAGACCGATACATTTAAACCGTTCTTATTTGACGACGATATGATTATTACGTCCGGTACTGTTAACGATGGTCAAGTGCTTCCTGTTCCGGAAGGCTTTAGAGAAGATGAATGTCATTGGTTATTAACACCTAGAGAAACTATGAAACTGCTTTCCAATTTAGGTGACGTTAGTTTATTTAGGTTAAGCGTTGAATGTTGGCGTGATGGCAATAAGGTACATGTTGGTACAACTATTTATCGTCATTCACCTCTTACCGATGGACCTCGTAATACAGTATGGTTTCCAGGCACAGCTAATTATGTATGTATTTGCCGACGTCGTTTTCAATAGGAGCTATTAATGGAACAAGTAAAACGTAAAGACGAAACATTATATCTAGGCTCCGATTTTGCTCGTGCATACGAAATCATAGGCGACTTCGATTTAACCGGTGCAAAAGTCGTATGTAAATTCCGCGATACGAATGACAATCTATTATTCGAAGCCGAAACCGATATCCGAGATAATCGTATTTATATTAACGTAGATTCTGCATTAAGCTTAACGATGCCTCGAGATATTAAGCAAGGTCGTTACGATATATTTGTTATCGGTAAGTCTCATACTTATAAGATTATCATGGGCAGCGTTACGTTCGTTCCCGACGTTAGTATGCATTAGGAGATTTATATATGGGTAACAATATACAAGTAACTCCAATTCCGTTAAAACTACCTAAGACGACCGAAGTATTAATTCCTGGTATGCGTGGACCTCAAGGTATACCGGGGCCTCAAGGCCCGATAGGTCCAGAAGGTCCACAAGGCTTACGAGGTGAACCAGGTCCGAAAGGTGAACCATTCACTTATGAAGATTTTACGGAAGCACAACTAAAAGATTTACAAGGCCCTATGGGTCCACAAGGTCAAACTGGACCACAAGGTCTAAAGGGTGAACCATTCACTTATGAAGATTTTACGGAAGCACAACTAAAAGATTTACAAG
>ERZ773267.1424-NODE-1424-length-13303-cov-4.829635_pt1 | contig 13303 bp, 12 predicted proteins | sample MGYA00511959_ERZ773267 | MGnify/ENA primary metagenome ERZ773267 (study PRJEB29015, sample SAMEA2738165) | human oral metagenome | biome: human oral; feature: human-associated habitat; material: saliva | place: China | collected 2240 ... | reverse complement strand
TATGATACTCAATCAACTTATAATACACTTGATCTTCAATAGCATAAATTGTCATGTCCTTTTGGAGCTTTGTAGCATATTCTTCAATTTCATCAGCAATACGCTGTGCCAACCCCTCTTCGTACAACCCTGTACTACTATGCTCGGCTTTTTCTATAGCCAAAGCAATTTTGTTTTTGTCGAAAGGTACCTTTGTACCATCCCGTTTAATGACCTGCAACATATTGGCAACCTCCCCATTTTGTTACCGCTGAAATATATGTTAAGACATAGAAAAAAGTATGGAAAACCATACTTTTTATAAATTTATATGTAAAAATGTAAAGAATTATGACTAAACTCTCTATTTTTACCGCTAACTCAGTATACTATATATGGTGGTTGTTTTCAAGAATAAATACTATATAAAGTAAAAATAGGTCCTTTTAGCCATGCTAATATAGCATGAATAAAAGAACCTATTTAAATTATAATGTAAACCCAAATAGACGAGTCAAGAAGTTAGATTTTTGACCTACCCAACTAGAAGGAACAGTAGGATAGAATGTGCGATCAGCTAAAAGATCCCGCTCATTGAGATGAATATTTGGCAACAAATCTTTTTTGTATGTACTGTCTAATTTAGAAATAGCTTCTACATACCCTTGATGCGCTTGTACATCACTTTCATTACAATAGCCAGTGCCAAAGAAGTGAATTAATCCATTACGATATAATTCGATCGCTCTATGATAATTAGCATTACTATGATTAAAGGATGCCATATTACATTGAATTAAAATCCCTTTATCTACCCATTCCAATAACTGTTCTGGTTTTGTAAATAATTGGCGATGCGTTTCTACTTCACTAATGATAGGAACAATATCCATATCTAGTAAGCTTAGCAACCATGCATTAATATGGTGAACCTTACTATTTTCAGGTAATGCTACTAACATAAAATGGCTATTACCCAACAAATACTGATTGCGATGAGCAACGATATATTCAACCATTTCATCACAAAGTAAAACGCGAGCACCACTGTGAATAGTAACATCCACTTGTTGCTCTCCCACTGCAAGTTTTACATCATTCAATGTTGTTTCCATTTCATCCCAAGTATTCATATCCATAGATACTATTACATCAGGTGTACTGAAAATATCTGTAATTCCTTGTTCAGCCAAGGATTTTATCATTTTTACTGATTCTGCCATTGTTTGTGGCCCTTGAGGCCCTAACACAGCTGGCAAAATGCAACCATGTAAGTCAACCACGCGATTCATATTCTTTCCCTTCTACTTACGATAATCCCTTACAGATATCGTCCTCTTTATAAATTTCATGTCCTTCTCATTTATTTTTCATTTTCTATTCATGATTATATCAAGGGAAAAGTAGCTTGTATAGTGATTTTTATATAAAAATAGATAAATTATAATGTGTTTATTTAATACATTTTTTATATTTTCATGTTATCTTCATTAAAAATACCTCATAATCGTTAAGATTATGAGGTATTTTTCACTCATCTGTATATTATTAACAATTTAATTTTTAAATGTACTTCTCTTATACCTGATATAATAGACTAATTTTGCCACTAGAATACCAATAACAATACCTACTGTATCAATTAAAATATCAGAGAACTGAGAACTACGACCTGGTGAGAATAATTGTATAAATTCATCAAGACAAGCTATCAACATTCCTAAACCTATAGTCTTAATTACGGTACCATATGTTATATATCGACGTAGAATCGTATATAAAACACCACCAAGGATTGTAAACTCTGTGAGATGAGCTAATTTTCGAACAATCCTATTCAAGATCCATATATTTCCATGAAAGCCTAATTTATTTGCTATAGGAGCAAAAGTCTCTGCAAAAAGCAAACTAAATCCATCTGAGGATCCACCATTCTGCATCGAATTATCCCATATAAAAAATACTATTAGCCCTAACAGGATATATAGTATCAAACGTTTCATACTACTCTCCTAAACGCCATAATACATATACTTATATTAATCACGGTCAAAAATGTCTCTTGTATAAACTTTATCCTTCACATCTTCTAAACTCTTATCCCAACGGTTAGCTACTATGACATCACTAACACGTTTAAAGTCTTCAAAGTTACGAATCACAGGGGAATTAAAGAAGTCTTCTGCATCAAGAGTCGGTTCATAAACAACTACTGCAATCCCCTTAGCTTTGATGCGTTTCATTACACCTTGAATTGCAGATGCTCTAAAGTTATCAGAGTTCATTTTCATAGTCAAGCGATAGATGCCAACAATTTTTGGGTTCTTTCCTATAATAACATCTGCTATGTGATCCTTGCGAGTTCTATTAGCATCAACAATAGCAGAAATCAAATTTTGTGGAACATCATTATAGTTAGCTAATAATTGCTTAGTATCTTTTGGTAAGCAATAACCGCCATAACCAAAGGATGGATTATTATAGAAGTCGCCTATACGAGGATCTAAACAAACACCATTAATAATCTGGCTTGTACTAAGACCACGAACTTCGGCATAAGAATCTAACTCATTAAAGTACGCAACGCGCAATGCTAAATACGTATTAGCAAATAATTTAATAGCTTCTGCTTCTGTAGAATCCGTATACAATTGAGGCACATTTTCTTTGATGGCACCATCAGCTAATAGTTGACCAAAGCAACGAGCTCTTTTAGAATCTTCTCCCACCACAATACGAGAAGGATGTAAATTATCATATAAAGCTTTACCTTCGCGTAAGAACTCTGGAGAGAATATCAAGTTCTCTGTATTAAATTCCTTACGCATTTGAACGGTGTACCCAACTGGCACAGTGGACTTAATAATCATAACAGCATCTGGATTAATATCTAATACTGTTTTAATAACTTGTTCTACAGAAGAGGTATCAAAAAAGTTCTTTTGAGGATCGTAGTTAGTAGGCGTTGAAATAATAACATACTCAGCACCTTTAAAAGCTTCTACAGGATCTAATGTAGCTTTAAAGTTTAACTTCTTAGTAGCTAAATACTCCTGCAATTCCGCATCTACAATAGGCGACTCTTTGCGATTTAGCATTTCAACCTTTTCAGGGATAATATCGAGGGCCACCACTTCATTATGTTGTGCTAATAAAACACCATTTGAAAGGCCTACATAGCCGGTCCCAGCAATTGCAATCTTCATTTATTTGCCCTCCGTCATATAAAACTCTTTATACCATATAGCAAATTTCCGTAACCCTTCGCGTAAAGATGTATTCGGTTTGAATCCAAAATCTTCTTCTAGAGCACTTGTATCTGCATAGGTAACAGGTACATCGCCTGGTTGCATCGCCACTAATTCTTTATGTTCTTCAAAATTATAATCCTCTGGTAATACGCCCGCAGCAACTAATTCTTCAGATAGAATACGCACAAAATCAAGTAAATTTTCAGGATGACTATTACCAATATTATAAATAGCATACGGAGGAACCGGTAAACCATCGGCACCGTTGCGACGTTCTGGAGCCGCACACATGACCTTAGATACGCCCTCTACTATATCATCGATATAGGTAAAGTCACGTTTACAGTTACCATAGTTAAAGATTTTTATAGTTCCACCGTTCCGCAACGTATTAGTAAAGCCAAAGTATGCCATATCTGGACGACCTGCTGGACCGTACACAGTGAAGAAACGAAGCCCTGTACTAGGAATGTTATATAACTTGGCATAAGAATAAGCCAATAATTCATTTGATTTTTTTGTAGCCGCATAAAGAGATACCGGATTATCTACTTTATGATCTGTAGAGTATGGAATTTGTTTATTCGCTCCATATACAGAAGACGATGATGCATAAACTAAATGCTCTACTCCACTTCCACCGTTGTCATAAGAATGACGACAAGCCTCTAATATATTGTAAAAACCAATAATATTAGACTCAATATAAGCATCAGGATTCGTAATAGAATAACGCACACCCGCCTGTGCTGCTAAATTAACAACAACACGTGGTTTATAAGTAGAGAAAATTTCTTCAACAAAGGTCTTATCTGCAATATTCCCTTTTTTAAATATCCACGTATTTTTATTATCTTTGCTCATCTCATCAATTTGTTGCAATCGATAATCTTTTAAGGCCACGTCATAGTAATCATTAACAGAATCTATGCCAATAATTTGAGTTCCTTCTGCTTCAGATAACAGGGACATAACAAGATTAGCCCCTACAAATCCAGCGGCTCCCGTTACTAGGATCACCGTGTTGTTTAAGTCTACATTTTTTGAAAGCATATGTACTCCTTTCATAGTTCTGTTAATTATGAGCGTCTTACTTTACTTAATAATTTATCAACGCCAGAAGTGATAATAGTGCGCTCAGATGGTATGAGATATAAGATAACCATATACAATCCAACGCATAAAATCATACAAGCTATAGTCCACCATACCGCATCATATAAATGTAAAATACTATATGCAAGAGCACCAACAATAGATGCAGTAATTAGATATACACCTATATTAGTAATCACCCGAAGGGCACTCATATGTATAAATAATGCTAAGAAAATCATGGCAACCATTAACATTTCCATGCGTACTATTGAACGAGCATAGACAAATGTACTAAAGTCATACTGAATACAAATATAAATTACCGGTATTAATACAACTAAATGTAATATTTGAGTCCAGAATGATAAATTAGGAACTCCTTTTGCACGGAATACTTCAGAAATCAAATTCGCTGTTACTGTCATAATAGCGGAACTCAAGGCCCAAGATCCCAATACGATACCTGCTAACTTCCATTGTGGTCCCAATAAGAGATCAACAACAAAGTCTTGGAATACAAACAAGCCTATCCCTATAGGTACTAAAAAAAGAGCCATATAGCGTTGGAAGATAAAGAATGTATTTGAAAATGCCTGTTCATCCTGTTGAACTCGACTTAAAGCGGCAAATAATACAGGCGCTAAAGATGAAGTAGCCATGGCCATAACAGTTGTAACAATAGCCATAGGCATTTTGTATATCCCTAAATAATAGGCATCTAAAAAGCGACTAATAATGAAGGTATCCACCCATGCGGTAAGCCAAATAGAAAATGCTTCAGCCAATGACCATGCACTATAACTAAACATGTTCATAAAGACTCGAGAACTAAAGAAGAGATGGATTTGATTTTTTCTACTCTTCAATAAAGCCAAAGCCGTGAATAACTGAGCCCCTAACATACCAGCGATTAAAGACCAATAGTCATATCCCATGAGCGCCATAGGTATGGATATCAATATAGGAGTCAGAATCGTGATGAGCCGAATGTTAAGAAGAAACTTAAAGTTAAAGTCCCGTCTATACAATGCCATTTGTACACTACTGAAAGCAGAGAGCGGAATCATAGCCCCCATTATGGCCAACGGTATGCCTAAGCCATCATTTCCAACTAATACGGCCAATTCATCACGACCGACTATAATGGCCCCCCATAAGAGTAAAGAAAGAACTAAGTTAGCAATAAAAGCTACATCTGTAGCCTCCTGTTTTTCTTTATCACTTTGAAACTCATGCTGTACAAGAAATTTTTGGAATCCCGCATCAGCTAGCATTTCTGCAAAGGATATAACCATCATAATTGTTGCCAATATCCCAAATGCCGTAGGTGCTAACATATGGGCCAATATTATATTTGTTAGTGGTGTAATAAGCTTTGCTAAAACCTCTGTTATGACAGACCATTTAGCAGCAGCTACTATTTTTGTATCCATTATTTTTTATTGATATTCTTAATGCCCCGCAAGAATAATTCATGGTGAGCTTCACATTCCAAGTAATTTTGAATTGCTAAATAACTTGTTTTTCCTAAAATAAGTTGCATTAATTTTCGTCTAAATAATCCATTTATTGCACGGATAATAAAAGATCTACCTAAAAACTCACGCAAATATCGCTTTACATGAGTATCAGCAAAATCCTTATATGCTTGAGCAACAAAATGAGCATCTCTAATGTTTTCACTTCGCTTTTTATATTCCGTCAATGTTTCAATGGCTTCTGATTCAGTAGCCAAACGGGTGCCCCTTTCGGTACCACGAATTGGCACTTCAGATACAACAAAGGTATCCTTTGTAGCCTCCACACTGATTAATAAGGAATCTTTTACAAACTCCTTATGATGTATATAGGATTCGGAGTTAAAGATAAAGTTACCTTGGCCATAAATAATAGTCCCCTTACCATAGTCCTCACGAGAACCTATACAATGACTATGTTGGCAAATTACAAGGTCTGCCCCTTTATCAACAAATTTTCTGCCATATCTTTGTAACATTGGCGATGGGTAGCGATAAAACTCCTTTCCACCATGATATAGGACGATAACATAATCACAAGTTTTCTTTAAAGCTTCTACATCATCAAAGCTCTCTAATACATCAAATGGATTAGCCCCCATTGTATGACAAGAAGCAACGGTAAACTCATGTTCTGCACATAGGTAAAATCCTATACGTATACCTTCTTTTTCAAAGATAAATGGCTTTTTAGCTGCTTTTACATTAGCACCAGCACCTGCATTTTTAATATCATGCTTTTTTAATAACTCTAGTGTAGTAGTTAATCCTTCTACACCATGATCTAAGGAGTGATTATTAGCCAATGTTAAAAATATAGGCTCTAAAGCCTTATAACCATAGATTGTTTTTGTAGGAGACTTTAAATTATTACCAAATTTATTAATCGGAGTAGATGCATCTGTTAAAGGCACCTCTAAATTAAATACATTTAAATCAGATTCCTTTAGAATTCCCAGTAACTCCTTACCAACCAAAGCCTCTCCATTACCAGATTCAAATAATTCTCTATTTATATCCGTTGGGACAAAATCAGCCCCGATGTACAGTTTCAAGGTGTAACCACTCTCCCAATTCATAATCTTTTGTTATAGGACGAAACTTTTCGAATCCTGCACCCGGGAAGAATGTTAACTCTCCAATATAAAGTCGTCCCTTTATTTCATAAAAATCAACACGTAAAAACGGACAGTCTTTACTAAGTTCAGTAGCCAATCTTAGCATTTCTTCATATGTTTCAGGCCTTGTAAACTCAGTTGATACCGGCGGATAATGGCCAAAATGAATGCCCATAGGTTTCCAATCGATATCGTAAAAATTCATACGCGTTCCTGTTTTAGAAAAGCGGTTAGAACATACTACAGTCAACTTTGGTTCACCATGGAAACAATACATTTTATAGTCTAAGATTTCATTACTACCTAGCTCAGATAAATATTCCTCTGCTATAATCCGACGAGGAACATCTTTATAAGGCCACTCTCTGGCAATACGCGAATAATCCCGTTGTAAGGATGCACTTAATTTAGCTTTAGCGGCTTCTCGATCAAAGGATGACTTATCTTTACAAATAACGATGCCCCCACTATCATGTGTACATTTCAAAACAAATTGATTAGGTAATGCATCAAAGTCAATATCCTCTACAGAATCCCAAACAGCAAGTGTGCGAATTATATATTGTTCACCCACGCGTTGAGCAATAAAGTTCTTAGCTTCATGTTTATCAACCATTACAGTTTGTATAGGGTCTCTGTAATTAACCTTTAGCCATTGTAACTTTTCGCTAAAAGTTTTAGGATTTTCTAAATCTAGAGGATAGCCCATGTATTTTGGAAATACTTTCTTTAAAAACTCTTCATCAGATAAAGAATCATAATAACCTAATTTGATTAATACTCTTGTGCGATAGTAAGGTTTTGTTAAAAAGGACATGCCAACTTTACATAACTTGCTGAGCTTCATTTTTACGTCCTTTCCGGAGCAATTGCACCTCTAAATAAAACATCATCATATAAAAATATGTACTCTTACTTTCATAAGACACCATCCCCATATCCATGACGATTTGAGAAAGGAATAAAATGAGCACCATTACGTATTCATTGCTATGAAAATTTCGATAACGAATTAAGTTATAAGCTATATACACATACATGGAGTAATACGCCAATAAGCCGATTATCCCTGTACCCGCTAATAGTTCAATATAATTATTATGCAAATAATAATTCTCTTTACCATATAAAAAATAGGTAAGTACAGATGGATTATTTACCCCCACCCCAGTGATGGGCGATTGATAAAATAAATCCCATCCTATATCAACCAAGGCTAAACGAATGATGGTAGATGAATCACCACCAGTACCGGAGAAAGCATCCACCATACTCGACATACGATCCAGAACCTCTGAAAACATAGGTAATTGTAGAACTGCAATACCAATAATAGTAAGGGCTAACAATGAGCCAATAATCTTCGCAATAGAATTTACTACATTGGCACTACGTAAACTTTTAAATACAAATAGTAATACTGTACCAACAACAACAAATACTAAAGCTTTACGACTACCAGTAGCAGCTAGAATCCCCAATGTAGGTAAGGCTATAATATTCCACCAACGAGGTCGATCGTATAACATGTAATACAATGTCATAACGATAGCATTGGCACCTAATAAACCTACAGTATTCGCATTTAATGCATCATTTGCAATTCGTGCAGAAGATGACAAAACCGTAATAAAGTAATCTAAGCCATAGAAATATACCGTGTAAAAACAAACTATATAACCGGTCCACATACCAATTTTTAATAATGTGTCCACCGATGTTTTATCTTGATAACACATGTATAAAATGATAAGCATAAAGAATATCTTGACGATATCAAAACTTCGACTGAGTGCTACAGATGGCTCAATAGCATTAATAGTACTCAGATAACAGGCTCCAATAAAGAGCAGCATATAACCATGCATCCAAGTAAACCTAAATTTTATAACTCCCTGCTCTCGTATGAGATAAAAAATAATAAGTCCAAATAGGCATACAAATAATACATAGGCACCATAATTCGCATCGCCAAGGGCAAAGGAAATGGTCAACGACAACACTAAAAAAATTAGAGTTATGAACCATATCATGCGGTCAGCAATAGCCGTTATATTTAACTTCAATGGTTCTCCTCCTTACAACTCATAAAACATCTAACCAACGTTTAGCAATTTTACATAGTGGGAATTTATCTCGTACCTTGATAGCTTCCTGTGAAAGTTTTGTTGCTAATGCAGGGTCTTTCAGAATACTGCGCATAGCTTCATACATAGCCTTTGTATCTCCTACAGGTACCAAGATACCATTCTCTCCACTATTTATTACCATACGAGCACCACCTACTGGACAGTCTGTAACTACAGCAGGCAAGCCCATGCCAAGTGCTTCTAACATAGAGTTTGAAATACCTTCAAAATCAGATGATGAAACATACATAGAACAAGGTGCAACCTTCTCTAAAATATTACTAGCAAAGCCAGGTAATAAAATACGATTCTCTAAATTGAGCGCTTTAATTTGAGCACGTAGTTCATCCTCTAAAACACCTTGGCCATAAATAACAAGTTTATACTCTGGAAACTCATCTGCCAGCATACTAAAAGCATTAATCATCATAGGTAAATTCTTTTGAGGATGTAATCGACAGGCCGTAACAATCGTTTTCTCACGTTCCCCTTCTATTGGTGGTGGCAATTTACCATTAATAGGATTTGGAATGATAACACCACGCTTTTGTACCGATTCAGGGAAATATGAACGTGCATCTTCCGTTTGGAATACTAACGCATCAGCAAATCGAAAGGCAAAATTACGCAGTGCTTGTTGATGCCAACCGATAGGTACCTTACGCGGATTATTTCGCTCTGAAAAGACAATGCGATTCTTCACAAACCATGAACTAATAGCCAATATAAAGCTAGATGCAGACAAGAACGATAAACATGTAGCATTGGGTCTAGTCTTTAAAATCTTAATTAGCTCTTTTATTTCTTGCATAAAGCGAATCACTTTATTAGAACTTGTGGTATGAATTTCAATTTGCTCTATCCCATTTTCTAAGGCATATTCATTACCATAACGATTGGGACTAGTTTGGATGACCGTAATATGATGACCATCATGCACCCATTGACGAGCCAACTCTGTTAAAATTCGTTCAGCTCCATCATTACCAAGGGAGATGGTAACAATGATTATTTCCTTTTTCATAGGCCTTCCTCTTGGATATATTCTGCAAGTCTTACATAGGCTTGTGCCATTGACACTTTAGGCTGCCAACCTAAAGATTTCAACTTCTTAGAGCTTAAGAACATGTGAACTGTCGGTGCGTATCCCAACCCCTGTACATTTTCTGGAATGTCAAAAACTACTTCACTTTTTCCATGACTTACATGCGTAGCTACTAGATGCGCAATACTTGCTATGGAGCGAGTTTCCTCATCATGACAAATATTATATGCTTCACCAGCTTCGCCATCCTTCATGAGGGTTAAAATGCCCGTTAATGCATCCGTAATATAACAATAATTAGACATTGAATCGCCCTTTGTATGAAGTACAATGTTTTCATTTTTTAGAGCACTCTTTGTGAATTGCATAAATACGCGATTATCGGAAATAGGAACACCTGGCCCAAAGGTTTGAGCTAATCGTGCTATAACAGTAGGCACGCCAAATTCAACAGCATAGGACTTACAATAACACTCACATAATCTCTTACTTTCAGAATAAGAACTGCGAATATTTAAATGATCTAAATACCCTAATCGTTCTTCTGTCATCACTTGTCCAGATTCATAGGGTACACCATACTGTTCCATACTCGATAAGTACACAAGTTTTTTTACCGTTTTATGACGACCGAGCTCTAACATAGCTTCAGTACCATGAATTGATGTACGAATAGTTTCTACAGGATGCTCCATAAAGAATTTAGATTGTGTTGGAGCAGCAGCATGTAAGATATAGTCACACGGTACGTCAATAGATTCTAAAGCACCATCAATAAGTGTAATGGAATCATTATCTAAGTAGTTACCTAATATAGCCTGTGCTTTATCATGACTTCTAACATGACCCATTACCTTTATGTCCAAATTAAAAGTCTCATTGGCAAGTATAAGCAATTTTATAAACATAGAGCCAATAAGTCCCGTCGCACCTGTCACAAGAATGCGCTGATGGCGGAGGAATTCAAAGTACTCTTTGTCTTGTAATAAAGCTGTTAACTCGCGTTTAATAACGGAATTACTCATCTTGTAATCCTCCTAATTCACGGTTTTTAATAATACCTGTGAACATATAATAATCAGATGGTGTAGTAATCTTTATATTTTCTGTTTCTCCTAATACTGGATACAAGGTGTATCCATAATGCATCATCATGGATGCAGAATCTATAAAATTATGGATGCCTTCTGTTTTAGCTCTATCATGAACCGATAAAATATCATCTAGTTTAAAGCTTTGAGGTGCTTTTGCCATAAGGCATTCACTACGATTTAAAATTCGGTTTATAGAACCATTATCTGTAACCATAACGGTTTCAATAGCAGGTGTAACCGTAATAGCAGAACCCTTTGTTTCTACAGATTCAATATTTCTCTCTATTGTTGACTTATCCACAAGTGGCCTAACACCATCGTGAATCAATACGGTAACCTCTTCATTAGGAAATAATCGTTTTGCCTCTGTCAATCCATTATATTGAGAGTCTAAAGCACTGTCTCCACCTGGAACAATGGATACAATTTTTTGTAAACCAGCATCTTTGATGAGGTTTTTAGTATGATCAATCCACTCTGCTTTGCAAGCTAAAACAATACCGTCAATAGAGTCGGTTTGTTCAAACACATCTAAAGTTTGAATCAAAATAGGTCTACCGTTCCATTCTAGAAACTGTTTTGGCGTCTTGCTGTTATTCATTCGAGCACCTACGCCACCCGCAAAGATTACTGCTATTCGTTTCATAGGCCCTCCTTAAGGTTGAGCTTCGTTCTTGGCATAATGTATGCCTCTATACTCCTTGTAAGGTGTATGTAAATCAGCAAACACAGCATCATGTTTTGCTACACGCTGTTCTACTGGTGGTAATTGCATATAGTCACCCCAAATGAGACGTAAATACCTTTCATACCCTTTCATAACAGGTATCTGATGACCTTCAAAGTTTTTATATACAACAGAAGCAAAGTCTTCTCGAGGATGACGCAACTTCATGCCTTTTAAACTACCGATTAACTCAGTACACTCCTTACTCGTATTGAAATCATATTTGGTCATTTGCTTTTCTGCAAAGCGCCATATATGGTAACGTAATGACTGACTAGAGAATACCTTGTAAATACATCCTGCTAATGCACGATACATTGGTCCTTTATTATCCGGTAAACGTTGTGCATTAAAAAGTGCAAAGGTCATAGCCCACATAAGTTGTAAAGTACGGCTAATTTTCCCTGGTGCACAACCATCAATAGGCATAATTTCAAGAGCTAAACCATGACAAATATCTTCATGCATACTATGGCGGTTAATAAATGTCGTATGATTATCTCTAATAGAAGCACCTGCATCATGATAGATATGATGCCGATCCGTACGACAATAGGTATACCGTTCCGTATCTGCATACTTAGGCCATAATTCAGCTAACTTTTCGTAATCTGGACGTGGCATAAATAAATCCAAGTCGTCATCCCAAGGGATAAAGCCATTATGACGTATAGCCCCAATGAGGCCACCGCCACAGAGATAAAAGCGCAAATTATGTTTGTCACAAAACTCTTTAAAGTATAGCAACATACTAAGCTCTTTTTCTTGTATTTCCTTTGTCATAGATGTACTCATAGGAACCTCTCTTAACGTAAAACAGCTAGTACGGTATCAATCATCGTTTTAATATCTTGTAAAAACGAAAACTCTTTAATACTCTTTAAATTCCAAGCCATTTTGCCTGGTAAAACCTCATTGATATACACTTCATCAACATTTTTAGCATTTTGTAAAAGTTGATCTTCATCTTTATAAGCAATACTTGCAACACTTGTTACCCCTGCTGGTAATAACAAAGTTGCTTTCATTTCATTTGTGTAAGCCACCACATAGCGAGGCACCTCTGGTCTTGTACCAACAAAGCTCATATCTCCTAATAGGATATTGATTAGCTGAGGTAATTCATCAAGACGACAGCTACGAAGCATATTGCCTACCTTTGTAACGCGCATATCATTTTGTGATGTCACCTGAGCACCTAATGATTCCGCATTTTTTACCATGGTACGAAATTTATAGATACCAAAGGTACGACCATATTGCGTCACCCGAGTTTGGCGGAAGAAGACCTCTCCTTCGCTATCTCGTTTAATCATGATGGCTAACACCAAAAATACAGGACTTA